>PVBE011287149.1_pt1 | contig 18483 bp, 12 predicted proteins | sample 1631181 | NCBI WGS metagenome assembly PVBE01 (sample SAMN08397723, study PRJNA350692) | Marine metagenome, whole genome shotgun sequencing project. | isolation source: water | place: Pacific Ocean | collected 2012-04
CCAACAGGAGCTGTCTGCCTTGCCCCTCTCAACTCTCAACTCTCAACTCTCAACACTTCCGGTTGGGCGTCATCGCGCAAGCCAAGGTGAGTTCAGAGTTTCTGGAATCGACAACGCTCGTTAGAGCGTCCTCTGCAAGCAAGCCAGGCGTCCAGCCCGCCCTGATTGGTCACCAACAGGAGCTGTCTGCCTTGCCCCTCTCAACTCTCAACTCTCAACTCTCAACCCTTCCGGTTGGGCGTCATCGCGCAAGCCTATCTTCGCCCGTAGGGTCTGTTGTTCAGATAGCTCGACGCCGGCACCCGCTCGGGGACCCAGCTCCTGGCCGGCTTCCCCACGGGCAGGCGCTTGCCGCGCGTGCGCTTGGGCGCCTCGAGCCGGCCAGCGGGGGCCACCGGGGTAGACACCTGACCGCGGGTCACCTCGCGGGTGGCGATCTCCTTGCAATCGGGCGTGTGAAGGTAGAGCCCCGCGGGGGTGGCGGAGCCGGTCTCGGTGTAGGACGGGGAGCACCCGCCCAGAATGGACATGCTGAAAATCATGGCAAGAAGCGTACTCATGGCACACCTCACTTATCTTTGGGCCCTGGGCACTAATGGCTTTGGGCTTTGGGCTTTGGGGTTGTGAAGACCAGGTCACCAGCCGCCTGGGCGGCGGGCGAACTGCAAACACCAGGGGAGGAAAGTTTCTCCTAGTCCCTCATGTGAAAGCGCGTTGGCTTTATGGGGACCTTCTGCCGGATGGAGTGCGCCAGGAGGCGGCAGGCCGGCTGGTCATGGAGCGTTGCGGAGTGTGTGATCGAGCAATATTGATGTACCCGCATAATGGCACCTCACGAATCGCCTGTGACTAAGGCATCAGCCGTGCCAGATCCACGGATCAGGGCTAGCTGCTTGATACTCCACAGGATCCGTTCTCGAACTGAGTCAGATATGCCTCATCAAGAATCGGACGATCCTCTAAAAGTCGGCGGGCCACCGCGGTGGCCGAGTGAATACAGACTCACCGCCCGTGCGTCTGGCAAACACTATTGATAAAATCTTACAGGCGGGCTACACGCAGATATGACTCGTAATACGCTAGTATCAGTATTCCTCTTGGCGGCGCTGGGCTGTAGCGACGGCCCGGAGGAGGGGGACGCTCAGATCGGCTCGGCATGCACCCTGGACGGCGACTGCAGCAGCGGCTGGTGCTTTGTCGACCCCTCCTTCAAGGGCAACTACTGCTCCATCATCAAGTGTGGCAAGGACAACCCGTGCCCCGAGGGCGCCACCTGCCAGGCCTACAAGGGGCACAACTTCTGCCTGGCCGACTGCGCCGAGGGCTCCTGCCGCGAGGGGTACGTCTGCGAATACAAGGTCTGCCGCCCGGCGTGCAAGCTGGACGGCGACTGCCAGGGCACGGACAAGTGCCTCTCCGGCCGCTGCAAGGCCAAGTGCAAGACCAACGCGGAGTGCAAAAACGGCCGCTGCCAGGACGGCAAGTGCCTCGCACCGTGCAAGGCGGACACCGAGTGCCTGCCCGGCTACTCCTGCGACGTGAAGAAGGGCAGCTGCTCGCCCAAAAAGGGCGTCCCCATGGGCGGCAAGTGCTCCAAGCTGTCCGAGTGCGCCACCGGCTACTGCCTGCCGAGCACCAAGAAGTGCTCCATCCTCTGCGGCAGCACGTCCCAGTGCCCCAGCGCCTACGTCTGCGGCCTCGAGCGCCTGGACCTGGACAACAACGGCACCCCCGACGGGGCGCACACCGCCTGCATCCCGCGCAAGGGCAAAGGCAAGGTCACCGAGCAGTGCGCCAGGGACGCCGACTGCGCCTCCAACCACTGCTACTACGGTTTCTGCATGGAGGGCTGCAAGACCGACAAGGACTGCGGCTCGCACAAGTGCTCCCAGGTCAACCTGCTGCTGGGCGGAGCCATCCCCAAGTACCTGGGGTGTCTGCCCCGCAGCGGTGCGTCGTTTTACAGCCTGGGCAAGGTGACGCCGGGCAAGGTCATGGGCCTGGACATTCCGCCGGGCGCCGGCTCCTTCACCCTCACGGCCCAGGTGGGCGACACCTCGGTCTGGCCCTACATCATGGAGCTGAAGAACCCCAAGGGGAAGGTCATCACCGAGCTGACCACCCAGTGCAAGGAGTACTCGGTGCCGAACCGCTACAACGCCGACACCCAGGTCAGCACGGTGCTGGTGCCGAACAACGGCGGGATCAAGCTGGAGCCGGGGCTGCACACCTACACCCTCGGCATCACCAAGGCGGGCCACTTGCCCAACGTCACCGTGCAGCTGAAGATGGGCCAGGCCCAAAAGGGCACCCTCCAGCTCAACTGGGTCTTCCTCGACCTGGCCTCCACCTGCGTGCCGCCGCCCGCCCTGACCAGCGCCACGGCCAAAAACCACGCCTGGTTCACCAAGCTGCGCAACAACCTGCAGAGCATCCTGCTCAAGGCGGGGATCACCGTCTCCAAGGAGACCTACGCCGACCTGTCCGACAAGTCCTTGAACATCATCGACCTCAAGGGTGGGGCGCCCACGGAGCTGTACAAGCTGTTCGGCTCGTCCAAGGGGAAGAAGGGCAAGGCGATCAACATCTACCTCGTGCGTGAGATCAAAAGCTCCGACATGGGCGGCACGGTGCTCGGCTTCGCCGGTGGCATCCCCGGGCCGCCGTCGATCCATGGCACGGCCCACTCCGGGGTCACCATGTCGATGATCGGCGTCTGCTACGAGAAGCTGGGCTACAACCCGGCCCACACCATGGCCCACGAGCTCGGCCACTACCTCGGCCTGTGGCACAACATCGAGCGCGAGAGCTACCCGGGCTGGAGCGACGCCAAAAAGGACGTGGTCTGCCCCTGCCCCTGCGGCAAGAACATGGTCTGTTACAAGGAGACGTCGCGCTACGGCTTCCAGTGGTGCCGGGGCATGGATCCCATCTCCGACACGGGCCAGGAGAACGACAACCTGATGTACTGGGCCGCGGAGAGCACCCAGCTGTTCAAGGGCAACAAGCTGTCCAAGGGGCAGATCCGCGCCATCCTCAACAACCCGGTGGTGGGGTACTAGCCATGAAGACCATCTCGACATTTTTGACCCTCGCCACCCTCCTGGCCACCGCCGCCACCGCCGCCGCCGACCCCGGCTGGACCCTGGCGGACCGCGCCCGCATCGAGCGCCTGCTCGCGGCGCGGCACCACGTGCCGGGCAAGGGCGAGCTGAAGCTGCTCCACCCGGCGGCCCACGAGATCCTGCTGGACATCGCGCGCTTCCCCTCGTCGCGGCGCGCCTTCGCCCGCACCCGGGCCCTGGCCGCGCTGCGCCACTTCCCTGGCCGCGCCACGGCCGCGGCCCTCAGGGGCGTGATCAAGGCGGCGGACCAGAAGGCGCGTCTGGCCAAGCCCGGCCCAAAGGGGCAGCTCCCCATGAGCCTCGCGCTGGTGGACCTGCGCCAGGCGTTGACCTCCCACGCCGTGGTCCAGGGGCCCGCCTCGGTGCCGCTGAGCCGCGCCTACCTCGCCTTCCCCAACCCGGACGTGCGAGCCACGGCCGCCGTGGCCCTGGGGCACGTGCGCACCCCCGCCGCCCGCGCCGCGTTGCTGGCGCGGCAGAAGGTGGAGCGCTCGGCGCTGGTGAAGCACGAGCTCAAGGCGCAGCTCGAGCGCCGCAAGGCGGGTAAGTAAGGGGGACGAGCCAATAGCAGCGGCCATTAAGGTTGATTAGACGTAGGGCGGGGGCTTGTCCCCCGCCTGGCCCGGACGCGGGGGACGAGCCCCCGCGCTACATGTGTAGAGGTTGATCAACCTAAAAAGAGAACGCTCTAGTGAACGTTGTCCAGCTTCTCGTAGAGCAGCACCAACTCCTCGGTCTGGGCCGATGAGCGCTGGGCCTCCACCTGGGAATGGATCGACTGGAAGATCTGCACCGCCTCCTGCTCCAGGGCCTCTTTCCGCTGGTGGTTGTCCTGGAGCTCGGTGTTCTGCTCCTGGATGCGGGCGCCGCGGTCCTTCTCAACCTCGGCCACGCGATGGCGTAGCTGGTTGATCTGGTAGTTGAGGTCCTCGACCTGCAGGTCCAGGGTGACGCCCATGGTCGGGTCCGCGGCCAGCTGCCCCTGGAGCCGGGCCAGGTCCATGCCGAGGTCGAGGATGGCGTGGCGGAAGCGACGCTCCCGCTGGCCGTGCTCGTAGCGGATGCGGTCGAAGTTCTGCTCGGTGAGCGCGATGTGCCCGGTGAGCGACGCCACCTCCTCCTGGACCACCAGCAGGCGCTCCAGCAGCTGGCCGACCTCGGCCGGGGCCAGGGCGGCCTTGTCCAGGCCGATGGCCAGCTCGCGCAGGGCGTCGTGGTAGGTCTGGCGCAGGTGCTCGGGGTTGGCGGTCTGCTCGTCGGGGGCCGCGACACGGCTGGTCTGCTCGGGGGTCACCGGTCCGGCGCCAGGGGACAGCAGCATCTGGGGCACCTTGCCGCCCAGGCGGTGCCAGCCGACCAACATGGAGTTTTCGGAGATGGTGGCCATGCGCGTGGTGATGCGGCTCTTGCGCGCCGACCTGCCGCTCTGGGAGAACATCAGCCCCCGCACCCGCATCAGGTCCTGGCGCAGCTCGGCGCCGCGCTGGTAGCGCTTGGCCGGCTCCTTGGCCAGGCAGCGCAGCACCAGGGCGTCGAGGGCGGGCACGATGTTGAGGTCGGGGTGCTGGGCCGAGGGGGTCTTCGCCTTGGTGTAGACGTGGTCCCGCAGGATGGCCACGGCCGAGCCGAGGAACGGCGGGTCGCCGGTGAGCAGCTCGTGGGCCAGGCAGCCCACGGCGTATAGATCCGAGCGGCCGTCCACCTGCTTGCCCGTGGCCTGCTCGGGGGACATGTACTCGGCCGTGCCGAAGACCTCCCCCTGGATGGTCAGCGGCGCGCCGTCGAACTCCGGGGTCCTGACCTTGGCGATGCCGAAGTCCAGCAGCTTGACGTAGTCCTTGCGGCCCCTCTCCTCGGTGAGCAGGATGTTCTCGGGCTTGAGGTCGCGGTGGACCACGTTCACCGAGTGGGCCACGTCCAGGGCGTCGGCGATCTGGGCCAGGATGTTGATGGCCCGGTTCTGGGGCAGGCGCCCCTGGTTGGCCAGCACCTGGTCCAGGCCCACCCCCTGGAGGTACTCCATGATCAGGTAGACCTCGCCCTCGTCGGTCTTGCCGAAGTCGGTGATGTAGATGACGTTGGGGTGCTCCACGCGGCTGGCCGCGATGGCCTCCCGGCGGAAACGCTCGATGAAGCCCTCGTCCTCGGAGAGCTCCTCCCGGAGGATCTTGATAGCGAAGGTGCGCGGCAGGGTAACGTGCTTGGCCTTGTACACCGTGCCCATGCCGCCAGTGCCGAGATGCTCCACGATCTCGAACCTGTTGGCGATGACCCGCCCCTTCAGATCTGCGTCTTCCATGGGGGCCATTATCCATGAAGGCCCCCCAATAGGGAAGTTGAGAGTTGAACATCAACGGCGAGCGTCGGCTGCGAGAAGTGAGCCCTACTTTATCTTCTGCAGCGGCGCGGTGGGGTCGACGCCGCTGACGTCGGCGCCGCGGTCGCTGGCGCTCCAACTCTGCACTTGGCCAGGGCCACCGGGAGTGTTAATGACGAAAACCGTACACATCTCAAGGAGGAGCCGTTCATGCCACAGACCGTCACGGAGAAGATCGTCCAGGCCCACGCCCAGGGGCTCGCCGAGGACCACGAGGTGCGCGCCGGGGACATGGTCATCGTCAAGCCGTCACACGTGCTGACCCACGACAACACCGGGGCGGTGATGCCCAAGTTCTCCGACGCCATCGGTGGCACCGTCGTGGCCGACCCGAGCCAGCCGGTGTTCGCCCTGGACCACAACGTGCAGGACACCTCCGAGGCCAACGTGGCCAAGTACCAGCGCATCGAGGCCTTCGCCAAAAAGCATGGCATCGCCTTCCACCCGGCCGGCGCCGGCATCGGGCACCAGCTGATGATGGAGAACGGCTTCGTCTTGCCCGGCGGCCTGGCCGTGGCCTCGGACTCCCACAGCAACATGTATGGCGCCCTGGGCGCGGTGGGCACGCCGGTGGTCCGCACCGACGCCGCCGCCATCTGGGCCACGGGCACCACCTGGTGGCAGGTGCCGCGCACGGTGAAGGTGACGCTCACCGGCGCGCTGCGCGAGGGCGTGTCGGGCAAGGACGTCATCCTGGCGCTGTGCGGCGTCTACAACAACGAGGAGGTGCTCAACGCGGCCGTGGAGTTTCACGGGTCGGGCGTGGCCGGGCTGTCCATGGCCGAGCGCATGACCATCTCCAACATGACCACCGAGTGGGGCGCCCTGGTGGGCTGGTTCCCCTACGACGGGGTCACCGCGGCGTACATGACCGAGCGGCTGGCGGCGCTGACTGCCGAGGGCATCACCGACCGCTTCGACGAGGCCGACCTCGCGGGCTGGGCCGCCGCGCCGCCCGCGCCGGACGGCGACGCGGCCTATGCCGCCGAGATCACCCTGGACCTGGGCCAGGTCACGCCCATGCTGGCCGGGCCCCACGTGGTGCAGAAGGTCCAGCCTTTGGCCCGGATCGCGGGCATGAAGGTGCACCGGGCCTACCTGCTCTCCTGCGTCAACGGGCGCTACGACGACCTGGCCGAGGCGGCGGCGGTGCTCGAGGGCCAGCGCGTGGCCGACGGGATCAAGCTCTACGTTGCCGCGGCCTCGGCCACGGTGCAGCGCGAGGCCGAGCAGACCGGCGTGTGGAAGATCCTCGAGGCCGCGGGCGCCGAGCTGCTGGACCCGGGCTGCGGGGCCTGCATCGGCCTGGGCGCGGGCCTGCTCGAGCCGGGTGAGGTCGGCATCTCGGCCACCAACCGCAACTTCAAGGGGCGCATGGGATCCCCCGACGCCGAGGCCTACCTGGCCAGCCCCGCGGTGGTGGCGGCCTCGGCCGTGGCCGGCGAGGTGACCCACCCGCAGAGCTGGGAGGACGCCATGCCGCAGCACACCTTCAAGGATCTCGGCTGGGCCCCGGAGGCGCGCTCGGTGGAGATCCTCGACGGCTTCCCCGCGAGCCTCGAGGGGCGCGTGCTGCACCTGCCGGCGGACAACCTCAACACCGACGGCATCTACGGCAAGGACGTGACCTACATCGACGACCTGACCCCCGAGCAGATGGCGGGCCACGCCATGGCCAACTACGACCCGCAGTTCCAGGAGCTGGCGGCCGAGGGGGACATCATCGTGGCCGGGCGCAACTTCGGCACCGGCTCGTCGAGGGAGCAGGCGGCCACCGCGCTCAAGTTCCGCGGCGTGCAGATGGTCATCGCGGCCACCTTCTCCCAGACCTACCTGCGCAACGCCTTCAACAACGCCTTCATCTGCCTGGAGAGCCCGGCGTTTGCCGCCGCGGTGCGCGAGGCCCTGGCCGGTGAGGCCGGCGACGCCAGGACCGTCCCCGCCGACGCCATGTCCGTGGACTTCGCCAGCTCCTGCATCACCTGGCGGGGCCAGCAGTTCGCGGCCTCACCCCTGGGCCCCGCGGCCCAGGAGCTGATCCTCGCCGGCGGCCTCGAGGCGCTGACGCGCGACAAGATCGGCGCCTGAGTGTTCACCGGCCCCGGGGATCCCATCATCTAAGGTCTAATGAGCGTTTGAGGCGGCGTAATTCCGTGCGATAGTATCAACGGATTGCTGTCCAAGACCAACGTTCACAAGGATGCCGATGCACGACATCAAGGAAATCGTAAAGTCCCTCGCTTCCCTGCTCGAGACCCCCGACGCTGGCCGGCGCGACCGGCTGGCCAACGCCATCGCGCGGGAGTCCATCCCGGGCAAGATCCGCCTGCTGGGCAACCAGGTCATTGCCGTGGGGTTGGGCATCGACCGCTGGACTGTGGACGGTGAGTGCGCCGGCCTGGTCTTCGTCAACAAGGACGATCAGGAGATGGTCTGGCAGCTGGAGCTCGGCTGCCAGGCAGGCCCTGACGACCTGCCGATCACCGCCACGGTGGACGACGGCGAGACCCGCCGCGAGATCGTCATCGACAAGCCGGGCTCCCAGCGGGTGGACCTGCCTGTCGTGCCGCCCGACTCCGAGCGCCTGCTGATCATCGCCACGGACAAGACCTGGTCCCCGGGGACCCATGACCAGCGGCGCCTGGGCGTCAACGTCGACGTCACGCCCACCGGCACGCTGGAGGCGCTGCTGGACAAGCCCGACGCCGGCCGCCGGGCCAAGCTGCGTGACGAGATCTTTCGCGAGGCCTTCGCCGGCAAGATGCGGCTGCTGGGCAACCAGATCGTGGCCGCCGGCCTGAGCCTGGATCACTGGACCCAGGGGGGCGTGCCCGCGGCCATGGTGTTCACCAACTACGACGACCGCGAGGTCAACCCCGAGCTGGTCTTCTCCTGCCACGCCGCCGCCGACGAGATGCCGGTGACGGTGCTCATCGAGGACGGGCAACGCCAGCGCAAGTACGTCTACGAGGCGCCCGAGAGCCGGCAGATCGCTCTGTCGCCGGTGAGCCCCCACACCAAGCGGATGTACATCGTCACCACGGACAGGACCTGGTCCCCGGGCCCCGGTGATCCGCGGCGCCTCGGCGTGGGCATCAACATCTCGCCGGCCTGGACGCTCAAGTCCCTGCAGCAGAAGCCGGACGCCTACATCCGCGTCAAGCTGGCCGAGGTCATCGCCAACGAGTCCTTCGAGGGCAAGCGCGACCTGCTGGGGGACTTCATCGTGGCCGTGGGCCTCACCGGCGACCACTGGACGGAAGGGGGCGCGCCGGCGGCGGTGGTGGTGACCAACACCCTGGACCAGAAGGTGGTGCCCGAGGTGGTGCTCACCTGCAACGCGGGCCCGGACGAGCTGCCGATCACGGCGGTGGTGGACGACGGCCAGCAGAGCAAGGAGTACGTCATCGACGAGCCGGGCTCCATCCCGGTGAGCCTGTCGCCCGTGCCTCACCACTCCCGGCGGCTGTACATCGTCTCCACGGACAGGGCCTGGTCTCCCGGCGGCGGCGACGAGCGTCAGCTCGGCGTGCGCGTGGACGTGGCGCCGCTGGGCATGCTGCGCTCCCTGGCCGAGCGGGACGACCCCAAGGTCTGGAGTCGCCTGGCCGGGGCCATGGCGGTCAGCGCCCTGGCCGACACCACCGAGCTGGCCGACGGCAAGGCCAAGGCCCAGGGGCTGAGCCCCGACGGCTGGACCATGGACGGCGAGCCCGCGGGCCTGGTGGTGGAGAACCTCGACGGCGACCACGAGGCGGTGTGGGAGCTGTCCCTGGGCTGTCACGCCGACCCCGACGTGCTGCCGATCACGGCCACCGTGGAGGACGGCCAGTCCAGCCAGCAGCTGGTCTTCGCTGCGCCGGGCAGCCAGCAGGTGACCCTGCCGGCGGTGCCGGCCGGCGAGGCGTCGCTGTACCTCATCACCTGCGACAAGACCTGGTCGCCGGGGGACGGCGATGAGCGCCAGCTCGGCGTCATCGTCGACGGCCTGGAGCGCTCGCTTCGCGGCACGCTCCAATCCCTGCTCGGGGCGCCTCATGAGGAAACCCGGGCCTGGGCCCTGGACGCCGTGGCAGCCCACGAGCAGCAGTCCGCCCTGGACGGCGGCGCCGTGGCCGTGGGCCTCTCCGGCGACGGCTGGACCCTGGACGGCGAGCCCGCCGGCCTGGTCATCGAAAACCTCGAAGGCGACCGCGACCTGGTGCTCGACCTGAACCTCACCTGCCACGCCAGCCCGCAAGAGCTGCCGATCACGGCGGTGGTGGACGACGGCGAGGAGAAAAAGGAGCTGCGCTTCTCCGAGGCCGGCTCACGGCTGCTGACCCTGGCCCCGGTGCCCGCCGGCGCCAAGCGCCTGTTCATCATCAACACGGACAAGACCTGGAGCCCCGGAACGGACACGGACAACCGGGTGCTGGGTCTGCACGTGGCGGTGGAGGAGTAAGCGGGCTACGGGCTTCAGGCCTCAGGCTACAAGGCCATCTTTCGCCAGCTTGGAGGCTGCAGAACATGTGAGGCTTTCGGGCAACGCGCGCGGTCCCTGTTCGCAAGTTGCAGCGCTGGCAACAACCTACGGACATCTCCGAACATTGGCGCGAGCGTGGCTTGCCTCGTAGCCCGGAGCCCGGAGCCTGGAGCCGAGCTGCTTACAGCCCCGGCACTTCCTTGGGCCGGTTGTCCTTATCCAGCGCCACAAACTTGAACATCGCCTGGTTGATCTTGACCGGAGCCTTGGCTTTGGGCGATCGGCTCCAGGTCTCCACGAAAACGTCCATGGAGGTGCGGCCCACCTTCTTGACGTGGGCGTGCACGCTGACCTCGTCGCCGGTCCTGGGCTGACCGAGGAAGGTGCCGCGGTCCACGGCCACCGTCACCACCCGGCCCTTGCTGTGGGCCGTGGCTGCGGTGGTGCCGGCCAGGTCCATCTGGGACATCAACAGGCCGGTCTGCATGAAGCCGCTGCCGTTGGCCTCGGAGGCCTGGGGGTAGAGGCGGATGGCCGGTTCGCCCGCGGCCTCGCCGGCGCTCTTTCCACGGGAGCGCTTCTTGAGCTTGAACGCCGCGCCGGCGATGCCGTCGGCCATGCGGCCGAGCACCGTGGCCTTGCGCGTGGGGATGCGCCGGGCGCGGCCCTTGCCGTCCACGGCGGCGACCTTGAAGCTGGCCTCGGTGATCTTCACCTGCTTGTCGCTGTAGAGGTGGCGCTTGTAGGCCTCCACCTTCACCGTCATCGCCGCGCGGCCCACCTTCTCCACCTTGGTGTAGATCGAGACCACCTCGCCCAGCTTCACCGGCTTGACGAAGGACATCTTGTTCACGGCCAGGGTGCGGCTGCGCCCGCGGGTGCGGCGTCCGGCCACGGCGTTGGCCGCCTGGTTCATCTGGGACATCAGCCAGCCGCCGAAGACGCCGCCGGCGGTGTTGGTGTTGCGCGGCCGGGGGATGACCCGCAGGGTGGGCGCGCCCAGGGGCCTGGCCCAGGCGTCGGCGGCCAGGAGGCAGAGCAGGGTCAGTGCCAGGCAGGCGCGGGAGATGGTGATGGGGAGACGGTGGCTCATGGGCCAGTGTTGTGCAAGGGGTGGGCCAAGACAAAGGGGCGCGATCTCATTGTGTTGCGGCGCCGGCCAGTGGCGCTTGGATCCGCCACCCGGCCCGGGGCTTGACGATCTTCGGACAGTTTGAGCCCTTGTGTTCTTTGCCCGGGAAGCGGAGGATCACCCCATGAGGAGACACGCCGTCGGCATCGCGCTCGTGGCAGCCGTGGCCATGCTGCCCTGGTGTCCCCGCCCCGTGGCGGCGGACATGGACAAGGCCACGCGCATCCGGCTGCTCAAGTCGGTGGTCTACCTGGAGTCTTTGGAGCGGTCGGGCGGCCGGCTCAGGGGAGTGACCCGCGGCTCGGGCACCATCATCAGCACCTCGGGGCACATCCTCACCAACGACCACGTCATCTTCAACGAAAAGACCGGCCGGCTGCACGACGCCGTGGCCGTGAGCTTGACCACCTCGTTCGTCAAGAAGCCGACCCGGGTCTGCATGGCCTACCCCCGCAAGGCCCGCCGGGTCAAGCGCCTGGACCTGGCGGTCATCCGCTGCGACGCCGACCTGTACGGCCGCCCCCTGCGCAAGCGCATCACCTGGCGCCCGATGAAGGTCGGCCGCTCCGCCACGGTGGTGCCCGGAGACAACCTCTCCATCATCGGCTACCCCGGCGTGGGCGGCATGACCATCACCTTCACCGCCGGCAAGGTGAGCGGGTTCCAGCCCCAGTCGGGCTATGGGCCCCAGGCCTGGATCAAGACCGACGCCCAGATCTCCCCCGGGGTCTCGGGCGGCGCGGCCGTGGACGGCAAGGGCCAGCTGGTGGGGGTGCCGACGCAGATCCGCTTCAGGGCCCTGGGCCGGACCGACACTCGCATCGGCATGGTGCGCTCCATCGACATGGCCCGCTCCCTGATCCGGCCCATCGTCGGGTCGGGCCCCGCGCCCGCGCCCCCCGCGCCGCCGCCGCCCGCCACCCCGGCTTCGGGCTACACTCGCATCACCGGCAAGGTGGTGGACGCCTCGTCGGGCAAGGCCGTCCGCGGGGCCAAGGTGCTGATCATCAAGCCCGGCGTCAGCGTGCACGACGTACGCAACGCCACCCTCAAGCTGTACCTCCACTCCCGGGGCACCACCAACAGCCGCGGCGCTTTCAAGGTCTCGCGCAAGCTGGGGCGCGGCGCCACCTACGGCGTGGTGATCTCGGCCAAGGGTTACAAGGTCAAGCGGGCCGAGGGCGGCATCAAGCTGGGCGCGGGCGCACCGGCCACCCTGGACGTGGGCAAGGTCAAGCTGCGACGGAAAGGCAAGAAGAAGAAGAAGGCGCGGCGGCGGCGAGGCGGCTGCGGCTGCTCGTACTGACCTACCAGCTCGTCAAGAACGGGTTGTCCCGGTCCACGTACCAGGAGCCGTCCCTGAAGCAGAAGGTGAGCAGGGTCCAGTAGCGCTCGCGGTCGGCCAGCTTGTAGAAGCTGCGCTTGGGGGCGTAGCGCAGCTCGATCTCCAGGCGGTCCGGGCTCTTGCCCCAGCGCAGGGCGGCCGGCTCGAAGGTCATCGTCCGCGGATCGCGGCGGGCGGCCGCGGCCTTGCGGATGACCTTCTTCAGCCGGGCCTGGAAGGCCTTGCGCGACGTGCCGGCCAGGTCGGTGTCGCAGCGCTCGAGATCTCGCTTGAGCGCGCTGGCGTGCCGCCGACTCCAGGGGGCCAGGCGCAGCTTGGCGATGTGGGCCCGGGCGAAGGAGGAGACGCAGGTGGTCAGCGCCCGGGCCACGTGCCCGTCGGGCGCTTCCTGCTTTAGCGTCCGCTCCAGCTGCAGGGCCCGGCGAATGTAGGACGAGTGGGAGCGGCAGCGGGAGTAGAGCTTGCGGCCGCGGCCCTCGCGCCCCGAAAAGAGCACCGCCTTGCGCACGGCGCCGCGCAGGGCCAGGAGCTCGCACTTTTGTCCCAGCTCCCTGGCCTGGCTCGCCTTCGGGTGGCCCTCGAGCTTGGCCGCCTCGAGGTAGCTGGCCGCGCACTTCCAGTGGTCCCGGGAGCGCGCTGCCTTTTTCGCGCGGGCGGTGAGGGCGTCGAAGTTGGCGTGGGTCACCGAGCTGGCGATGCGCGCGTTGGCCGCCGCCAGGGGCCCGCTCTGGTCGTCGAACCAGTCCAGCCGCGCCCAGCAGTGGGTGCCGTCGGTCTCCACGGCGAACCAGCGTCCGTCCGGGTTGTCCTGGTACCCCGCGCAGCCGAGCTCCAGCTTCTCACCCACGCAGTCCACGCCGTCGCCCGCCACCAGCCGGGCGCACTCCGCCGTGTTGGCGCCGGGCTTTTCGCGCAGGGTGGCGGCGCGGCGCAGGGTGTAGTCGTCGCAGGCCGCAGCCAGGATCAGAAACAACAGCGCCAGTGTGGAGAGCCTGCCGGTCACGAGCCCTCCCCCTTACCCCGCCGGGCCTTGCGCGCGTCGGCCAGCAGCGTGACCAGCAGCCGGCGGTCCAGCTCCTGGCGCCAGCGCTCCAGGTTGCGGGCCAGGGGGGGATGGCAGAGGAAGCCGGCCGAGCCGAGGAGCACCACGGCCGGCGTATAGAAGAGCCAGCCCGAAAAGAACGACAGCTGCATGCCCGGCAGCAACCCCGGGGCCCGAAAGAGCAGCGCCCCCAGCAGGGCCCCGGCCAGCAGCAGGTGCACTGGCACCAGCCACAGGCCCAGCCGCTTGCACTCCGTCTGCCGGTGCTGCTCCCAGAGGATCGTCACCACCAGGCCGCCGAGGCACGTGGCGTACAGCGCCCAGTCCACCACGCCCACCACCCCCGGGATCCCGCGACGGTCGGCCAGCACCAGGCCGAGGACCAGCAGGATCTGCCCCACCTTGGACAGCAGGGTGGCGCGGCGCATGCCCGGCTCCTTGCCCCTGTGGGTCATGGCTTCCACCCCGGCTTGCTCATGGGCAGCGGCTGGCAGAGCACGTAGCGCTCCAGGCCGGCGGCCAGACACCAGGCCAGCTGGTAGGGCCGGGGCCGGGCCCGCCGGTGCTCGCAGTTCGGCGCCGCGCAGCTTTTGAAGGAGACCACCAGCCGCTTCGGCGGCGACGGCTGGCCCACGTCGACGGAGAATTTCAAGGGCACCAGCACCCGCCTCGACGGGTGCACCTGCTTGATCACAGAGGGGTGCTTCAGCTCGGCGGCGCGCAGCCCCTGTCCCCGGCGCGTCCTGAGCCGGGGGTCGCGATCCCTCTCCAGGGCCACCACCGTGTTGAAGGCCGCGCGCCGGTTGGCCGCCCCCTGGATGGCCTTCAGATAGCGCCGGCTCTGCCGCTGGTAGAGCTGCTCGAGCAGCCGCCGCTGGTCCTGCTTCCACTGCTTGCCGCCGCACCGCCGCAGCCGGAGGATCTCCGTGGCGGCCCGGTCCAGCTGGCCGGCCTGCAGGTGCTTTTCGGCCTGGAACGTACAGGTGCGCCCTTTCTGCTCGCGGGCGCAGGTGCGGTGGGCGGCCTCGAACTCGCTCTTGTTGGTGATGCCGGGCGTGGCCAGGGCCTTTTGGGCCACCTCGATGCAGGCCTCCCACTGGCGGCCCCTGGTGTGGCGCCGCACCTCGCGCACCAGGCGCCGGTAACGCGCCCTGCCCTGCCGGCGCAGGCAAGACTGGTTCATGGCGTCGGTGGTCTTTTTTTGATCCTCCGGCAAACGCCAGGCCAGCTGGCCCATGCGGGCCCAGCAGCGGCGGCCGCTGTTGGCGGCGATCCCGATGCGCAGGCCGTCGCGCACGCAGCGCGTGTCGCAGGCGCCGCTCTTTTTCCTGGCGCAGTCCAGGCGCCAGCCGGCCGGGTGCTCCTCGCATTTTTTGCCGCCGGCCGACGGCGTGAGGTAGGTGGTGGTCCGCTCCTTGGCCACCAGCTCGCCCCGGCTCTGGTGGCCCGCCACCGCCACAAGGGCGGCCAGGGCCGTGACCACGATGCCGAAGGTCACCGACCCGAGGCGCACGCTGGCGTCGGCCAGGTCCAGGGCGCGGCGCCACAGGCGGTAGCGCCCCGGGGCCACCGGCTCGGCCCCCGCGGCCTCGTCGGCCGGGGCCTCGGGCAGGATCTGCGCCGCCCGCGCCGCGTGCTCGGCGGCGCCCTTGTAGTCGTGGGCGTCGATGGCGCCGGCGGCCCGGGCCACCCGGCGCTCGTAGCGCTGGCGTCGCTGTCGGGCGAAGGCGTCGAGGAGGTGCTGCACGCGCACCGGGGCGCGCAGGTGCACGGTGACCTGGCCCAGCAGCTCGCCGCGGCTGGGCGCGGGGATGGCCAGCAGCTGGGCGGCCATGGTGCCGAACTGCTCCCGCTCCGCCTGCAGGGAGGCCAGCCGGAGGGTGATCTCGGCGGCGGCCTGCTCCATGGCGGCCAGCTCGTCGTCGCCCACGTCGGGGTTCTCCCCCAGCTCGGCCAGGTGGGTGATGCTGCGCGGCAGCGCCGCGGCCTCGTCCCGAAAACCCCGGGCGGCGTCCAGCACGTGCTCCAGAAAGACAACCAGCCCGGGCGCCTTGTCGCTGGGCGCGGCCTCGGTCCACAGGCCGTCCAGGGAGTAGACCACCTGCTGGATCTGCTCGGTGATCTGCTCGGCCTCCTCCACCCCCGAGGAGAGGATGGCCTGCAGCTCGGCCCGGGTCTCCTCCGCGAAGCGCTCCCGGGCGCCCTCCAGCTGATTCAGCCGGGCGCGGACGTCGGCCGGTGCCTTGAACGCGCCGTTGTCATGGAGGCTGCGATCACCCACAAGTCATCCTCAATCGCTGAGCACCACCCGGGCCTTCTCCAGCAAGCGGTCGCCGGCCGAAAACCCCAGCGCCTCCACCCGGGCCACGGCCCGCGACGGCTGGTCCGACTCCTCGGTGCCGATCACCTCGTGGCGCCGGCTGTCGAACTCGTCCCCCGTGGCCGGTTCGATCCATCGCACCTCGGCCGCGCCGCAGATCACCTTCAGCTGGGGCGCGGCCTCGTCCAGGCCGCCCCGGCAGGTAAACACCGCCTCGCAGGCGCGCAGAGCCAGGCCCTCCAGGTCCTGGGGCCGCGGACCGCCGGCCTGCTCCTCCAGGCGCCCGCGCAGCTCGAGGTTGCCCACGATGAGGCCGAGCATGTCCGTCTGCTCCGTCTGCTGTGGCTCGTCCTCGCCGCGCTCCAGGGCGTCCAGCCGCCGGCCCAGGGCGTCCACCTCTCCTCCCCCGCCCAGGTGGCCCGCCTGCTCCAGCTGATCCACCGCCTCCCGCAACGGCAGCAGCTGCTCACCTCGCAGGCCCAGTAGCCGGCGCCGCTGCCCCCGCGCCTCGTCGGCCAGGTGGTCGGTGATGATCTTGACGTAGTCCAGCTCCTCCAGCACCTGGATCGCCTCGTCGTTCTCCTGCTGCCGGGCGAAGAACTCGTCCAGCTTGTCGGCCCGCTGGGCCAGGCTCTCCATGCGGTTGACCAGGCGCTCGTGCTTTTGCACCATGGCGTCCATGGTGGCGTAGAGTTGCTCCAGCTCACCCACGGTGTGCCGTGAGCGGGTGATCACACCCTGGACCTCATCGGCGTCCGCGGGCGGATCCAGCTCCGCCACCTCCACCTCGGCGGTGGTGGGCGGGTCGTCGTGGCCCTGGTGCGGGAAGAGCGTCTGCTGCAGGGTCACCGCGTCGAGGAAGTGCCCCTCCTTCTCGGTGGCCTCCGCAGGCCCATCGGCTGTCGTCTCCTCCACCTTGGGCTCGCTCTCCACTTCGGCTTCCGCGCTCTGCCCTCCGAGCTCGAAGACCAGCTCGCGCTTGCCGGCGTCCATGTCCCGGTACTGGGCCCGGGCCAGGACCACGCCGGGCTCTTGGGCCACGAGGTAGAAGAACTTGGCCTGGCCCCTGGTCTGCATGAAGGCGATCAGCTCGTCGGTCTCGTCCTCGTTGGACGGCTCAAAGCCAGCGTCGGCCAGCCCCCGGCTCAGGGTCTCGACGATGGTCCGGGCGTCGGTGAGCCCCAGGGGCTTGAGCTCCGCCACCACCTCGATGCTCAGCTCGCCGAAGCTGGCCTCGTACCCCCGGTTCTTTGCGTCGTGGTGCAGCCAGGTGTCCTCGCCCACGGAGGACATCTCGTAAAGCACGCGTTCCTCAGCCATTTTCTCCTCAACTATCAACTCGGCGCCAGCCACGCGACCGACGCTCGTTAAGCGGTCAGCGGTCAGAGGTCAGCTCATCTGTGCCATGTCCGGAGCTGAAAGCTGAATGCCGAATGCTGAAAGCCATCAGGAGGCCACGACGGCGCGGGCCGCCTCCAGCACCCTGCCCTGATCGTCCTTGAACCCCGGCTGCAGCACCTCGAGGATGGTGCCGGGTTTTTGGCCCGTGCCGCCCCTGGGCTCGATCTCGCACTCCTTCTGGCTCACCCGGTCGCCCACCTCGGGCATGAGCAACCGCATGTCGGCCGCCCGGGCCACGGTGTCGAGGTCCTCGAGCATCTGCTCGCTGACCTCCAGCTCCAGCTGCCGGCAGGCGGCGAACACCGCCTGGGCCAGCTTGCGCACGCCGGTGCTGTCGAAGGAAAAGCGGGTCAGCTCCGCAGCCTTGCTGGCCAGGTCCTGGCTCGCCATGCGCAGGCTCCAGGAGTTTTGCAGCTCCAGCAGCGCATGGACCAGGCCCGCCACGCCGCCCTCCGTGGCGCCCGCGGGCCCCTCGCCGCTGTCGAGCATCCGCAGCTGGTCCCGGGAGACGAGGTAGTCCCACAGCGGCCTGAGCCGCGCGGCGCCGGTGCGCAGCTGCGCCGCCGCCTCCGGGTGATCGGCGAAGGCGTCGTGCAGGCGCAACGCGGCCATGATCTGCTGGCCCGCCGCCGAGGCCTGCAGCCGGGCCGTGGCCTCGCCGGACAGATCCCCGCCCGTTCGCTGATCCAGCTCGGCCAGCACCTTGGCCGTGGCGTCGTGTAGCTGGTTGTCCAGGTCGATCTGCTTGGCCTCCAGCCGGGCCCGCACCTTGCTCTGCTCCCCGAACTTGCGCTCCAGGTCGCCCAGCTTGGCGGTCATGTCGGCGAAGGCCTGCTCGTTGGCCGCGGCCTTGCTGCTCACCGCCTTGAGCCGGTCAGACAGCTCCTCGAGCAGCAGCTGCTGCGCCTGCACCTCCTCGCCGTCGGGCTCCTCGGCAGCCACCGCGGCCACCTCACCCGTGGGGCGCGACGACGTCACGCGCTGGGCTGCCTCCACGGTGTCGAGGCGCGACATCAGCTTGTCCTTGGCCCGCACCAGGTCGCTGTGGCTCTCCTGGTCGGCCTTCTGACTGAGCTTGAAGAAGAGGAAGCCGCAGCCGCCGAGCAGCAGCACCAACACCACGCCGAGCACGACCCAGACCATGGTCAGATCGACGCCGTCGGGTGAGGTCGAAGGGGGCGCGGCCGCCCCCGGGGTCACCGCGGTCGGTGCGGCGGCGGCGCCCGCGGTAGGCGGCGCGGCGCCCGGCGCGCCCGGCGCGGACTTGCCGGCAGCC
>PVBE011847476.1_pt1 | contig 18482 bp, 13 predicted proteins | sample 1631181 | NCBI WGS metagenome assembly PVBE01 (sample SAMN08397723, study PRJNA350692) | Marine metagenome, whole genome shotgun sequencing project. | isolation source: water | place: Pacific Ocean | collected 2012-04
CGATCCCCAGCGAGCAGGGTGTGCCGCCGCCGTCATGCATCGACCGGGAGCAGATCATCGAGCCCATCGAGGTGCGGCCGGACGGATCGGCGCAGTTCGAGGTGCCGTTCGCCCTGCGTGGGCTCCTCGAGCAGCTCGCCAACCTGCAGCTGCCCGAGATCGACACCAGCTCGGTGCCCGAGGAGCTGCGCGATCTGCTCAAGCTGCCGGACCAGTTCCTGCTGGCGGTGCTGCACGGCGTCAACGTGACCGTGTCCATGGAGGTGAGCGACGGCACCGAGACGCTCCTGGCGAACAAGCGGGTGCCCATCAAGCTGATCCCCGAGCCGGGGCCGGTGGTGACGCCGGTCAAGGACGACGCGCCCGGGCCCGTGGAGGTGCAGTTCGGCTGGGAGACGGACAAGCTGGCCATCGAGGCTCGCTTCGCCGACGGGCTCCCACCCCCCGCGGACAACACGGTGCTGCGCGTCTACATGCCGCTGCATCATTGGGACCCGATCTTCGAGGCGCCAGCGAAGGTGACGACGATCTCGACGGGCCCGGACGGGGCGAAGCTCGAGTGGTTTGGCCAGGGCGCCGCTCACCAGGTGGCCATCGATCTCGGTCGCGACCCGCCGCAGGTGAGCGTGTTCGAGGCAGAAGGGGGGGGGCAGTGGCGGCCCAAGGTCAGCGTGGTCACGGCCACGAAGCTGCCGGGCGGCGTCCGCGTGGTCATCGACCCGGGCGACCTCGGAGGCCCCGCCGGGCGGGCGGTGGCGTTCCTCGTCGCGGTCTCCCAGAACGGCGCCCTCGTGGACACCGTGCCCGAGGAGGGTTGGCGGTACGTCCACGGCGGGCTTCCCAACACCAACCCGGCCGCACCGACGGGCGCGCCGGGTGACGAGCCGCACTCCTTCCGGCCCGACGGACTGGCAGCGGTCGATCGGCCTCAGTACCCGGTGGTGACCGTGCGCGGCGAGGTCGTGGACACCGCCGAGAAGCGGACTTGGAGCTGGTTCACGGACAAGGGGACCTGGGGGGCGCGCCGCACCCGTGGGGAGGGCGACGACGAGGCCGAGGACCGTGACAACGCCTGGACCCCCGGCGAGGACGGCGACCTGTCGGCGACCCGCTTCCTGGTGGTGCGCGACGGCCGCGGGGGCGTCGCCTGGACGGACCTGTCTGGCGTGCTACCGTCCCGCGCCGAGTCCAAGGACAGCCCATGAACTGGTTCGACGACGACGTCGCGCTCGCCGCCCTCCTCGCGGACATCCTGCCCGCCGATGTGCGCAAGATGGCCGCTGGCCCCCTGCGGGAGATGGGCGAGGCCGCGGCCGGCAAGCTGGACGCCTGGGCGTTCGACGCCAACGCCAACCCGCCGACGCTGGTGTCGTGGGACAAGGACGGGGAGCGCATCGACCACGTCGAGCTGCACAGCAGCTATGAGGCGATCACGCGCCACGCCGTCGAGTCGGGGATGATCGGCCACTTCTACGGGGCTGCGCGCAGCCAGTGGAAGGGCGCCGCGCACCGGGTGAAGTTCGCGCTGGGATACCTGTTCGGCCAGGCGGAGCAGGGCTTTTACTGCCCCGCGTGCCTGACGGATGGCACGGCGCGGGTGATCGAGCTGCACGGCAGCGACGAGATGAAGCGGCACCATCTCGGGCCGCTGACAAGCAGGACGTTCAGCGAGTCGCACCTGGGGGCGATGTACCTGACGGAGAAGCAGGGCGGATCGGACGTGGGGGCCAACGAGGTGGAGGCCCGCAAGGACGCCGACGGGGCCTGGCGGCTATACGGCGAGAAGTGGTTCTGCTCCAACTGCGTCGCAGACGTCGCCTTGGTCCTGGCCCGGCCTGAGGGCGCGAAGGAGGGGACCCGGGGGCTGGCGCTCTTCCTGGTGCCCACGAAGCTGTCGGACGGGACCCGCAACGCCTTCGCCATCCGGCGCCTCAAGGACAAGCTGGGCACGCGGTCGATGCCCACCGGGGAGATCGAGTTCGAGGGGGCGGTGGGGTACGCGGTCGGCGAGCTGGACCGCGGCTTCAAGTACATGACCGAGATGCTCAACCTGTCGCGGCTGTACAACGCCGTCGCCTCGCTGGCGGTCATGCGCCGGGCCCTGCGAGAGGCCGCGGGCTGGGCGGCGAGCCGCTCGGCGTTTGGCCGGCAGGTCCGGGACTTCCCGCTGATCCGATCGACCCTGGTCGGCCTGGCGGTCGACCTGGAAGCCAGCATGCGCCTGGTCTTCGAGGCGGTGACGCTCCTCGACGCGCACGACGAGGGCGCCGCGACTCAGTCCGACGTCGCGCTCCTTCGCATCCTCACGCCCCTGGCCAAGCTGCACACCGCCAAGGTGGCGGTGAACGCTGCGTCCGAGGCGCTCGAGGTGCTGGCCGGCAACGGCTACGTCGAGGAGTACGTCACCTCCCGGCTGGTGCGCGACGCCCACGTCCTGCCCGTCTGGGAGGGCACGACCAACATCCTGTCGCTGGACGTCTTCCGGTCCATTGAAAAGGACGACTCCCACAAGGCGCTGTTCGAGGACATCCGCCGCCGCCTGACCCCGGACGGCGGAGGTAGCGACGAGCTGGCGGGGCTGCGCGCTTCGCTCACGACCGCCGCCGCGGACCTCGAGGAGTCCCTCTGGCGAGTGGCCGAGACGCCCGCCGACCTCCGGCAGCTTCACCTGCGCCCGTGGTGCGAGCGCGCGTCCCGCATCTACGAGGCGACGCTGCTGGTGCACGCCGCCGACAAGGCCGCCAAGCGGGACGGCGCGCCCGGTCGGCTCGCGGCGGTCGCGGCCGAGTACCACCGGCGTTACATCGCCCCAGCTTGGCGCGGCACCCTGCCCGATGAGTACGCTCTGTCCGTGTTTGAGTTCGACGCACTGGTCCCAGAGGCCGCCGTCCCGGCCCCCGCCACCGACGGCGACGCGTGACCGCGGGCCGACCCGACTACGACGCCTCGAAGGTCCGCCGACGGCTGGCGCGCACCGGCTTGGCGTACGCCGCCAACGCCCTGATGTTCCCGTTCGGGTTCCTGCCGAGCCGCCACGTCCCGCGGCGCAAACGCGACCAGCGCACGCTCGTGTTCGTCCACGGCTTCCAGGCCAACCGTGCGAGCCTCTTCCCGGCCCAGGCCTGGCTCCGCATGTCCGGCCACAAGCGGCAGCTGTCCTACAACTACGCCAGCACCGTCTCCATCGAGTCGATGGCGATCCGCCTCAAGCGCCACCTCGACGCCAAGGTCAAGGGCGGCCGCATCGACATCGTCGCCCACTCCATGGGCGGCCTCGTCGCCCGGGTCTACCTGCAGATGCTCGGCGGCCACCGCCGCGTCGATCGCCTCATCACCTTGGGCACCCCCCACCACGGCACCTGGGCCAGCACCTACCTGCCCACCCGCCTGGTCAGCCAGTTCCACCCGGACGGCCCGTTCATCCGCCGCCTCAACGCCCTGCCGGCGCCCAGGGACGTAAAGGTCCACTGCCTGGTCGGCGGCCAGGACGGCATCATCCTGCCCCCAACCAGCGCCCGAAGCCCCTGGCCCGCCCGCCCGGGCTACGCAGAGGCAGCTGAGACCTTGGTCTTCGACAACCTGGGCCACCTCGACCTGGCGTTGGCGCCGAAGGCCCTGTCCGCGGTCGCAGCCCGGCTGGCTTAGGCGCCTAGTCGCCTTCGCAGCGGTCGGCCATGTCCGGCGCCGCCGTGCAGCCTCCCCCGCAGACCTCGAGTTCCAGCCCATCCGGGGTGCAGCGGAGCAGGGTGGCGTCATCGGTCGCGCACGACCACTGCGCGAACCGGCGGAAGGCGTCGCCGCAGCGGTCCGCCGGCGCGTCCGCCGGGTCGTCAGGGGCTGCCGGGGCGCAGGTGTCCGCGTGGCCCCGAGGCGACGACAGGCAGCCGCCCGCGCAGGGGTTCCAGGTCGGGGCGCCCCCGGCCAGGCAGCGGTATCGGTGGGTGCGGCCGGGCGTGCAGGTCCAGGTCTGCCGCTCGGCGACGTTGCGGCCGCAGATCTCCGTGTCGGGATCGACGCCGTCCGGCAGCACGCCCCGCTCGGGGATCTCGCCCTCCGTCCAGGCCTCGATCTGCTCGAGGAGATCGTCGTACAGGCCCGGGACGATGCCGTAGATGTCGCTGCGGCCACGGTCCATCATGTAGCCGCTGTTGATGCGGAGCACCTCGCCCGTTTCGTCGTTGAACACCGGGCCGCCGGAGTCGCCGGGGCAGAGGTGGTAGGCGGTCCTCCCCTGCTCGAACTCGGCGAAGCGCTTCTGGCCGTCCAGGCCGCCGCCGATGCGGGTGCAGCCGTATCCCCAGACGGACAGGGTGGTCCCGTCCGCGGGGGTGTCGGCGGCGATGGGGGCGGGCAGGGCGACCTCGGGCGGGACCATCTGGGCCAGGCCGAGCAGGGCGATGTCGTTGGCCCCCAGCTCCCGGCCGAAGCTGCGGTAGCGCTCGACCGTGTAGCTGTGGCTGTCACCCGCGGGGTCGTCGATGCGGAAGGTGTCGTAACGGCCCCGTCGCGTCGCCGACCGGTAGCCCAGGCAGTGGGAGGCGGTGATGGCGACGTCCGGGGCGACGAGGGTGGCGGTGCAGCCGCTGATCCGGCCGACCTCCGGCCGGTCGCTGGTCACCTCGCCCTCTCGGATCTTGGGCAGGACGCCGTCGCCGAGGGGCGGGTCGTCCGCGGTCATCGCCGCGGTCGCGGTGCCGTCAGTCGGCTGGGCCGGAGCGGGTCCGACAGGGTCCCCACCGACGCCACAGCCAAGCGCGGGGAGAAGGGCGAGGGGCATTACAGCGATCAAGGTGCGTGTGTTGGTCATGTCCGCTCCTACAGAAGGTCGACGATGCGCCGGCGAGACCGGGCCTCGTTGCCGGCGGGATCGGTGGCGACGACGGTGAATGGCCGGGCGCCCTCTCCGACGGTCAGGTCCCACGTGTACAGGTCGCCGTCGACGTCGCAGTCGACGTACTGCGACCGCAGCGGGCAGGCGAAGACCTCGTCGGTGAACTCCCAGTCCAGACCTGCCTCGGCGACCCGGTCGTCGTCTCGGATGCGGGCCTGCACGCGCACGACCGTGCGGGCGCGCCAGACCGTGTCCGGCGTCGGGGCGAGGACGACGATGTTGGGCCCCTCGGGATCACCGGCCGGGTGCACGCGGAACGCCCGCTCATCGGTCGTCGTGACCCGCCTGCGGCTGTTCCGGGCGCGGACGCGGAAGGGGCGCTCGGCCACCGCGCCCACCAGCACGGTCCAGCGGTACTCGTCACCGACGACGGCGCACGACACGTTGTCGCCCTGCCGGGGGCACTCGTAGGAGATGCCGTTGAACCGCCACTCCAGCGTGGCGCTGGCGACCCCCTGTGCGTCGGTGATCCGGGCGACGATGTCGATCACGCTGTCCGCCGGCACCGCGCTCCCATCGACCGGCCCCACCACCTCGATCATCGGCACGCCCAGGTCCGCGGGCGGATCCTCAATGACATCGGGCGGCTCGGGCGCGTCCGGCAGATTGGGCGGCGCGGGCCGGTCTTGCAACACGCCAGGTCCGGGTCCCGGCCCGCCGCCGTCGTTGTCGGGTGCAGGCTCTGGCGCTGGCGCTGGCCCTGGCTCCGCTTCTGGCTCTGGCTCCGCGTCTGGCTCTGGCTCTGGTCCTGGCTCTGGCGCCGGCCCCGCCTGCTCCGGCGGCGGCTCTGGCGCCGGATCGTCCCGCCGCGGCTCAACGGGTGGCTCGCCTCGCGGGGGAGGCCCGTCCCCGCGCTCCCCGTCGGCGGGAGGGTCGTCGGGCAGTGGGCCCGCATCGGGCCAGCCGGGGATCCGCCTGGGCCCGGCCGGGGGCTGCTCCTCAGCGCTGTCGGGGGCCTCCTCGATCGGGGGCGCCGTGGGCGCCGCGGGCGGCCTGACATCGACCGCCGCCGCGCCGCCGTCCCGGGCGCCGTCGAAGTTCGTCGGCTGCATATCCTCCGAGATGCAGCCGGCGAACACCAGGCCCACAACGAGGCACCAGACCGTGCTCGCCCCGCCTCGTTCGCGGGACCTCCGGGTCACAGTCCCGGTGCCCCGGGGGGAGGTCGTTCGATGACAAGACATGCGCAGCTCCTGGTTCTTCGGCCCGGTGAGTTCGTCTGTACCGATCGGTACAGCAACGGTCGTGCCAACGTGGCGGTCCCCTGTCCGTTCAGTTCATGATGGGACGCGCAGGAACCGCCAGACCTCCCGGTTGACGCGGGTCATCGCCGCGGTCAGCACCGCGTATGGGTCGTCCGCCAGGTTCACCAACCCGAAGTTGTTGTTCTCGCCGTCGAAGCGTCCGTCCGGGGGCTGATCGTCCCACTGGAACCAGTGGTAGCCGACGATCCACGGGATGGCGTGGTGACGACGGGCGTAGGCCGAAAAAGCGGCGGCGCGGGCGTGCTGATCGGGCAGCGTCGGGTAGATGGGAGGCCAGGTGCTGGGCAGCTCGGTGTCCGCCGCGCGGAAGCCGAACTCGGTGATGAGGATGGGCAGGTCCGCGACCCCGGGCAGCGTCCGAAGGCCGGCGAATCCGTTCGCGGGGTCCAGGGCCCCGGACAGCTCCATGGCGGTCTGCGCGACGCCCTCCACGAACTCGTAGTTGTTGATGGACAGCACGTCGATGTGGCGCGCCGCGGCTACGAAGACCTCCGCCGGCGTGGTCACCGAGACCTCCCGGTTGCCGAGGATGAGGTGGTGGGGGGCGGCCTCCCGCAGCGCGGCCACGGTGAACGAGAAGTAGCGCTCCGCTGCCTTGGCGACGAAGGCCTTCGTCAGCCGATCGGCCCGCTCCCTGCGGTCGAGGGCCGCCCACCCGGCGGTCCGGGCCAGGAGCGCGGCCTGGGTCGCGTCGGCGGCGTCCAAGCCCAGGAGCTCGGCGATGCCCGCCTCGCCGCCGCCTTCGGCCAGGAGGAGCCGGACCGCCGCCGCCTTGCCCGGGGCGTCGGCGGCCAACGTCAGGTACTCCTGCAACAACGAGTCGGTGCCCCGCCAATCCCGGCCCCACCGGATCTCGTTGTCGAGGAACCAGCCCAGGACGTTGGGCTCGTCGGCCCACGGCGCGACCCGGTCGGCGATCCTATTGAGGACCGCCTGCTCCCAGGCGGGATCCCACCAGTCGGCCACCGCCCCGGTCTGCCAGTCGCCCCCTGACAGGTTGGCGATGATCGCGCTCGGCATGCGCTCGGTCAGCAGCCCCGTCGTGCACCAGGCGCCGGCGGTGTTGAACGACCACGACCGCAGCCGCTGCACCGTGGCGTCGGCCCAGGCGGCGTCGTCGGCGTAGCGGGCGTCCACGGCGGCGCCGTAGGGCCGCTCCCCGGAGTCCTGGCCCTGGTCGCCGTCCGGGGTGGCGCTGTTGACGCCCACAGACCAGAACGGGTGTCCGGCCGGGGTGACGAACCACCACCTGCCGCAGATCTGCTCCGTGCGGAAGAAGCCGGTGGCGTCCAACGCCACGCGTGTGTCGCCACCGTAGGCGTCGAGCACGGGCGGCGAGGCCTGCCCTGCAGGCCGGGCGCACCCATCCGCCGGGCGGACGGTGATCGTGTGCTCCGCCCGCTCCGGATCGAGCCGGACCACCAGCTCCGAGGCCTCGGCGACCTCTTCGAAAGACCAGGCGCCTTCTGGGTCCGTCGACTCCACGACGTATCCGTCGGGGTACTGCCAGCCCACGGGCAGGCCGAGGGTGGCCGCCGGCCCGGCGTCGACATCGGCGACGATGGCGTCCTCGGTCGACACCGTCATCGTCAGCGCCCCGCCCAGGGCGTCGAAGGCGTACTCGACCAGCGCGCCCTGAACCGCCTTGGGGTACACGCGGGCGTGGGCGTCCAGCACGACGGACTTGCCCGTGCCGGCCGAGGTCAGCGGCGCGAAGCTGCCGTCGTTGCGGCTGTACTCCCAGTAGGTGTCGCCGACTCCGTACCGGTCCAGCTCGCCCATGAGCGTGCGCATGTACAGGTCGAAGTTGACGCTGTCGGTGAGCCCGCCGAGCTCGCCGAGGAGCCAGGGGACGCCGAGCCGCCTGGCCGTCGCATCGAACCGGGCGAGGGCGTCCTGTATAGGCGTCGGATCGCCGTCGTAGCGCAGCATGTCGTGCACGCCCGGGTGGTAGTAGTGCGGGGCGTACACCACGTCGTCGCCGGCGAACGGCTCGAAGGCCGGCTCGTTGCCCAGCGCGGTCAGCAGAGCGGAGGCCTCCACGAAGAACAGCTTGCCGGGCGCCACCTCGCGGACCGCGGCCATGGCGCGCTCGTACAGCGGCTGAAGCACGTCCCGGTGGAACACCACGGGGTCGACGCCGCCGGGGTGGGGCTCGTTGAGCAGGTCGAAGCCGACCACGTGATCGCGTTCGCCGAAGCGCGCCGCGACCGCCACCAACGCCTCGACGAACCGACCTTGGAGCTCCTCGGACGCCCAGAGCCGGTCGTAGCACTCGTTGAGCGGCGGGCTGGCGTAGTTGATCCACCAGGGCGACATCGGGACGTGGGCCTCGTACAGCGCCTCGTCGCACGCCCAGCGGGGTGCCCCGTTGCCCCCGAACGGCTCGCCGAACAGGTCCTGGTGCATGTCGATGATCACGGCCAGCCCGTGGTCCTCGGCCATGTCGATCCGCTCGCCGTACCGCTCCAGGTACTCCTCGTCGATCACCCCCTCGGTCGGCATGATCGCCGCCCAGCCGGTCAGCAGCCGGATGGCCGAGTACCCCCAGGTCTGCAGCCGGGCGTAGTCCTCGGCGACCGCCCAGCTGTCGTGGGGCGCGGGCTTGACGTCATTGCTGACGTTGATGCCGTGCAGGATCCGCTGCCGCCCGAGCGGATCCCGGATCGCCCGACCGTCGACGTGCCAGCCCCGCTCCTCGGGGGCCGCGGCCCCCGCCCCGGACCCGTCAGCCTCGCCGCACGCGACCGCGCCCAGTGCCAGGACGCACACCACGAGGCCGGCGGGCGCCTGCAAGCGTGACGGGGAGGGCACGATCAGTCCGGCGCGGAGAACGACAGCTCGACGAACTGCAAGACAAGTCCCCTCGTGGCGCGGGTTCGCGTCAGGATCACCTTGCACTGCCGGAGCCGGTCTCTCTCGTGGATCGGCGCGATGCGTGCACCCGGGTCAGTGTAGCGCACGTGGTCCCCGTACCGCGTCGGCGGCAGCGGCGGAGTCGGCGCAGGCTGACGTCGGCGGAGGTGCCGCGGCCACGTAGGCTGGAGCATCCTCGACCCAGGTCCTGGCGACGTCGAGCGGACCGATGCAGCGAGGCCCCGTCGTCCCATCAATCTTGATGCCATCATTCTTGATGGGAGGTCCTTGACGAACGGTCGGGGTGGCGCTGCCGAGGTCGTCGACAGCGTCGGCCGCTCCAAGCGCTACCAGGTGGCCGAGCGCATCTACAGCATCTACCACGTGATGCGTAGACGCAGCGGGATGCGCCCGCGCCTCGAAGGGTTGATCGAGTTCATGGCCCACATGTACCGGCCGGAGGAGCTCCTCCGCTGCGTCGGGTGGATCGCACAGGAGGCGTGCGGACTGCCTCCGAGTGCGCGCGCAGAGCACCTGATCGCCTTGGACAGCTTGGTCCGCCGCTGCGAGGACGGCGGGTTCCTCAGCGCTCTTGGCCAGGCGCCCGAGGCGGAGGCCTCCCTTCGGGGGGCCCTCGAGGGACCCTTGGACGGGCCTGCTGTGGCGCTCATCTGGCGAGGGCTGGCAATGATCCTCGGGAAGGGCGAAGAGCGCCTTGACGAGTGCGTGGACGCGTACCGCCGATCCATCGAACTGCACCCGACGATTGATGCCTACCAAGGCCTAGGAGATCTGCTGAGGGGCAGCATGAAGCGGCCGTCCGAAGCGGAGGAGGCCTACCGCAAGCTCCTGGAGCTGGCGCCCCACCACCCGTCGGCGATGTGCCGCGTCGGAAGGCTTATCGGCTCAGATGAGTCCCGTCGGGTGGAGGCCGAGGATTGGTACAGGAGTTGGGCCGAGGCCCTGCCAGATTCCGTAGATGCCACGCTCCATCTCGCTGGATGGCTCCTGCGGTCTGGTGACGCGATCGCTGCCGAAGAGGCACGTGGGCTGGTCGCCAAGTGCGTGGATCTGGGTCCGAAGGACTGGCCGGATCACGTTCACTTGGTCGACCTTATGGACCGGACGGAGCTGGCACCGGAGACGATCGCTTCGGTGGCAGGACGGTATCAGGAGGGCACGGAGGGCTCGGCGTTGGCGCAGCGCATGCTCCACACGGCGAGAGCCCTGTCCTGCTCCCAGCGCGCGGACGTGCTGGAGCTGGCTCGAGGGTTCTGCTCCGACGCTCGGAGAATCGATCCGGAGGGCTGGTGCCCCTCGCCCGAGGAGATAGAGATCCAGATAGGACTGCAGGACTGGGCCGCGGCGGTCGCCGTGCTTCAGGCGTTGGCAGCGGACCCCCGCCACGTGTGGCGCCACCTCGGGGAGCTCATCCCGGTGATGACCCGCGTGGGTGCGTTTGCACCCGAGCTGCTCCTCGAAGCGCTCGACGCTCTCCCGGCCGAGGCCGGCGTGTGGCCCATGATCGTGGCCCTTCGGCTCGACCTCGGCCGGGAGTCCAACGCTCCCGTCGAGGTAGCCGAGGTGGCCAAGGACCTGCTCGACGACATCCGGAACATCCGGGCCGAGGCGGATGGCGATGCGAGTGTTGCTGGCTCCCCGTGACCCTCACGCCGTGCACCGACGGCGACCACCCCCACGAGCACGAGGCCCCATCCACGGCCGATCGAGGTGCAAGTCGGACGCCGCAGCGCGGCCGATGCCGAGCCCATGGGCGGGGGGGGCGGAGCCCCGCCAGGCCTATGTGATCGGCATCGGTACCAACCCGAATCCGGCTACCGATCGGCCTTCGGCGCATCTGCCTTGCCGGCGTCCACACCCTTGGCCTTTCGCAGATCGTCCGGGGCCGTCGGGGCGGTGCCCGCTTCGGCACCGTCTGAGCGGGCGGCGATGTAGAAGACCACTCGGCGGTTCTTGGCTCGCGCCTTCTTCAAGGCCTCACCTTTCAGGCCCTTGATGTCGACGATGGGCTGGCTCTCTCCGAAGCCCTTGGGCGCCAGGCGGTCCTTGGCCACGCCGGCGGCGACCAAGGCGTTGACCACGGACTCGGAGCGTCGTTGGGACAGGACCAGGTTCTTCTCGGCGGACTGCCGGTCGTCGGTGTGCCCCTCCACCCGGACCTTGGTGATCACGGTGTGGACCTTGAGGATCGCGGCGATCGAGGCCAGCAGCCGGTTGGACTTGGGCGACAGCTGGGCGCTGGCGGTCTTGAAATACACCACGTCCTTGATGTCGATGCGCTCCGCCGTCAGCTCGACCAGCTTCTCGCCGTCGGGGCAGCCGTCCTCGTCCTCGTTCCCATTGAAGGTCTCGGGCTCGTTGGGGCAGCTGTCCTTGGGGTCCTTGAAGCCGTCCTTGTCGTTGTCCGCCTCCGGGCAGCCGTCGAGATCGTCCCACTTGTCGAGGTCCTCGGGCACCAGGCGGCACTTGTCCATGGTGTCGGGGATGCCGTCCTTGTCGTCGTCCAGGTCGGGGCAGCCGTCGGCGTCCTCGAACCCGTCGGCGTCCTCGGGGACCAGCGGGCACTTGTCGCTCACGTCGGGCACCTTGTCGCCGTCGTTGTCCGGGTCGGGGCAGCCGTCGGCGTCCTGCCAGCCGTCCTTGTCCTCGGCCTCCTTGGGGCACGCGTCGCAACAGTCGGTCACGCCGTCCTTGTCCGCATCTGCGTCGCCGCACGTCGGCTGGGCCACGGGCGCGGCGGCGGTGGGCAGAGACGGTGACCAGCGCAGGCCGGTGAGCACCCGGGCGTCCGGGGCCCCGTACCCCTGAAAGAGCGAGGCGCCAGCGCCCACGTCGATGGTCAGCTGCCGATCCTCGGAGTGCCAGCGGACCCCGCCTCGGGCCTCGAGCGGCGCCTCTTCGGTGCCCAGCTCTTCGGCCAGCGCCGTGGCGCCCTGGGCTTCGGCCAACAGCGTGTACGGCGTCTCACCCAGCGGGATCGCAATGCCGCCCCCGAACGTCAGCTCGTTGCCCACCTCGAGGTCCGCGATCGGGTCCTCCTCCTCGCGCACCAGGAAGCCGACGTTGGCTCCGATGCGAAACCCGTCGCGCTCGCCGATCTCCACGACGGCAGCTGGCCAGATCGTCGCCTTGCCCTCGCCCTGGTAGTCCTCCTCCCGCCCGGTGGGCAGCGCCACCTCGGTCAGCAGGGCGACCGACAGCCCGCCATCCCCGTCGCCCAGCGCACGCCACTTCCCGGTCAGCCTGAGATCGCCGCCCCCCGCCTCGGCGAGCTCCTCGCCCGGGCGCAGGATCCAGCGCAGATCGCCCGAGCGCTGGTGCAGGACGTACGGCGCCGCCACCGACAGCTGCACCGAGTCCCACAGGCCGAGGGAGACCACCACGTCGGTGGTCAGGGCGCTGTCGACGAGGCGGTCGAGCACCTCGCCGTCGCTGTCGTAGGCCACGAACAGGTCGTCCGCCCAGTTCAGGTGCAGGCCCACCGTCAGGCGGCCCGCTTCGCCTGGGTCTGCCCCGTGCAGACCCAGGTAGTCGTGGGCGCCCGGCGCGGGAGCGAACCGTTGCACGCGGAACCCGCCCTTGGCCTGCGCCACGGAGGGCGCAAGGACGAGCGTCGCCAACACCGCGAGACCCCAGGATCCGCCTAGACGAAAGGGCCGGCGGCGCAGCCCCAGCCCCACGGCGAGCAGGAGGAGCAGCAGGGGCGTCGCGCCAGCGCCGCGGGGGCCGTCGGACGGCGCCGTGGCGCACAGCCCGCCGCCGCCTAGCGAGTACTCGCCGAGCTCCTCACCGTCCCGGCCGTCGCCGATCCCACGACCGCCTTCACCCTCGACCTCTCCCTCGCCCTCGGTGCTGGGACCCTCGCCTTCACCCTCCGTGACCGGCGCCTCACCTTCGCCCTCCCCGCCCGACCCGGGGATCTCGCCCTCGCCCTCGCCCTCGCCCTCGCCTCCTTCGCCTCCGGGCTCGCCCTCTCCCTCTCCCTCCCCCGCGCCCAGGTCGTCCCCGACCGGGATGCCGTCCCGCACCTCGAAGCGCCACACCCCCGGCTCATCGACGTTGGAGTCGCAGCAGACCTGCAGGACGTCCTCGGTGCGCGACATGGGCAGCTCTCGGTAGTTCTCCGAGTCGCCGGCGTCGAACCCGATCTGGGCGGGCAGGCTCCCCTCGATGTCGCCCGTGTGCCACTCGCAGCGGTTGTAGCGGAACTCCACGTTGAAGTTGCCCAGCGCCCCGCCTTGTGCGGCGGACAGGATCATCTGGAAGCTGTTGACCAGGTCCGACCGGGCGTCGAACCGTCCCACCTCGTTCCACGTGACGATGAACTCGCCGCCGTCGGCGTCGACGGCCCACCACACCGAGTTGTCGATGGCCGGGTCGACGGCGGTCAGGTCCACGTCCGCCCAGAAGGGGGCGATCATCGGCAGGTCCGCAACCGGGAACGCCTCGTTGACGAACACCGGGTACGGCTCCGAGAAGGTGATGTTTCCGTTGACGTTGATGAACACGGAGTCGTAGGTCTCGCCGAAGAAGGCGAGGCCGTCTGGGAACGCGGCGGAGATGTCCACTGCGTCGGCGGTGCTGCCATCGTCGCCCGCAAAGCCGCACTCGTAGCGGACGCCGCACGTGTCGGGGAGCACAGGCGTCAGGGAGTCGGCGCCGAAGTCCGAGGCGCCGCCCAGGCCGTCGATCAGCTCGGCGGGGCCGCCCTCTTCACAGGACACCGGACCCTGATCAACCACCTCGCCCTCGCCCTCGCCCTCGCCCGGGTCCAGGACTTCGCCTTCGCCTTCACCGCCCTCGTCCGGCTCTCCCTCACCTTCGCCTTCTCCCTCTCCTGCATCAGCGGCCTCCACCTCGCCCGAGCGCACCTCGAATCGCCACACGCCAGGCGTGCCGACGTTGGAGGTGCAGCAGACCTGCAGGACGTCGGCGCTCATCGACACGCCGATGGCGAAGAAGTCCTCTTCGTTTCCCGCGTCGAACCCCACCTGCGCCGGCACGCCGCCGAGCCCGTCCTGCCCGCAGGTGCCGTCGTCGTTGTCGTCCTCGCAGGTGGCGTCGCCGGTGGTCCACTCGCAGCGGTTGTAGCGGTACTCCACGTCGAAGTCCCCGGCCGCCACGTCGCCGCGGTCGGTGAGGATCACCTGGAACGAGTTCAGCTTGTCGACGTGCTGGTCGTAGTAGCCGACGTCGTTCCACGTCACGATGAACCGCCCGCCGTCGACGTCCACGGCGTAGGTCAGGTCGTTGGCGGCGGCTGCGTCCTGGGCCGGGTGTCGACGTCGGCCCAGAACGGGGCGATGAGCGGCTGATCCGAGATCGGGAACGACTCGGGCGTGTAGCCCTCCACGGCGCTGCCGAACGACAGGTTGCCGTTGATGTTCACGAAGACCGTGTCGTGGACCGCCCCGAAGAAGTTGAGGCCGTCCGGGAAGGCGCCGGTCAGGTCCACCTCCGGGGAAGGATCGGGCCGATCGTGGTCGTCGCCAGGCGCGACGACGTCCGCGCCGAAGCCGTCAGCGCCGCCGAGCCCGTCGACGAGCTCAGCGGCCGCGATGCCGTCGCAGGCGGGATCCTGGGCGAACGCAGGAGCGGTCAGGAGAAGGGTCATCAGAATACCGGATCGCGCGATCAGGTGGAGCATGGGGAGAGCCTCGCGGTGGATGGGACGTCTATTAATTGCGCCCAGGTGAACATTCAAATGAGACATCGCCCCGAGGGGCGGTCAAATCCGGGCGTATTCGCGCCCCGTCAGATCAGTACTGACACCGCACGTGGCGCGCGAACCCGTTGTCTCGTTCGTGGACCCACTGGTCGTCCACCCAGCGGTACCGATCCTGGAAGGAGCGGTCGGGCTCGCACTCGAGGTAGGCCCTCGCATTTCGGTTGCCGGTCATCGCCTCGCAGAAGTCGAGGACGCCGCTGTGGGCGGAGGGGCTGTTGGTCCAGATCGGGCCGCAGACGTTCCAGTTGACGAAGTAGCGGCCGTCGATGCGCATGCCGCTGCACTGGGTGAAGCTGTTGTCGTTCTGGAAGCCCTCGGTGCACTCGACGATGCGGCCGGCGATGCACTGGCTCAGGCCGAAGGTGAAGCGCTCCCCGTCGCCGCCGCCGTCGTCGTCGGGGCAGGGATCGCCCTCACCGTCGCCGCCTGCCTCGCCCTCACCCTCGCCGTCCCCGCCGGCCTCGCCGTCCCCGCCCTCCTCGCCCTCGCCGCCCTCACCCGCACCTCCGTCGTCCCCCGCGGGCCCGGGCGGACCCTGCTCGCCGGGGGGGGGCCTTCTGGGCCCTCTTCGCCAGGCGGTCCCTCCTCACCAGCGGGACCCTCCTCGCCGGGCGGGCCCTCGGGGCCGGGTGGCCCGGGCAGGCCGCCTGCGCCGGGGGCGCCGGGCGGGCCGGGCGTGCCGGCCTCTCCCGAGGGGCCGGGGACTCCGGGCGGACCTGCCTCGCCGGGGGTGCCGAGCTCTCCGGCGTCGCCCTGCTCGCCCTTCTCGCCTTGATCGCCCTGGTCACCCTTGTCGCCGTCGTCGCCTCGGAGCAGCGTCCGGCAGTCGTCCAGGTCCTTGACGCCGTCGCCGTTGGCGTCGGCGATCTGGTGGATGTTGCCCGGGCAGATCGCCGCCCAGACGCAGTCCGACCAGTCCTCGCGCTCGTCGCCGTTGACGTCGCCGATGCCGTCGTAGCAGTTGGCGCCGTTGTAGCCGTCGGTGGGGGCGCGGCTCTCTTCAGCACAGCCGCTGAGCGCGAGGGTGAGGACGAGCGGGGAGCGCATCAGCAAGATGCGGGACAACGACGGCAGGGAGCCCATCGCCGGATTCTACGCTACGAGCCCGGAACCCTCAGGATCCGGTAGCGCACCTTGCCCGACGCGTCGATGTCGAGCAGCCCCGCCATGCCCTCGCTCGTGCCCCCGTCGAGCATGGACCACGGCATGGAGTTGGCGCTGCCCACCACGAGGTGCACGTCCTTGACCCAGGTGCCAGGCCGCACCTTGGTCTTGAGGTCGGCCCGCGCCGCGCGCCCGCCGGTCTCATGCAGGTTGGCGTAGATGCCCACGTTGAAGGCCCCCGACGAGTTGAGCACACGGGTCATCTCCGGATCACCGACGTTGGCGCCGGCGTCGGCGTAGTCGATGGCGCCCGACCCGCTGGCCTTGGGCGGGGAGTGGGCCATCAGGATCACCGGCTTGGCCGTGGCCTTGGCGGCGATGGCCGGCAGCGCGGCGACGTGCTCGTTGCGATACAGGCAGCCGTCCCGTGCGTGGACGAACCGGGGGTCGTAGTAGCCGGGCAGGCTCACCACGGAGAACCCGCCGCCGTTGACCAGCCGGACCTTGGCCATGTCCACCAGGTTGGGGTGTCGCTTGCCCAGATCCGCCATGGCGCTGCGGTACCGCCCGGTGCTCTCACGGTTGCCGGGGATCACCAGCACCGGCACGCCCAGGGTGGCCAGGATGTCCAGCGACTCGCGGGCGCCCGCGGAGGTCTCCGACACGTCGCCGGCCACGAGGATCGCCTGAACTCCTGCCTTCCTGTACTCCGCCATGAAGTGCCGGAGGTTGCGCAGGGTGCCGTCGTCGGCCCGCTTGATGTCGGCGATGAGGCCCAGCGTCGCCGGGCCGGCCGGGGTGTCGAGGGTGAGCTGCGCGCCCGCCGCGGGGAACGGCCCCACGCACTCGGCGGTCTTTCCGCCCCGGTCCATCGCCGCCTGCTCCTCGGCGCTGCGCGCCTCCTGCAGCCCGCCGCCGCCCGCCGTCGGCCGGTCCGCGCCCGTCACCGACCAGAACACGCCCGCGCGCTCCCGGAACGTCGCGTAGCCGATGGCCATCACCTGCGGGGGCGGGGCGTCCCGCGCGATGGCGCGCCACACGCCGTACGACGCCAGCTTGCCCGCCACGGGCACCGCCTCGTTGCCGGCCCCATGGGCCAGCAGCTCGTCGCCCACGCCGCCGTCCACGGAGTCGAGGGCCGCGCCCAGCCGGTCGCCCAGCTCGCGCACCTTGGCCTGCGCCGCGGCGAGGATCTGGCGGGTCGTGCCCACCACCTCCGCCTCCAGGGTCTGGGGCTTGACCGCCCGCACCGCCCAGGCCCCCACGCCCTGCAGGTAGGCCCTGCCGGCCACGGTCTGGGGCGTCGGCACGTCGCCCTTGCCCATGGCCATCACGACCGACAGCTGCCGGAGCACCTCGCGCTCCACCGCCCCGTCGCCCAGCAGCGCAAGCGCGCCGGCGTTCAGCCCGATGTGACCCCGGGTGCCGATCATCGCCGCGGTGCTCGGCCGCAGATCCGGCACGAAGTACAGGTGGACCGTGGCGCGGGGCACGGCCCCGAACGTCTTGTGGAACGCCTTGGCCGCCCGGTTGACCGCCCCGTCCAGCAGGTTCTCGAGCTTGTACACGCCCTGCCGCACGTCGCCCCAGCGCGCGGACCAGGCCTGCCAGGCCGCCGAGAACGCCGCGCCCTGCCGAGGACCGTCCCAGCCCGGATAGAACACGTCGCCCACCTGGGGCTGCCCCGGACCGAGCTTCTGCCAGGCGACGCCTGCGTCTGCGGGCGGCGACTCGATCACCTCGAACACCGGCCCGAGGTGGTTCATCACCGCCGGCAGCCTCAGCTTGTTGCTCGTGGAGGCCTTGGTGGCGGTTGCCGGCCCGCCGCAACCGGCAATGGCCCCGAGACCTGTCAAGCCGACCAGCAGGCCGATCACATCCACACGGCGCAAGAGCATCTGCATGCCGCGACTTCTACCGCTGACGGCGGCGGGTTGCAAAACGACAGCATCAGCAGCATATTGCATGCATGTCCATCTCAATGACCATCCGGAACGTCCCTCGGGAGGCCCGGGACGAGCTCGCCGCTCGCGCCGCCCTGACGGGTCGGTCGTTGCAGGATTACCTGCGCGCCCAGCTGATCGCCCTCGCGGGACGGCCGGACCCTGAGGCGTTCATCGCGGTCGTTCGCCGGAGGAAGAGCGCGACCCAGCTCGAGCTGGACGCCGAGACCATCGTGGGCCACCGGGACGCCGATCGGAGATGACGCGGGTGCTCGACTCATCCGTCGCCGTCGCAGCCCTCATCGACTCGGGGCCGGTGGGGACCTGGGCCGAGGGCATCCTCACCTCGGGGCCGCTGCTCGCTCCGCACCACATGCCAGCAGAGGTCTCCAACATCCTTCGCAGATCGTCGCTCGCCGGCGAGATCCCTGGCGATATAGCGTCCATGGCCCACGCCGATCTGGTGGATCTGCACATTGAGCTGTTCCCTTGGGAGCCCTTCGCTGCTCGCATTTGGGAGCTTCGGCACAACGTGACCGCCTATGATGCCTGGTACGTGGCGCTGGCGGAGGAGTTCGACACCGAGCTGGCGACGCTCGACCGCCGGCTGGCGGCCGCGACCGGGCCCTCCTGCAGGTTTGTGCTGCCGCCCTGACCGTCAGTTCAGGAAGATC
>PVBE011856131.1_pt1 | contig 18482 bp, 17 predicted proteins | sample 1631181 | NCBI WGS metagenome assembly PVBE01 (sample SAMN08397723, study PRJNA350692) | Marine metagenome, whole genome shotgun sequencing project. | isolation source: water | place: Pacific Ocean | collected 2012-04
CCCTGACCGCGCTGGCGCCGGGGGTGTTGCGCCGGCTGATCGAGGCTTTCGGAAAGCCGGGTGGCGATGTGCCTCCGTCCTCCACGAAGGAGCAGTCGCCGGGCACGGCGCAGGACCCTTGAGGTATTTCAGCTGACGCGGACCAGGACGTGGCGTTTGCGGCCGGCGGAGAGTTTGATGATGCCGTCGCTGCCGAGGTCGTCCCCGGTGGCCGTCTGGACGTCGTCCTTGACGACGATGTCGTTCAGGCGGGCGCCACCGCCCTTGATCAGCCGCCGTGCCGCGCTGTTGGAGGCTGAGAGCCCACTTCGGACCAGCAGTAGATAGATGGCGATGCCGGCGTCGAGCTCGGCCCGGGCCACGTCGATCGAAGGTAATTCGCCGCCGATCTCGCCTTTCTCGAAGGTGCGTCTGGCCGTATCGGCGGCGGCTCGGGCAGCGTCCCGTCCGTGCGCCAACGCGGTCGCCTCGTCGGCCAGGGTCTTTTTCGCCTCGTTGATCTCGGCCCCCTCGAGCGCTTCCAACCGGGCGATCTCGTCCAGCGGCAGCTCGGTAAAGAGGCGCAGGAAGCGGCCGACGTCGTCATCTTCGGTGTTGCGCCAGAATTGCCAATAATCCCAACTCGATAGCATCGCTTCGTTGAGCCAAATGGCGCCCGATGCCGTCTTTCCCATTTTTTGGCCGGATGCCGTCGTAATCAACGGGTTGGTGAGTCCAAATAGACCGGCGCCATCGACCCGCCGGCCCAACTCGACGCCGTTGATGATGTTGCCCCACTGGTCCGAGCCGCCCATCTGCAGCCGGCAGCCGTGGCGGCGAAACAACTCGAGAAAATCATAGGCCTGCAAAATCATATAGTTGAATTCGAGGAAGCTGAGCGGATGTTCGCGCTCCAGGCGCAGTTTGACGCTCTCGAAGCCGAGCATCCGATTGACCGAGAAATGGCGGCCGTAGTCACGCAGAAAGGGTATGTATTCCAAGCGATCCAGCCAGTCGGCGTTGTTGACCATGATGGCATCGGTCGGGCCATCGCCGAAATCAATGAAGCGCTCGAAGACCTGTCTGATGCCGGCCATGTTGGCGTCGACCTGGGTCTCGCTCAGAAGCCGGCGCTGCTCGTCCTTGCCGGAAGGGTCGCCGACCTTGGTGGTGCCGCCGCCCATCAATACGATCGGCCGGTGCCCGGTCCGCTGCAGGTGGCGCAGCATCATGATCGACACCAGGCTGCCGACGTGCAAACTTGGCGCCGTGCAGTCGTAGCCGACATAGGCGGTGACGATCTCGCCAGTCGCCAGCTCGTCGAGCGCTTCGGCGTCGGTGGCCTGGTGCAGGTATTGCCGCTCGACGATGGTGCGCAGGAACTCGGATCGATGCTTGCTCATGGCATTCGTTGGAAAATAATGGCTCGCCGCTCGGGCGTCGGGGGCATCTAACATGAAAGGGCGCGCCGGCTCAACGGCGGCGGTTGTGCCGCGTGGCTGAGGCGCTGACCGCGATCGGCCTGATGAGCGGGACCTCGGCGGATGGCATCGATGCCGCCCTCGTCGTCACCGACGGAGAGCGCGTCGAGCGCCTCGGCCCTTCCGCTACGAGCCCCTATCCGCCGGCGTTGAAGGCGCGGCTTCTCGGCGTCCTCGGAGGCCGTGGCGATGTCGCCAGCGTGGCCGAGGCGATCACCCGGGCGCATGTGGACGTTATTAATCTATTTCTTGATCAAAATAATTTAACTATCGATGAAATAGATGTAATCGGATTTCACGGCCAAACGATCCTGCACCGACCAGAGGAAGGCCGGACCTGGCAGATCGGCGACGGCGCGCTATTGGCGCGGCTGACCGGTATCGACGTCGTCGGCGATTTGCGCTCGGCCGACGTCGCCGCCGGCGGCGAGGGGGCGCCGTTGGCCCCGCTCTATCATCTGGCCTTGGCGCGGGCGCTTTCGCGGCCACTCGCGGTCCTCAACATCGGCGGCGTCGCTAACGTCACCTGGATCGGCGACGGCGACCACGTGCTCGCCTTCGATACCGGGCCGGGCAACGCCCTGATCGACGATTGGATGCGCCGCTCCGGCGGCGTCGAGATGGATCGCGGCGGTGCCGATGCTCGGCGGGGCCAGATCGACGCCGCCCGGCTCGCCGTCATGCTGGCGCACCCTTATTTCGACAAGCCGCCGCCGAAGTCGCTCGATCGGGACGATTTCGCGGGCTTGTCGGGCGATGGCTTGGCGTTGGCGGATGGCGCCGCGACGCTGACCGCCTTCACGATCGAGGCGGTCGGCCGCGCCCTCGAGCACCTGCCGGCCGCGCCCGGCCGGTGGTTGGTGACTGGCGGCGGCCGCCACAACGCGAGCTTGATGGACGGTTTGGCCAGGCGGCTCGGCGTTCCGGTGGAGGCGGTGGAGGCGGTGGGCTGGCGAGGCGACGCGCTGGAGGCGGAGGCCTTCGCCTATCTCGCCGTGCGATCGCTTCGGGGGCTGCCGCTCAGTCTGCCATCGACCACCGGTGTCGCCCGTCCGATGCCGGGCGGCGTCTTCCATTCCGCGAAAGCTTGATCCGACCTCGGCTCAGGCGGCGAGCCGTTCCAGGGCAGTGTCGACATAGTCGCCGACGACCCTGGCCACTCGGTCGAGCTTGTCATCGTAAAAATGCGTCGCGCCCTTGATTTTCTGGTACTCGATCGTGATGCCCCGCTGCTGGGAGAGCCGTTGCGCGAGCTTGGCCACGTCGATTTCGGGCACCAGATCGTCGTTGGTGCCGTGCACGATCAAGCCCGAGGAGGGGCAGGGGGCCAGGAAGGAGAAATCGAACATGTTCGCCGGTGGAGAAATAGCGATGAAGCCCGAGACCTCCGGCCGTCGCATCAGAAGCTGCATCGAGACCCAGGCCCCGAACGAGAAGCCGGAGATCCAACAGCCCTTGGCGTTGTTGTTGACGCTTTGTAGCCAATCCAGCGCCGCGGCGGCATCCGACAATTCGCCGCCGCTGCCGTCGTAGACACCCTGGCTGCGCCCCACGCCGCGGAAATTGAAGCGCAGAACCGAAAACTCCCGCTCGACGAAAGTTTGATAGAGGCTGTAGACGACCTTGTTGTTCATCGTGCCGCCGTAGCGCGGATGGGGATGCAGCACCAAGGCGATCGGCGCACCGCTATCCGTGGCCTGATGGTAGCGCCCTTCCAGGCGGCCCATCGGGCCGGCGAAGGAAACCTCTGGCATCCGTGCTCCCTACCTACCTCTGCGGTGGCCGCGAGCCTCGATCGCGAGCGAGCCACTATCGATTGGTTGCATCTCGCGCGCCTTTCTGGTCGGGTCCGGCTACCGCATCCGGGAATACTTGACCATCTTAGTCGGGTTAATTATGTACCAACAACCATAGTATTGCGAAACGCCTCACCTTCACGTCACGCGGCATGGTCGAGGCGCAACCTAACACATTGGGTGATGTGATGTTCAATGCCCTGAAGCACGATATCCGCGCCTGTATGGAGCGTGATCCGGCGGCGCGATCCAAGCTCGAGGTGGTGCTGACCTATCCAGGCTTCCACGCGGTTTTGTTCTACCGCGCGGCCAATGCGCTCTGGCGGCACAAGTTCAGGCTGACAGCCAGGATTCTGTCCTATCTGGCGCGGATGATCACCGGTATTGAAATCCACCCGGGCGCGCGAATCGGACATGGCTTCTTCATCGACCATGGCCTTGGCGTCGTCATCGGCGAGACCAGCGAAATCGGCGACGACGTGACCCTTTATCATGACGTCACGCTCGGCGGCATCGCACCTTCGGTCGATTCGAACCAGCAGCGCGACGTGAAGCGCCATCCGACCCTTCGCGACGGGGTCATCGTTGGCTCGGGGGCGCAAATTCTGGGGTCGATCACGGTTGGCCGGGGTGCCCGTATCGGCGCCAACTCGGTGGTTCTGCAAGAGGTGCCCGAGCGCGCTACCATGGTTGGCATTCCGGCGAAGCAAGTGCGAGGCCGCGCCGCGCGCGAGAGCCGAGAGCATCCCCGCTTCGACGCCTATGGTACCCGCGCCGACATCTCCGATCCCGTTCAGCGGGCCCTCGATGCCTTGCTCGATCGCGTACAGGGACTATCGATGCGGGTCGAGGAGTTGGAACGCCAGCTGGCCCAGTACGACGTCGGTGATTGGGACGCCGACGACGATCTCGACGACGAGGACGATACCTTCGAGGAGGAGCCGCCGTTCGGCTCGAAGGCAGGCGACTGAGGCGCGCCGCTCCCTCGGAGCGGCGGCGGGAGTTGGGGAGGCAAACCATGAAACTGACCACCAAGGCACGTTACGCGGTCATGGCCATGGTCGATCTCGCGGCCGCGACCGAAGGCTCGCCCGTCGCTCTCGCCGCCATCGCGGGACGCCAACAGATCTCGCTCTCTTATTTGGAGCAACTCTTCGCCAAGTTGCGTCGGGCCGGTCTGGTCGGGAGCGTCCGTGGCCCCGGTGGCGGCTACCTTCTGGGCGCCGAGGGCGACCGAATTTCGGTCGCTGAAATCGTGCGGGCGGTGGATGAGCCGATCCGCGCGACACGTTGTGCCCCCGCCGAGCGGGCGGGCTGCCTCGCCGATGGCCGGCGTTGTATGACGCATGATCTCTGGCAAGGCCTCGGCGACCAGATCGACCTGTTCCTCGGCGCGGTGACGCTGGGCGATGTCGTCGCCGGACGTCCGCCGATCGCCCGCGCGCCGTCGGGCCCGTTCCGGGTAGTCGAGGGTGGCGCCGGCATCGAGCAGCGCTACGCGCCCTCCCTCGCCGCCGGCACCAACGATTGAGAGGCACGGCCGATGGCGAGCGAGCATATCTACCTCGACTACAACGCGACCACGGCGGCGCATCGGGAAGTCGTCGAGGCCGTGGCGGGCGTGATGGCGCAGGCCTCGAACGCTTCTTCCGTGCACGGCCCCGGCCGCGCCGCCCGCCGATCGGTCGAGACCGCGCGGCAGGCGGTGGCCCGGCTCACCGGGGCCGAGGCGGCGAACGTCGTTTTCACATCGGGCGGCACCGAGGCCGACAATCTGGCGCTGAAGGGCGCGGGCGATCGGCGCCTGATGATCTCCGCGGCAGAGCACGGCGCCGTTCTGGCGCCGGCGCTGCTGCGCGATGGCGGTGCCGTGATCTTGCCCGTCGACGGCGATGGCCTGCTCGACCTGGCGTCGCTCGAGGCGGCGCTCGAGGCGAGCGAGAAGCCGGCGCTAGTTTCGGTGATGCTGGCCAACAACGAGACCGGCGTGATCCAGTCGATGCCTGAGATCGCCGCGTTGGCCAAGGCGCATGGCGCCCTGCTGCACACCGACGCGGTGCAGGCGGCTGGCAAGATTCCAATCGACATCACCGCCATGGGCGCCGACATGATGAGCCTGTCCGCGCACAAGCTCGGCGGTCCGCAAGGCGTTGGCGCCCTGGTACTGGCGAGCGACTTGGCGCTGGAGGCGGAGATCGTCGGCGGCGGCCAGGAACGGGGCCGGCGTTCCGGCACCGAGAATGTCGCGGGCATCGTCGGCTTCGGTCGCGCCGCCGAGATCGCGTTGGCGAACCTCGGGTCTTACGCGGCGCTGGCGGCGCTTCGCGACGACATGGAAGGCCGCCTGGCCGAGATCGCGCCCGGCCGCCGGGTCTTCGGCGAACGCGTGGCTCGGCTCCCCAACACCTCCTTGGCGACGATGCCGGGGGTCGCGTCCGAAACCCAGGTGATGGCTTTCGACCTGGCCGGTATCGCGGTCAGTGCCGGCTCCGCCTGCTCCTCCGGAAAGGTCTCGGCGAGCCATGTCCTGGAGGCGATGGGTGTCGATGGCGATTTGGCCATGACCGCGCTTCGGGTCAGCCTCGGTTGGCAGAGCACCGCCGCCGAGATCGATCGTTTCGTCGAGGTTTGGAGCGAGATCCATCAGCGCGCCGGCCGTGACGCCGACGCCGCCTGACTGCCGCCGCCAATTACAGAAATTCCAAGGAATAGTAAGCGATGGCGAAGATGGTGTTCGTCGGCCCCGACGGCCAGAAGCGGCTCGAGGTCGAGGCGCCGATCGGTCTCTCGGTGATGGAGATCGCGCATCGCAACGGCGTCGACATCGAGGGTGCCTGCGAGGGCTGCATGGCCTGCTCGACCTGCCATGTGATCATCGACCCGGGCGACGTGGCGAAGCTGGAGCCGGCCTCCGAGGACGAGGAGGACATGCTCGACCTCGCCTTCGGCCTGACCCAGACCTCGCGCCTCGGCTGCCAGATCACCATGACCGAGGCACTGGACGGCCTGACCGTGCAATTGCCGGCCTCCACCCGCAACATGCTGCTTAGCTTAGGGCGGACAGGAAAAACGAAATGTGGATCGAAGCGTCGAGCGACGGGCAGCAAGGCGATCCGTCGTTCCCGCGAAAGCGGGAACCCAGGGGCCGACTGGACTCCCGCTTTCGCGGGAGTGACGAAGTGGGTGGGCCTTGGTCGAGTTGTTCCACAGCCGCCCAGGTCAAGCGCGAATTGCAGCCGAGGTGTCGTCATGGCCGAGCCGAGTGACCTCGCCCTGGCCTCGCCGGGAAGTCTTTTCCAACGGCTGGTGGCCTCGGCGGGGGAGGCCTGGCGCGACTACGTCGACCACCCCTTCGTCGCCGGGCTTTCCGACGGCACCTTGCCCGAGGCCTCGTTCCGCCACTACCTGGGGCAGGACTACCTCTTCCTGATCCACTTCGCCCGGGCTTATGCGCTGGCCGTCTACAAGTCCGAGACGCTGGCCGAGATGCGCCAGGCGGCCGCCGCCGTGCAAGGCTTGCTCGACGTCGAGATGGGCTTGCACGTCGAGTTCTGCGCCGGCTGGGGGATGACGGAGGCCGAGATGGAGGCCCTGCCCGAGGCGACGGCGACCATGGCCTATACCCGCTACGTGCTGGAGAAGGGGCTCTCGGGCGATATCCTCGATCTTCACGTGGCGTTGGCGCCGTGCGTCGTCGGCTACGGCGAGATCGGTGCCCGTCTCGCCACCCGGCCGGCGTTGCCGCTCGGGCGGAACCCCTATCGGGCCTGGATCGAGATGTACGCCGGCGATGAATACGCCGAGGTCGCCACCGCCGCCGTCCGCCAGCTCGACCGCTTGGCCGAGACCCGCCTGACCGAGGCCCGCTACCCGGCGCTGGCCCGCACCTTCACCCAGGCGACCCGGCTCGAAGCCGCCTTCTGGCAAATGGGCCTCGCCCTCGAAGATTGACGGGCGCTCAAGCGACACGCCGCCCGCCATCGGGGCGGGGATCGCTATACCTCCTCGGCTACCTCCTCGGCGCGCATGCGGCCGGTATCGTCGTAGTGCGGCGCCACAAGTGGCCGTTAAATGATGCCGGGGTCCATTTGCTGTCCGACGGGTTCCGCCGCCTGCTTCCTCGTTCGTGCCGGGCGGCGCATACTGGGACAAATCATCCGGGTATCTCCTTGATCCACGACGTGCTTCCCGTCTTGCTGTCGCTCGCCGCCGCGCTGTTGTTCGCGGTGGGGGCGCAGTTGCAGAACATGGGCCTCAGCCACATGGACCCGCGCGCCGGCGCCGCGGTCACGATCGGATCCTCCGCCACCTGCTATTGGCTCGCGGCGCCGTTCTTGATGCAGGCGGAACACTGGCGCCACCCAGCGGTGCTGATCTTCGTCGCCGTCGGGCTCTTCCGGCCGGCTCTCTCGGGCAACCTGGCGCTGGCGGCGATGCGCTATCTCGGACCGACGCTGGCGACCACGCTCTCCTCCACTGCGCCGGTTTTCGGGGCGCTGCTCGGCATCTTCTGGCTCGGCGAGGTGCTGACCTGGCCGGTCGCCATCGGCACCGGCGGCATCGTCTTCGCGGTTATGCTGCTGGCCAAGCGAGGCGGCGGGTCGGGCCCGAGCTGGCCGGTCTGGGCGCTGGCCCTGCCGGTGGCGGCGGCGATGATCCGCTCCGTCGGATATGTTCTTCTGAAGATCGCCATGGCCTTCATCCCGAGCGTCTACTTCGCCGGCCTGATCACCTTCACCGTCTCGGGCCTGGTCGCTGTTTTGATGCACCGGGGCAGGCGAGAGGCACCGGCGATACCATGGCGAAGCCCCGGACCCTATTGGTTCGTCGCGGCCGGCCTCGGCTACGCGACGGCGGCGATTTGCCTCAACTCGGCACTGAAGCTCGGCCAGATCATCATCGTGGTACCGGTGGTCGCGGCCTCGCCGATCTTCACCTTGCTTCTGAGCTGGGCGATCTTCCGCCGCGAACGGCTGACGGGCCGCGTCGTCGCCGCGGTCTTCGTCGTGGTGCCGGCGGTGATGCTGATTGCCGCCGGTCGCTGAGCGCCCGCGCCGGCGGGCGGCGCGTCATCCGCCGAAGCCGGTATCTAGACGCGGCGATCGAGAGGGCGATGGGGCACCGTCGAACGGCCGGTAAGTGTTCGTGGTTCGCTTTCGTGGGAACAGAAATGGACGCAACGTTGCGTCCAGATATTCGCCTGAATTTCGATTGCAAAGCATCTTGCCGCGTTTTCCTCTGGGAGGGAGCGGTATCGGCGGTCAGGACGAAGTGGTCGGAGGAAAAGAGGTCGCAAACCTCTGGCGTCCGGCGTTTCGAATAAGACGCAACGTTGCGTCTTATTTCGAAAACCTCGGCGGACACTGCCGAGGCGCGTCATCGCCCCGCGCCATTGCCGACCGTACCGGTGGAGACGGCTTTTCGGTCCGAAGCTCGGGCCGGTCGGACCCGACCGCGGCGGTGGCTCAGATCCCGCACCCCACCTTCAGCCCCTCGAAGACCGCTTCCTCCGCCGTTCGGGGTGCCAGGCAGTCACCGATCAGATGCAGTTCGCCCCGCCAGTCCATGCCCTCCTCGCCGAGCGCATCCGCCAACTCCGAGACCGGTTCGTGGCCAAGCGCCAGGACCAGCGTGTCGGCACCCTCGAGCACGATCGGCGCGCCGGTGATGGTGTGCTGGGCATAGACACTGTCATCGTCGACGCCATGGAGGCGGGCTTCGGTGACGATCTCGACGCCGAGCCGGTGCAGGGCGCCGACCCAGAGGTCGCGGGTGTAGTTCTGGATCGTCTGGCCGGCCATCCGGCCGTTGACCAGCAAGCGTACGCCGCAGCCGTCCAGCGCCAGCTTCTGTGCCAGGCCGAGGCCGACCCAGTCCGAGCGCCAGTCGGCGACGACGACGCGGGCGCCGACGTTGGCCTCGCCTCGCAAGACCTGCCAGGCGTCGACGACATGGGCTTCCGCCGCGCCCTCGATTTCCGGCCGGCGGGGCCGGGCACCGGTGGCCAGGACGACGACGTCCGCCGCCGACGCGGCGACCAGCTCCCGGGTGACGGTGGTGTTCAATTCGATTCGGACGCCGGCCTGCTTCGCTTCGTGGGCGAGGTTGGTGGCGAGACCACCGAATTCGGCCCGCTCGTGCAACATTTGAGCCAACAGCACCTGGCCGCCGAGCTGGGCCCCGGCCTCGTAGAGAGTCACCTCATGGCCACGCTCGGCCGCTACGGCGGCCGCCTTGAGGCCGCCCGGGCCACCTCCGGCGACGAGCACGCGCCGCCGCCTCGTCGTTGGCCGTCGCTCGCCGAAGCGCAACTCGCGTCCGGTCTCGGGTCGCTGGATGCAGGAGATAGTGTGTCCCAGCTGCATGTGGCCGATGCAGGCCTGGTTGCAGGCGATGCAGGCGCGAATATCGTCGAGCCGTCCGGCCATCGCCTTCGCCGGCAGTTCCGGGTCGGCGATCAGCGCACGGGTCATGCCGCACATGTCGGCCTGGCCTCGCGCCAGAATGCTTTCGGCGAGCTGCGGCCCGGTGATCCGACCGGCGACGAAGACGGGGATCGAAAGCCGGGCCTTTATCGCCTCGGCATCGGGTGCGACGTAGCCGGCCTCGATCATCATCGGCGGTACGATGTGGATCGAGCCGCCTTGCGTCGCCGAAGTGCCGGCGATGACGTTGACGTAGTCGAGCTCCGGGCCGAGCGCGATACAGGCCGCCAGCGCCTCTGCGTTCGTCACGCCTTCCGGTTCTTTCTCGTCGCCCGAAATCCGCATGCCGACGACCAGGTCGGGGCCACCCTCGCGGCGCACCCGGGCGATCACTTCGCGCAGGAAGCGCAGGCGGTTTTCTTCCGTGCCGCCGTAGCGGTCTTCGCGCCGGTTGATCTTGGGGCTGAGGAACTGTGCCGGTAGGTAGCCGTGGCTGGCGACGATCTCGACGCCGTCACCGCCGGCCTCGGCGACCCGCCGCGCCGCCTGGCCGAAGCCGGCGACGATCTCCTCGATCATGGCCAGCGGCAGCGCCCGGGGGATGACGTGGAAACGGTCGGCGGGGGTCACGGAGGGGGCGTAGGCGACCGGGTGGCTGCCGTCCTGGCTCTCCATGATCTCGCGGCCCGGATGGAAGAGCTGGAAGAAGACCTTGGTGTCGTGTCGGTGGCAGGCCTCGGCCAGCCGGCGATAGCCGGGAATGCAGTCGTCCTCGGTCGCCATCAACAGGTGCGCCGTATAACGCGCGGTCTCGTGCACGCCCGAGACCTGGGCGATCAGGAGGCCGGCGCCACCGGCGGCGCGCGCTTCCTGATAAGCGACGTAGGCGTCGCCGACCAGGCCCGCCTCGGCCATGTTGGTGTCGTGCCCGGTGGTGAAGATCCGGTTACGGATCTCGAGGCCACCGACCCCGAGCGCGGAGAAGAGGTGGGGGAAGGGGTTGCTCATGATGATCGACTATGCTCCTGATCGTCCCGTCGTTCGAACCGTTCCCGTGGCGCCCGCGCGTTCCATTCCTGGCCACGCGCTACCTTTCGTCAGCCGTCGTCATTCGCCACGCGATAGCCCCGAGAATGCGCCGTCTCGCCCTTCCGGTCGAGGCCCCGAGGTGGTGCGCGCGGGCAAGTTCGCGCGCGGGGGCAAGTGCTTGAAGTCCAGCGCTACGGAGCCCGCCGGGAGGCCGCCTTCGAGAGCGGTGGTGCGGCAGGATCGTTACTTGCTTTCGGACCTCGAAAATTCGATTTCCTCCCACGCAGGCGGCAGGGTCACGTCTTAGGCAGGAGTCCCGCCGAGAGAGGAGAAGTCGGAGCCGAATGTAACGTGTCTATAGACGCAACGTTGCGTCTTTATACCTCTGTCTGGCGAGGGAAGTCGGTGGAAAATGTGCTGAACATCGAGCGGCTTCTCTACGGCAACGTGACTCGGCGGGAAGGGATCAGAGGCGAGATCGAAGGCTGCACGCACTTGCGCCGGCCTTCCGAGGGGGCCGTTGCTCACTATTGGTGTCGGTTCGATCCGGAGGCGCAAATGGCGCCCTGCGGACTTAGAACCAATCGTTTCGAGGCTTCTCGGATTCTTTCCCATCATCGCGCAGCGCGCCGCTCGGGTGCCAGCTGACCGTTTGCTGATCAAGTTGAACTAGACGCAACGTTGCGTCTATATCATACTGATGTGATGTCTATCCACGATCACCGCATGCAATACCCGAGGCAGCGGGCGAGCGCCGGGCGCCGCTCGGCGGCGAAGCACGAGGCCATTCTCGGTGCCGCGGCCGCGCTCGTCTCCGAAGTCGGCTACCGCGACGCCACCATCGAGGCGATCGCCGGCCGGGCCGGGGTGGCGAAGCAGACCGTCTATCGCTGGTGGCCGGGCAAGGGTGCCCTGTTCGCCGAGGTTTACGCCTGGCTGTTGCCGGCCGACGCCCTGGCGGCCGATACCGGCACGATCGAGGGCGATTTGCGGCGCTTGCTGACGCGGCTTTTTCGCCGCTGTGGCGAGGGGCCGGCGGCGGAGATCCTGGCTGGCCTGATCGCCGAATCCCAGCACGATCCGGAAGTCGCCGCCGCCCTCGAGAGCGGCCTCGTGGTCGGCCGCTGTGATCTGCTGGCCGAGCCCTTCGAGCGGGCCAAGGCGCGCGGTGAGTTGCCGGCCCGCTTCGACGCGGTTTGGGCGCACCAGGTGGTCGTCGCCATGGTTTGGCATGCGGTTTTGACGGACCCGGATCGCCTGGGCCCGGCCCTGGCGGGCCGGATCGCACGCCTGGCGTCGGGTATCGGTCGCGGGCAGTGACGAAGCCGTCCGCCGAGATCGGCTTTTCCGACTATCGGCCGGGCGCGCTTGGACGCGTGGTCGAGCTGCACGCGCTCTACTACGCCCGAGAGTGGGACTTCCCGCGCGCCTTCGAGACCAAAGTCGCGGCCGAAATGGCGGAGTTTCTGGGCCGCCAGGACCCGGCGTTCGACTTCTTCCGTATCGCCCTTGAGGGGAACCGGATCGTCGGCTCGATCACCCTCGACGGTAGCGAGAACGCCGACAATGGCGCGCATTTAAGATGGTTCGTCGTCGCCGACGGCCTGCGTGGCGGTGGCGTCGGCGGGCGCTTGATCGAGCAGGCGGTCGCCTTCGCGCGGCAACGGGGCTTCGATCACATCTATCTCTGGACCTTCGAAGGCCTGGAGGCGGCGAGGCGGCTCTACGAGCGGGCCGGATTCGTGCTCGAGGAAGAGCACCGAGGGCGGACCTGGGGTGCCGAGGTGGTGGAGCAGAAGTTCGTGTTTCGTTTGTAGAAGGGTCGTGACCGTGACCTGTCGCCGCCCGATCCGCCAACGCGGGCGATCGGGAAGCGGGCCGGCGGGGACCGGCGAGGTAGGCGCTTGCGAGATTGAGTCTCTATTTATTGCCGCGCGGTTGTCTTCCTTGGTCGCCGATTTCACCATCTCCGCTGGGGAAGCGCGACCGCTTCGGTTGCGATGGCGTCGTGCACGGCCAATGGCCTTCGTGCCGTTTATGTCCTTGTCGAATTTGCAAGGGGATGAACTAGACGCAACGTTGCGTCTAGTTATGAAATGATTTTGGAACAGATGGACGGACCGTTTTGTCACCGCCTAGACACAGGCCATGGACCCGTCGCGCCTCCTGTGTCGAATGGGGCGCGGGCATTCCATAACAAGACGCAACGTTGCGCCTCGTGTCATCGCTTCTGCAATTTGCTTCAGCCGATCCGTCGCTGTCCGAGCGTCGGCCTGCTGGACATTCTTCCGCGCCTCGCCAAGGATTCGACCGCGGCCTCAGGCTCGGGGGTAGCGCGCTTCTTCCAGGTAGATCGTATGCGTGACCAGGCCGTCCTCGGGGCCGAGCCAGAGGTGGAGGTGGCAGGCCGGTGGCTCGGCGGTCATCGTCGGCCGGCCCTCGGTCTCGAATTCGAAGGCGATCTGGTGTGCCGTCGCGGGCGCGGTGGAGACGATGGTGTTGGCGAGGCGGCGAAAGATCGGCCGGTGCAGGTGGCCGCAAAGCACCCGCTCGATGTTGTCATGATCGCGGATCGTCTCGACGAAACGCCGGGCGCCGTCGAGGCCGAGCCGGTCCATCTTGGGGATCCCGGTTCGGAAGGGAGGGTGGTGCATGGCGATCACCGTCGGTCGTGTCGGCGCCTCGGCCAGGCGAGCGGCGAGCCAATCGCGGCGTTTCTCGCAGAAGACGCCACCGATCTCGCCCGGCAGCAGCGTGTCGAGGGCGACCAGCCGCAAGGGGTAGTCGTCGACGACGTAGTTCAGAAAGCCACCATCGCTCGCCAGGTAGCGGTGCTCGGGGAACGCGGTGGCGAGCCCGGCGCGGTCGTCGTGATTGCCGGGGATCAGGTAGAGCGGCATGGCGAGCGGGGCGAGAAGCGCCGCCAGGCGGGCGTATTCGGCCGCCGATCGCTCGTTGACGAGATCGCCGGTGGCCAGCACCAGGTCGGGCCGGCGTTCCAATCCGTTCAGCCGCTCGACCCATTGGGCCAGCCTATCGGCGGTGCGATAGACATCGTCGGCGCGGCTCCCCGGCAGGGAGACGTGCAGGTCGGTGATTTGCACGATCAACATGGGTTCACCTCATAGCAGGCGTTGGCATCGCCGTCACCGGGAAGGGCGCGCATCGCTTGTCCCGGGCTGGTCGACGGCGTAGCCTGCCGGCTCGGAAATCGGTGCGGACAGCATGGCTTCTTCTCCAGAATTTCGCGACCACGTCCTGGATCTCCTGGCTCCCTTGGCGCATGCCGAGGCGAAACGGATGTTCGGCGGCGTCGGCTACTTCTATCGCGACGTGATGTTCGCCCTGCAGGCCCGAGAGGAACTCTATCTCAAGGTCGACGAGCGCAACCAGGGCGATTTCGAGGCCGCCGGCTCCGGCCCCTTCACGTACCTTCGCGCCGGCAAGGAGCGGGTGCTCGGCTCCTACTGGCGGCTGCCGGAGGAGACAATGGACGACGAGGAGGTGTTTCTCGCCTGGGCCCGCCTGGCGGTCGAGGCGGCGCTCGCCGCCGACCGGAAGAAGCAGGGCAAGGGCTAAGTCCCGGCTTCAGACCCTGAGGTCACCAAGATGCGCCATGATCGTCGAGACTTCGTCGATCTCATCCAGCCGCAGCAGGTCGGCGGCGAGCGCGCCGGCCCGCTCGGCGCCGAGGATGGGGTTGACCAGGCTGTGGAACTTGGCTTCGAGGCGGGTGCCCTGGTCGCCGACATCGCTCGCTGGCACGCCGACATCGCGTTGGCCTTCCAGCAGCCGGCCATCCTTGAGAGCGATAGCCACCCGGGCCGAATTGCGCGGCGAGGCGTCGTCGGTCTCGACCCGGACCCGTTCTCTGAGCCCCACCAGATCGGCCCGAACCGCGTTCTCGTCGCTGTAGGCGTCGAGACTGCCGGTATCCGTGCCGGCAAGCGCGAAGGCGGCGGTGTGGCGGAGGCTGAACTTGCACTCGAGGCCGGTCGCGGGCGAGGGGATGTTACAGACCGTGAGATGCCCCGGCGCCACTCGCAGCGTTACCGCCTCGATATCGTCGGGCGCGATTCCATGCTCGTCGCGAAGCGCGGCCAAGGCCTCCATCGGAGAATGCGTCAGATAGCAGGCGGCGTGGTATTTGAAGAGGTTGTTGCGGACGTGAAAGCCGCCGGGTGGTGTCTCCAGGGCCCGGGCTTCGTCGAAATCCTGGCTCAAAGTGTGGGCGAAGCCCTGCTCGGATTCCAGGATGTCGGGTCGGCTGGTGAAGCCATGCCCGGCGAGCCGCGCCGCCAACAACCCGTTGGCCGCCGCCTTGCCGGCGTGCAGGGGCTTCGACATGGTACCGAAGACCGCCTTCAGGCCGGCCGCCTGGGTCGCAGCGATGCCGAGCGCTTGCGCCGTATCGGCGGCGTCGAGGCCCAACAGGCGGGCAACGCCGGCGGCCGCGCCGAGGCTGCCGACGGTGGCGGTGGCGTGGAAGCCCGCCTCGTAATGGCTCGGATCGACCAAGGCGCCGATCCGGCATTCGGCCTCGTAGCCGGCGACGAAGGCGGTGACCAGATCGCGACCGCTCTTCCAGCGATGCTCGGCGACGGCCAGCACCGCCGGTGCCACTGGTGCGGTCGGATGGCCATGCAAGGCCGAATTGACGTCGTCATAATCGAGGGCATGGCCGGCGCTACCGTTGACCAGTGCCGCCTGGCCCTCGGTGCCGCGGCGCCGATGGCCCAGGATCGTCGCCTGCTCGTGGCCGCCGTCTTCCGCCGCGTCGACGGCGAGGATGCGGGTCAGAGGTTCCGACGCGCCCGCCAGGGTGACCGCGAACCAGTCGAGAATGCATTGCTTGGCGACGGTCAGGGAGTCGTTGTCGATTTGCTCGAAATCCAGTCCCGCGGCCGCCTCCGCCAGCGTCAGGGTCAACGACTTCGACTCCGCCGTCAGTGGCGCGGTCATAGACATGGGCTCGCTCCCTCGATCGGTTGCTCAGGCAGACGCGCATGTTCTCATTTGCGCGGGCCGAGGTCCAGGGCGGCCGTGACCCGCCGCTCAACCGGGTCGGCGAGCGCTGAGTGCCGTGCCACGAAAGACGGCGATCGTCTTGTCGGCTTCGTCGGTCACGGTGACGTCATAGATCGCGGTTCGCCCGGTGCGATGGGTCTCTCGCGCCGTCGCCGTCAATCGCCCACCGGGCGGCGCCGGCGCGAGGTAGGTGATGGTGGCACTGTGCGCCACCATGACGGTGCCGCCAGCGTTGCAGGCATAGCCGGAAGCGGCGTCGGCCAACAGGTAGGTCATGCCACCATGGCCGACGCCATAGAAGTTCAGCTTTTCCTCGTCGACCGGCATGGCCAGGCGGGCGAAGCCCGGCCGCACTTCCAGTAGCTCGATGCCGAGGGCTAGCGCGACCTGGTCACGGGCGTGGAAGGCTCTTGCTGCTTTGACGACTGGCGCCTCGTCGGCCACCGGATTCACCGGCGGCGTCGGCGGTTCCTCCGTCATGGCTCCGCCTCAGTGGATCTCATCGGCGGCGGCCAACGCCTTGCGCAAGACCTCGAAGGTGAAGTCGTCCCGCTTGGCGGCCTCCAGGATCACCGCCTCGCGGCGCCCCAGCAACTCCGCCGCCGCCGGCACCTCGGCCGCGACGGCATGCGGGATCACCACCGCGCCGTGTCGGTCGGCGTGGATCAGATCGCCCGAGGCGACGACCATGCCGGCGACGTTGACGGACTCGCCAAAGCCGACGAGGTGGACGTGGGCGTGGCTGGGGCCGATCTCGCCGGCCAGCAACTGGAAGCCGGGCGCCAACACGTCGATGTCGCGAATGCTGCCGTCGGTGACGGCGCCGGTGCAACCCAGCCCCTTGTGCACGTTGCTCTGCACCTCGCCCCAAAAGGCGCCATAGCCGGCGCGAGGGCCGTCCAGGTCCTGCAGCACGGGGATCGCCGGCATCGGGCCCGAAGCGACGTATTCGTAGTAGCCGAGCCTGAGCTGGCGCAATTCGGCGGGGTCCAGGCGGCTCGGTTGCATGGCGCGGATGGTTGCCGTCCGGGCGAAGCCGACGATCGGCGGCAGCATCGGCCGGGCCGCGACCAACGGTTCGGTGGTGAAGCCGATGGCGCGGCGTTCGGGCGCCACGATCTCGAGCGCGTTGCAGATGGTCGGTGTGTCGTAGGCGCCGAGCGCCGACAGAAGGTCGCTGGATATCGGGTTATCGCTCATCGATTCGATACTCTCGGTTCATCTCGCGGGATCGGATAGATGGCGCAGAATGAGCGAGAGAGGCGCCGAGGGGCAAGCCCCAATCGCGACCCTCCGTCGCGGCGCGAAAAACGTTCCTCAATCGGCCGTCGCGGAGCTGTTGAAGTTGTAGACCTCGCTGTCGGCGACGACGCAGTTGCGGCCCTTCTGCTTGGCCGCGTAGAGCGCCTCGTCGGCGCGAATGATGATCTCAACCGGCTCCTCGCGGCTGCGCAGCTGGGCCGCGCCGACCGAGAGGGTGATCTGTCCCAGTGTCTCGCCGGTGCTCTTTTTCGTGACTTCCTTCGAGGCCACGGCCAGGCGGATCTGGTCGCCGACGGTGCAGGCGCTGTCGAGGCCGGTCTTCGGCAAAATGACGGAGAATTCCTCGCCGCCATAGCGCGCCACGACGTCTCGGCCCTTGACGCATTCGCCGATCGTCGCCGCCACCAGCTTCAGGACCTGATCGCCCAGCGGGTGGCCGTAGGTGTCGTTGAATTTCTTGAAGTGGTCGATGTCGAGCATCAGCAGGCAGAGCGGCTCGCTGTTTCTTTCGGCGTGTCGCATCCACTCGATCAGGCTCAGATCGAAGTATTTTCGGTTTCCGATGTCGGTCAGCGGATCGGTCAACGCCTCCTTGCGGACGCTGGCGAGATTGCGGCGCAGGTCCTTGATCTCGATCGAGGAGGTCTCGAGCGAGGCCTCGAGCCGTTGGTTCTTGGCCCGCACGGTTTGGGTCTCGTTCAGCAGGCTGGTGATCAGATTGCCGATCTCGGCGAACTCCGCGCTGCCGAGATGATCGGAGAATTGCGCTAGAATCTCGTCGTAGCCGGCCACGTTTTGACCGGTGATGCCGAGCGCGTCCAGCAACTGCGACATCATCGCGTCCATCTTGGCGCCGGCGTGCAGGAACTGTTCGCTTTCTTCCTCGTGGCCGAGGAATTGTTGATAAATCTCCTTGTTGAGGCGGGTGTCGAAGGTCTGCCGGTTGCCGATCAGGATGTCGAGGGACTGGTTCAGCTCCGGCATCCGCTCGGAGGCATAGGCGTACCAAATGGCGAAATTCGGCGGCGTTGGTGGGATCTTATGGCGTTTCAAGGCATCGAAGGCGGATGCCGCCAATTTCGATGCCAGTTCACCGGTTTCGGGATATTCCATCGCATCCGCCCCTGCGTTCCGATGCAGGCCTTCCCTCGTGCGATTTTGCCAAGCTACTCGTTGCCACCTAACTGCGATCGAACCTAGCGGCGCATCCTTAAGGAAGGTTTACGAACTCACCCTATTCGAGGCTATTCAGTTCCGTCTCAGAATCAGCCCGAATCGCCCTAGAATGCTGGCCTTTAGCATTTCAGGCTTTAAAACTTCGTTAACCTCTATTACCTTCCTGAGTGTTAGTTGGACGCTATATGTGGAAGCAGGGCATGGCTGCACTTAACAAGCGCGAGCCCAAGCGCCGGGAGCTGACGGATCGCTTCATCCGAAACGTGACGCCGCCCACCGAGAAAACCCTCTGGTGGGATACCAAG
>PVBE011145294.1_pt1 | contig 18480 bp, 13 predicted proteins | sample 1631181 | NCBI WGS metagenome assembly PVBE01 (sample SAMN08397723, study PRJNA350692) | Marine metagenome, whole genome shotgun sequencing project. | isolation source: water | place: Pacific Ocean | collected 2012-04
GCCGAGGAGCGCTTCCGTGCGTGCCTCGAGATCGATCCCGAGTCGCTGGAGGCGATGGCGGCGCTGGAGCGCATCTACACCGAGGCCGGCGATTGGGATCGGGCGACCACGATGTTGCAACTCCAGGTGGAGGCCACGCGGGAGCTGAACGCGCGGTCGCGACTGATGGTGCGCATGGCCGCCCTGCACGGTGACCACCTCGGTGATGCGGAGCGGGCTCAGCACCTCTACGAAGAGGCGATCGAGCTCGACCCCGAGAACGTCTCCGCGGCTGAGCCCCTGGCGGACATCTTCTTCGCCCAGGAGCAATGGGTGCGATGTCGGCCGCTGTTGGAGCTGGTAATCGCCGACCCCCGCGAACGGAGCGACGAAGAGGCGCGCGAGTTGCTCTATCGGTCGGGTGTCGTGGCAGCTCGCCTCGGCTTCGAGGATAGCGCGGCCGAGTGCTTTGAGCAGGCCCTGGAGCGCGATCCCGTCCACCTCGCGTCGCAGGTCGAGCTCGCCGAGCTCTATCAGCGGCTCGGGCGGCCCGAGGACGCGTTCCAGACCTACATGGACGCGCTGGCCGAGCACCGCGACACGATGTCGCCGGAGCAGGCGGTCGCGGCATACTTCCAGGCCGGGTCGATCAAACAGCAGACCGGTCAACCGGATGCTGCGCGGCAAATGTTCCTCAACGCCCTGGAGATCGACGCGGTTCACGAGCCTTCGCTGCGCGAGCTCCTGACCATCGTCGAGGCCTCTGGCGACAAGACCGCGATCGTCGACGTGAAGGAGCGCCTGCTGGCGACGGTCACGGACGAAGGAGAGCGGTTCACGCAATACGTCGAGCTCGGTGACATGAAGCTCGCGCTCGACGATGCCGTCGCGGCTGAGGAGTGTTACCGCGAAGCGGTCAAGCTGGATCCGGCCTCCAAGGTCGTGCTCCACAAGCTGCTGAACATCTTCACCGACACGGGCAACTGGAAGCGGGCCACCGAGGTCCTCGGTCAGCTCGCGACGATGGAGGACGATGTCGAGCGGCTGGCGAAGCTCTGCTTCACCATCGCGGCGATCTTCAGGGACGAGCTCGGCGAGATGGACCGGGCCGTCGAGTTCTTCAACCAGGTACTCGACGCGAAGTACGACTACCTGGAGGCCTTCGAGGCGATCGATCACCTGCTTACGTCGGCGCGTGATTGGAAGGCGCTCGAGCGGAACTACCGAAAGATGCTCGCTCGCGCTGAGTCCGAGGTTGCCGAGGAGACGGTCGACCTGAAGGTCACGCTTCTCAAGAACCTCGGTGAGATCTATCGGTCTCGAATGCAGCAGTACGAGGACGCGATCGCCGCGTACCGCCTCGCGTCGCAGCTCGCACCGGACGACGAGGAGCTGCTGACCATCCTCGCGGAGCTCGTCCAGCGGACGGGCGCGTCCAGCGAGGACGTCATCGAGCAGCATCAGCGCCTCATCGCCGTCAGTCCGTTCCGGATCGACAGCTACCGAGCGTTGTTCAATGCATACCTGCAGGAGCGGGAGTTCGACCAGGCGTGGTGCATGGCATCGGCGCTGTCCCTGCTCCAGAAGGCGAACGCCGACGAGGAGAAGTACTACAAGCGGTATCTCCCGCCGAACGTGCTCCAGGCGGCGCGACCCTTCAACAACGACCAGTGGGCGCGGCTCGGACACACGGACCTCGACCGGAACCTCACGCAGCTCTTCGGTCTGCTCGCCACCCACCTGAGGCCCGTGTTCAAACGCGACCTCAAGCAGTGGGGGCTGCACAAGCGCAAAGACCGACTCGACCTGCAGGAGCAGATGCCGCTCACCAAGATGATGAGCTACTGCATCAACCGGATCGGGCTCTCCGAACCGATGCTCTTCGAGAAGGGCGACCTGCAGGGGCTGGTCAACGCGAACACCGACCCACCGTCCCTGGTCGCCGGACACGACATGGTCAGCGGCAAGGGGCAGCGCGAACTGGCGTTCCAGGTCGCAAAGGCCTGTGCGCTGATGCGGCCCGAGTTCTATCTCGCCTCGGCATACCCATCCACCGACCTGTTGAAGATCTTCTTCTACGCGTCGTGGGCCGCCGTGACGAACCAGGTCATCGGCGACTCGCCGGTCGAGACCGTGACCAGCTATTCGCACGCGATCCAGGAGCTGCCCGAGCAGATCGTGGTCCAGATCCAGCACGCGATCCTGGAGATCCAGGGGTCCGGGCGGAATCCGGATCTCTCTGCCTGGCTCCGCGACGCGGATCACACCGCGAGTCGCGTCGGATTGCTGGTGTGCGGCGACCTGAGGACCGCTGTCAGCGCGATCACGAACGAGCCCGTCAAGATCGGCAAGGCGACCATCAAGGAGAAGGTCAGAGAGCTGATCCTCTTCAACATCTCCGACCGCTACTTCGAGCTCCGCAAGGAGTTGGGCCTCGCGCTCAGCCCGAAGTAGCCGCGCCTGGCCGTGACACTATACGTCGTCGCGACTCCGGTGGGTCACCTCGAAGACGTGACCCACCGAGCCGCGCGCGTGCTCGCCGAGTGTGATGCCATACTCGCCGAAGACACGCGCCACACCCGGAAGCTCACCGAAGCTCTGGGCGTGCGCACACCCTTGCGGTCCTACCACGACCACTCCTCGCCCGAGGCTCGGGACCGTATCGTCGCGGAGCTGGTCGCTGGCGCCGACTTCGCCCTCGTCTCCGATGCCGGTACGCCCTGCATCTCCGACCCCGGATACGCGCTCGTGCGCGAGGCCCGTGCGCACGGCGTCGACGTCGTGCCCGTGCCCGGCCCGTCGTCGTTGACCGCATTCCTCTCTGCGGCCGGCCTGCCGACCGATCGGTTCCAATTCGTCGGTTTCGCGCCGCGGAAGGTCGGGGCGAGACGCGACGCGGTGCGGCAGTGGCTGGCGTACGGCGGCACGACCGTCGCATTCGAGAGCCCGGCGCGCGTCGTCGATCTGCTGGTCGCGATCGCGCGCGAAGCGCCGGCACGCGAGATCGTCGTCGGACGCGAGCTGACCAAGCGATTCGAGGAGTTCCTCGTCGGCCCTGCGAACACGGTTGCCGAGACCCTCGCGTCGCGCGACGGCGTGCGCGGCGAGATCGTCGTCGGGGTGCGTGGATCGGAGGAGACCGCCGCCCCCGAGACGGCCGAGATCGATGCCTGGATCCGCGCCCTCAGCGAGGCGGGTCTGGGCACGAAGGCCCTGTCCCAGACTCTCGCCAATCGGCTCGGCGGACGGGTGGACCAATACTACAAGCGGGCGATCGAGCTCCGCGAAGAGTGACCCGCCGCTCTCAGAACTGGAACGCCGCGGCCATGTCCCAGGTCACGTTGATGGCGTTCTCCAACCGGAACCGCCGACCCACAGCGTCGAGCGTCAGGTTGTAGTTCGGATTCCGCTCGACCTCCCCATCGGAGTCGGGATCCAGATCGACCGTACCATCGTTGTCGCCGTCCCGGCCTGCGTCCGCGGCGGTCAGGAAGTGCGGCGACAACCAAGCGAACGTGACCCCGAGGCGGATCTCGACGTAGGGGCTGAACCGCAGATTGAAGCCGGTGTGTCCGCCGACAGTCGCGTGGCCCTCGACGATCGTGAGCCCGTTGTGCGCGTACTCCCAGTTCGCGCGGTTCGATTGGGTCTCGTCGAGCGCGTTTCCGGGCTGTTGCACGACCCACCCGCACGCCGCGGTCGCCGGGCCGACGACATCCGGATCGGGCTGGTAGGCGTTCCCGTCTGTGCCGGTGTTGAATCCGGTCTCGGCCGCAGTCCGGCCGTTACAGGCGGAGCGCGACAGGGCGTCCGACAACGGGGAGTAGTCCCGACCTTCGAGCACGTAGCCGAAGTCGAAGCCCAGATCGAAGGAGTAATACTGCCCGGTCCCGGGGTCGTCGAAGAGCACGACCTCGGTTCCGGCACTCGTGTCGAAGCGCGATCCGGGCGTCCGATACCCCGAGTTCGGGGAGTTGGGTACGAAGAGTCCGGTCGACGCCGCGAAGGGCTGCGCGAACGTGAACGAGAAATAGGGGTCGACGAATGACGCGAACCGACGGCTCGCCCCGATCGACACCTGCAGTTCGTGCAGGCCGCGGCCCACTCCCGTGTTGTTCCCCCGGGCCGCCTTTCCTGTCGGGGCCACGTAGTCGAGCCCCAGGCGCAGGGTGGCCGCGTGCGGATTGCGGGAATCGTCGAAGGGGGCCCAGGCCATCCCGAGCCTGATGTCCCCGAGCCCGCTGCGCTTGGGGCCGTCGTCGGGAACCGAGAAGTAGCGGTAGGTTCCGAAGTATTGCTCGGCCAAACCAGAGTCGAACGCATCGGCGACGCCAGGATCGATGTCGTTCCGAACCCGCCTCTCCGTGGGGTCGACATTCGATGTCTCGTCGCCCACCGAGTCGGCGAACTCGAGGTCGCGCTGGTCGGAGATCACGACGGGCAGAGAGACGTGAAGCTCCAAGTTCCGGTGCAGACCGACCTGCACATCGAAGTCGATCTCGTTCCGCACGCGCCTGTAGTAGAGCTCGCGGTTGAACACCGTCGCCGGCTCCGAGCAGCGGTCAGGCTCCAGTGCCGGGCTGCAGCCGGCCTCCCGGGCCACCGTGCCGCGCTCGACCGTCTGCCGGAACGTCGGCTCGATGTGGAAGTCGTACGGGTTGTCGTTGTCCGTGTCGAACGCATCGACGACATCGGTCGACTCCGCCGCGCACGCCGTGCGGGGTAGGAGCGCCTGGCCGCCGAGCAGCAACGATCCGGACAGGACGAGCAAGAGAGAGATGCGCTTGGCCATATCCGACACGCTGTCGAGCGTCGACGAGTGCGATTTGCGAGGCTGGTTGCAACGGCGCTTGCCGACAATCGGTCCGGTCGCGCGTCCGTGGCCCGCAGCCGTGAGCTTGAACGGGCGCTAACGTACCAATCGTATCGATCGGGCGTCAAGGACCGCCGCGGCGTCGCAACGTGACGGGGGGCTCGACAGAACCTACCGCATTTCGCGGGTTTCCGGCGCGCCGTCAGTCCGGAGGACCGCGTGGGCGAGAGCGACGCACCGGATCCGACCCGCACCGGCCTCCCGCAACGCCCCAGCGCAGGCGGCGAGTGTCGCCCCGGTCGTCACGACGTCGTCCACGAGCACGACCATCTCACCCCCTGGCGCCGAGCTGGTGAACGCCCCCGTGACGGCCTGACGTTGCGTGGCATCGAGCTCGGCTTGGGGCGGTCCTTCGCGGACCCGCCGCAACGCCCTCGGCGCGCACCGGAGTCCGGCGCGGCGGGCGAATCCCGAAGCGATCTCCCGCGCCGGGTTGAAGCCCCGAAGCCGGGCGTGGCTCGCCGATGAGGCGACCGGCACGACGACGACTCCGCGGGCGAAGACGAAGCCGCGCTCCGCCGCCGACTCGGCGAGGCGGGCTCCCAACGGGCGGCCACGCCAGGCTTCGCCGCGGAACTTCAGCTGATGCACCGCCCGGCGCAGCTCGCCGGCGTGTCGGCCGAGCACCGCGATCGAACCGACGCCATCGCGGTCGACCGCCGTCGGCTCGAGAAAGGCGTCACACGTCGCGCAGACGATCCCGTCAGACAGGTTGAGGAACGCGCGACAGATGGGGCAGCGCGGTGGCAGGAGCAGGTCGAGCATCGCGTGGATGGTCGGACGGCGCCGCCGCATGTTGCGGCGTCGGGCCCGGGGTGGCGCCGGATCATCCCTCGCGGTGGTACTTCTCCCCGGCGCGGATCGTCATCGCGCGGTAGAGCTGCTCGAGGAGCACGACCTGGGCGAGTTCATGGGGCAGAGTCAGCGGCGACAGGGACCAGACCCAGTCTGCTTTCTTGCGGACGAGATCGGCGTGGCCTTCCGCTCCGCCGACCCAGAATGCCCACTGTGACCGCCCCGTGACCGCGGCCTTCTCCAGCCTCTTGGCGAGTTCCTGGCTCCCCACGAGCGTTCCACGCTCGTCGAGCGCAACCGTGAACGCGCCGGCTGGAGTTGCTGCGAGGAGCGCGTCGGATTCGCGGGAGCGTCGTTCGACGGCCTTTGCGACGCCGCGCGACTCGCGGACATCGATTCGGCGCAGGTTTGCATACCGGCCGATCCGTTTGGCGTACTCGTCGGCGACGCTGGCGAGCGCGGCGCTGCGAAGGCGGCCGACGCTCAGAACGGTCAGCTTCACCGCAGCGCGGACGCCTCTTCGACGTCTTCGAGGCCCGGGGGCGGGTCGAGCGGCATCCGTGGGGCGTCGCTGTAGATGCTCTCCAGCCCGAAGTCGGCCCGGGTCGGCTCGTTGAAGACGTGCAGCACCGCGTCGGCGAAGTCGACGAGAATCCAGTCGCCGACATCCCGACCTTCGACCCCCAGCGGTCGAACCTTCACCGGTCGCAGGTCGGCGATGACGGAGTCGGCGATCGTCTGTACGTGGCGCTCGCTGGTGCCATGGCAGACGATCAGAAAATCGGTGTACGACACGATGCCGCGCACGTCGAGGACGCGCACTCCTCGTGCCTTCTTCTCCCACGCCGCCTCGACGATGGCCAGTGCCAGGGCTTCGGTGTCGAATTCTTCCGGGGCGTCGTGATCGGCCGGTTCGGCCGCTTGTTCAATCAAGCTGCTTTGGTGGACAAGGTGGGTGAGCGCTGGGGCATGTTAGCAGAAAACCCGGGAGCAGGGGGCCTCGGGATCGCTATCGTACCTGCCCTTCTCCCATGACGACGAAGCGGGTCGTCGTCAACTCCTCGGCGCCCATTGGACCGTACGCGTGCACCTTGCTCGTGCTGATCCCGATCTCCGCTCCGAGGCCGAGCTCACCCCCGTCCGCGAAACGGGTCGATGCGTTGACCATCACGCAGCTCGAGGTGACCCGGCTGACGAACTCCTGCGCCGCGGAGAGGCTCTCGGTGACGATCGCCTCGGTGTGGTCGCTGCCGTACCGCGCGATATGGGCCACCGCGTCGTCCAGCGACTCCACGACCCGGACCGCGAGGTCGAGGCTGAGGTACTCGGCCTCCCAATCGGCCTCCGTGGCCGGCTCTACCCCCGACGCGCCCGACAACGACGCCAGCGTCCGCGGGCATCCGTGCAGGATCACACCGTGGCCAGCCAGGCCACGCTGGATCCGCGGAAGCAACCGTTCGGCCGCGTCGCGGTGGACCAACAAGGTCTCCACTGCGTTGCAAACGCTCGGCCGGCTTGTCTTGCCGTTGACGACGATCGCCTCGGCCATCGCCTCGTCCGCGCTCGCGTCACAGTAGACGTGACACACGCCCTTGTAGTGCTTCACCACCGGAATCCGGCTGTGCTCCGCCACGAAGCGAATCAGCCCTTCGCCGCCACGAGGGATCACGAGATCGATCAGCTCGTCGTAGGTCAGCAGCTCGGCGATCTCCTCCCTCCCGCTGTCCGTGACGACCGTGACCGACTCCGCCGGAAGGTCCGCGTCGCGAAGCGCGGCGGCGATCACATCGCCGATCGCCCGGTTCGAGTGCCGAGCGTCGCGGCCGCCCTTGAGGACGATCGCGTTTCCGGACCGCAGCGCGAGCGCCGCCGCGTCGCTGGTCACGTTGGGGCGGGCCTCGTAGATCACCGCGATCACGCCCAGCGGCGTCCGCTGCCTTGCGACTCGGAGCCCGTTCGGCCGGATCTCCTGGTGGGTCGTCCGCCCCACGGGATCGGCCTGTGAGGCGATCTCGTCGACCGCTCGGGCCATGGCGTCGATGCGAGCCGTGTCGAGCGCGAGCCGATCCAGGAACGACTCTGCGAGCCCGTTGGCGCGGCCCGCTTCGAGGTCGAGGGCGTTCGCGCCGAGGATCGTGTCGGCCCGGTCTCGCAGAGCCGCGGCGATCAGGCGCAGAGCCCCGGTTCGGCGGGCGGCGGGGGTAGCTGCGATGATCCGGGACGCCTCCCGGGCGCGTTGTGCGGATTCGTACAAGGACATGGCCGGCGGGGACACGGGGAACGAGTGTCCATATCCCATCGTCACGGTCGCGCCCAGTCCCGGGTCGATATGAGCCTCTGCTCCCGCTGGGATCGCGGATGTGTCGCCGCGGCGCGAAGCGGCCCGCCCCGGACGTGTCCGGAACCGCGGGCGGCGGCAGGTGTCGCCTTGTCGTGTGGCGCCACGCGACGTATAGCACCCGCATGCTTTGGGACGACGAGACGCAGTGAGCCACAGGGACCGATATCAGGTCGTCGTGGACACCGACGCCTGGAAAGGGAGCCGCGTCCAGCTCAGCGGAAAGGTCGCCGCGGTGGTCGGAACCTCGGTTGCTCGAGCACGTGCGATCCTCGACGTCGCCGGGCACCCGATCGCCGAGTTCGGCGACCCCGACATGGCGCAGCGACTCGCCACCGCGTTGCGCGAGGTCGGCGTCGATGTCGACGTACGCCACCGCACGATCCGCGGCGCAGCGATCGACGAGATAGCGAGCCGTTCGGGCCGGTACGTCAGCCCCTCTGCGCGGACCGACGTCGCCGGGGTGATCGATCACCGGACCCAACGTCCCGGGTGGTCGGGCGCATTCGGCGTCCGGACGCCGCAACGGCAGGCCCAGGGAGGTACGGTTGTCGGCCTGCCGGGTTTCGACGATCAGGGACGACTCGAGGACACCTTCGCGGCGGGGGTGATGGAGCCGCCCGCGGCCGCGACTGCCGACACGATCGCACCCGCGACTGCCGACACGATCGCGCCCGCCGGCACGGTTCCCGCGGCCCTTGTTTCACCCGATCGAAACACTCCGGGATCTGCCTGGGCCGACATCCTCGGCGAGGCGCTCGACGAGCGGTTGGCGAGCGGGGAGGCGCGGCGGGACTCCCCGGCCGCGCCCGTCAGGGCCACGGTGTCGGCGCCCCTACCAGACGCGGTCGACGCTGCCGAGGCCGGCGAGGTCGACAGCGACCCCGACGATGGAGACACAGCCGACGTGCCCTGGGTCGGCGACTCCACCAGCCCACCGTCCAGAATCGACGACACATTGGTCGTCGCGCCACCCGGCGACACCCTGGTCGAGGGCGTGGAGTCGGCCCGGACGTTGGGGCCGCGCGAAGCGCGCGAAGCCGTCGCCGCCGCTCAGCGAGACCGCGGAGACTCGGGGGATCGCGTCGACGGGAGCGGTCGGGGCGAGCGCGTGGCGATGCCACAGGTCGAGGTGCGGCCGCCTGACGGCGGGGAAGGCGCCGATGCGCAGCGCCCGGCGCCGAAACGGCCGGCGACCCCGCTCGACGACATCGAGGTCGTGTCGGTGCGATCCACCGTGCCGCCCCAGGCTTCGATCGAGCCGCCGCCGGTCGAGCCGCTGCCCGTGCTGCTCCCCGGTGCGCCGCAACCGGCCGGAGACGTCGGGGCCGCCGGTGCGTCGGTGGGCGACCGCTTTCAGATGATGCGCCGCGAGACGCCGATGGCGGCGACCGCGATCGGGCCGACTCCCGAGGGCGCCGCCTTCTGGGGCGTTCTGGCTCCGGGCGCCGGTTTCGCCTATCTCGGCGAGAGTTCTCGTGGCGTGATCTACGCGCTCGGTGCACCCTTCCTCGTGCCATGGGTGGTAGGCGCGTTTGCGGCCATGGCAGACGCCAAGGAGATCCAGGCAGGGCGTCGGCTGGCCGCACGGCGCAGCAGTCCGTTGGGGAACCTCGCTTACGTTCTGGCGTTCTGGTCGCTCGTGGGGCTCGCCGTGGGCGGCCTCTGCTGGGTGTCCGTGGCCACTGTCCAGGAACGGCCGCCGCCGGTCGCCGAATCGGTTGACAGCGGTCCTTCGGTCGACGTAACGACCACGCTCATAGGGGACCGCCCAACAGAGGAGTCGGAGCATGAGACCGACGAGGTCGCAGGAGTGCTCGCACGAGAGGAGGAATTCAGCGAACTGATCCGCCGGGCGCGGGTCGCATGCGGTTCCGAGCGATGGGTGGAGTGTCGCGAGCTCGCGGGACACGCCCTGGACCTCGACGAGCAGAGCCGCGAAGCCCAAACACTCCACGTGCGCGCCGTGAGCCACGGTGTCATCGTTCCGACAGCGCCGCCGGGCGGCACTGAGACGAGTCCATGATCGTAAACCTGACAGTCACCGCTCCAGACGGCGCCGCCCGCGCGTTCGAGTTCAGACGGGCGCGAATCCAGGTCGGCGCCGGGAGCAAGAACGATCTGATCATCCAATCTCGTCGGGAGGCCGTGCGCATTCTGGCGCTCCACGCGTCGGGCTCTGGATGCCGCGTGACGCCGCTGTCGGAGGACGAGCCGATCGATGTGTTCCTCCCTGGCGAATCGACCGCGCGGGAACCGGACGAGTCGCTGATTCTGCCGGTCGGCTCACGGATCCGGGTCGGGAGCGATCTCACGACGGAGATCCGCATCGACAGCCTGCGTCGTAGTTCGGCAGTCCGAGTGGAAACGCTCGGCGACCTCTCCATGACCGCTCCCTCCGACTTCGTTCCGGAGCTGCCCTCCGGCGTCGCGACGGAGTGCCTGCTCCTGGCGTACGAGATCGCCGACGAGGACGACCCGAGTCGGTTCGCCGCGCAGGTGAAATCCTACCTCGAGGGCCGCGTCCCCCACGGAACGCTGGTCTCGTGCCAGGTCGTGTTGCCCTCCCGGGAGTCGCAGCGCTGGGAGTCGTTCCGCGTGTTCGGTTCGGCGGCCGGGGCGCTCCCGGTCGAGTCGATCGGAATCGAGCGGAGCGACATCCACGCGTCGCTCTGCCAGTCGCGCATCGTCGTCTGCTCGCAGCAGAAGGACGATGTCGTGCTCGTGCCGATCTGCGTCGGTTCGCGGCTCCAGGCTCTGCTGGCGCTCCGCGTCGACACCGAGGCGGGTCCGGCGGTGGACACGTTGCTCCCCGGCCTGCTCTCGTTGCGGCCGCTCGTCGCGGCCTACGCCGACCGGTACGATCGGATCGCAGAGTTCGCGGCGATGGAGGAGGAGAACCGCTACTTCCGAGACCGGCAGCGGCGCCACTACCTGTTCAAGGACCTGGTGACCCAGTCGGCATCGATGCGTCGGCTCCACCGGGAACTCGGCGGCCTCGTCTCGCTAGATGCGCCGGCGCTCCTGACCGGCGAGGCAGGGACAGGCAAGGAGCTCCTCGCCCGCGCGCTCCACCACCTCGGCGGCCGTGCGGGAGCGATCATGATCTCCCAGCACTGCGGCGCCCTCGACGAAGACGCGCTCGACTTCGAACTCTTCGGGTATGCGCGCCGGGGTGAGGGCGCGTCCGTCGCGTCCCGGCGCGGGATCTTCGAGCTCGCTGACGGGGGCACGGTATTCCTCGACGAGATCCACGCGCTCTCCCCACGCCTCCAGCTCAAGCTGCACCGCATGTTGCTGGAGGGTGAGGTGTTCCGCATCGGTGAGTCGCTCGCCCGTTCGGTCGACGTCCGCGTGGTCGCCTCTACGCACCTCGACCTGATGCAGCTCGCCGACGAGGGGCGATTCCGCCGCGACCTGGCGATTCTGCTCAGCAAGCACGTCCTGAACGTCCCACCGCTGCGTGATCGCCGCGAAGACCTCGCGCCGCTCGTAACGACCTTCGTACGCCAGTTCGCGCGCCGCTACCGAAAGCAGGTCGAGTCCGTCGACCCGACCACCCTCGCTTGGATGCAGAAGCTGCGGTGGCCCGGGAACGTTCGCGAACTGCTGACCGTGATCGAGCGGGCCGTACTTCGCGCCGAGCCCGATCAAATCGTGCTCGGACGAGCCGACTTCGAGTTGAAGTAGAGCCGCCGCCGCGCGGCGCGTGGGTGGAGCACGGTACGGCGGGAGCAGGAGGCGCGATGGCCGAGGACAAGCCGCGGGACAAGTCGAAGGGGAAGGGCACCATCTCGATCCAGATGCCGACGCCCAAAGCGCCTCAGCGTCGCGAGGCCTGTCTGCTCGGCGTCGCCGGTCGTACCAAGGGACGCCGCGTGCCGTTCTCCGGCGCGTTCGAAATCGGCAGCAGCGAGCGGTGTGGGCTCTACGTCGACGACGTCGGCGTCTCCCGACGCCACGCTCGGATCGGGTGGAAGGGCCTCCATCCGACCATCGAGGACCTGGGCAGCACGAACGGGACCTTCGTCAATGGCGAGCAGATCGACGGCCGACGTCGGCTCGCCCACGACGACGAAATCCAGGTCGGTTACGCCACGTTCCGGTTCCAGAACGTCGATGACGCGGCGGCCGCGCTCTACGACGAGCTCTACCAGCGCGCGACCCGCGACCCGCTGACCGCGTTGTACAACCGGCACCACCTCCGGAGCGAGTTCGAGCGCGATCTCGACCGGTGCGTGCGTGTCAATCAGTCGATGTCGGTGCTCCTGCTCGACATCGATCACTTCAAGACGTTCAACGACACCTGGGGCCACGCGGCCGGCGATGCCGCACTCGTCGTCGTGGCTCAACGCATCCTCGCCTGCGTCCGGGAGGGGGATGTCGTGGGGCGGTGGGGCGGCGAGGAGTTCCTCGTGCTTCTCCCGCACACCCCGATCGAGGGCGCGATGGTCGTCGCCGAGCGCCTTCTAGACCGAATCGCCGCCGACCCGGTCGAGCTCGACTCGGAGAACGTTCCGGTGACCGTGTCGATCGGCGTCGCCGACAGCATCGGGCTCGGCATCGGTCCGCACCCGTACGGAGCGTCCCGCGACGAGATCGTGCGAGCGATGGAGACGTTGATCCAGGCCGCCGACGAGCAGCTCTACGCAGCCAAGCACGCCGGTAGAAACTGCGTGCGACGCATCGACGGCTGAGCGGGTCGCGCCGCGAAACGGCGCGTACAGGCAGGTCGGCTGTGGGGTATCGGAGCGCGGATCAGCGGACCGCCGACCGGTTCAGCCGTCGACCGAGCCGAGACCCAGCGCCCGGAAGATCACGAACACCAGCCCTTCTTCCCACGGGTTGATGGCGCCGGTCAGGGCGCTCGCGGCCGACAGCCCGATCAGCACACCGAGCAAGAGCGGGGCGCGCTCGACCAGGCGGTAGCGCCCCACCGCGCGGACCGCGCCGCACGCCAGAATCGGGTGCAGGACGATCAGCCAACGCATTCCGACGCATCGGCCGCCGTAGTTGGTGGTTCGCGCGAGGTAATAGCCGACGACCACGGCGACCGAGGCCAGACCCAGGCGGCGGACACGCTCGGCAGCCACCGATGACTCCGGCCTCGCCAACCAGACGCCGCCGAGCAGGAGCCACGGCGTCACCGAGAAGACACCGTGGTGCCCGACGAGGACATGGAAGGCATAGACGAGCTTCGACTCGGCGAGCGCGTCGAACTCGATCGGCGAGTTCCAATAGGAGCCCGGGTACAGGTAGGCGCTCGGCAATAGGTAGAAGGGGCGCCAGGTTCCGGCGAACGACCATTGGATCAGGGACTGGAGCAGCGGGGCGACCAGCAGCCCGCACAAGAGCAGGGCGACCGCCCGGCGATGGGTCCGCAACATCCAGAGGGCAGCGACTCCGAAGGTGAAGACGACCGGGGTAGAGCCGAGGTCGAGTGCGACGCCGAGGCCGGCGAGTCCCCCGCCGACGAATCCCATCGCGGGGCGCAGCTTTGCGGGGTCCTCGACGACCGGCGCGAGCGCCAGCGCAGCGCCGACGAGGGCGGCGAAGGCCAACGAGTGATTGTCGAGATGGGTGGCGTACGCCGTCGTGAGCCCGCCCGCGCAGAGCGCGACGAACCCCCACGTCCGCGCTCCTTCGTCTTCGGTCGTGCGCCGGAAGAGTGCGAGGCAGACCAGCATCGCTGCGGCCCAGGGGATCACCCCGAGCGCGACCCGCATCACCCGCGCAGTCGGGTACAGATCGTCGCGGAACGACAACCCGAAGGCGTGGTGCGCGACCGCGTATGCGGGCGCACCGAGGACGATCAGCAACGGCGGTTTGGAGCTGTAGTACCGGTCCTCCCATTTCACCTTGTCGACGGTGAGCCGCAGCAGCGACGTGTCGTCGATCGCGAACGTGCGGTGCTCGACGAGGGCCTCCATGCCCGCGTAGCGGCTGGCCGGGTTGACGGCCATGTGGTTGGCCTGCGAGCAGACGACGACCCAGACCGCGACCCCGACGAAGACCGCCGCGATCAGGCGGCGACTCGCGATCGAACTCACGGCTCCGCTGGCCTGCTCCTGCTCTGCGCCCATTGGTCGAACGGGGGTCGTGGCTCTGGCGGTCGATTCTCCACCCCCCTCCGTTCGGTCCGAAGCGGCACGCCTCGACGCTCCGGAGGGGCGGAGATGTCCCTCCGCGTCCGCGGCGAGGGGCCCCACGAATAGCGCACCGTGCGGCGGCGTGGAAGATTGCCCTGGCCCCGCTTCGGTGCTAGTCGAAACGCCCCTATGTTCGCGCCCAACGCCCGCGGCGGCCGATGAAGGTCTCGCTACTCATTCCGGTGTTCAACGAGGAAGAGAACGTTCCTCGGCTCTACGACGAGATCGTCGCCGTCGGCGAGGCCGAGTCCCTGGACCTCGAGCTGATCTTCGTTGACGACGGATCCACCGACCGCTCCGCCGAGGAGCTGGCCCGTCTTGCCGAACGAGACCCGCGGGTTCGCGTGGTCCGCTTCCGGCGGAACTTCGGACAGACCGCGGGGCTCGCGGCAGCGATCGATCACGCCACGGGAGACGTGCTGATCCCGATGGACGCCGACCTCCAGAACGATCCGGCCGACGTTCCCATGCTGCTGGCGAAGCTCGACGAGGGATTCGACGTCGTCAGCGGCTGGCGCAAGGACCGACAGGACACCTTCGTGTCCCGCCGGCTGCCGTCGATGATCGCCAATCGCTTGATCTCCCGTTGGGCCGGCGTGCACCTGCACGACTACGGATGCAGCCTCAAGGCGTACCGGGCCGAGGTGATCAAGGAGGTGCGTCTCTATGGCGAGATGCATCGATTCGTGCCGATCTACGCCACCTGGGCTGGCGCCCGGGTCACCGAGGTCGTCGTCAATCACCGTGCCCGGCAGTTCGGCGTCTCGAAGTACGGGATCAACCGTACATTCAAGGTGCTGCTGGATATGCTGACCGTGAAGTTCCTCGGCGACTACTCGACGAAGCCGATCTACCTCTTCGGCGGCACCGGGGCGGCGCTCTTTCTGACCTCGCTACTGGTCGTCTTCGGCGTCATCGCCGAGAAGCTGCTCTTCGACCAGCTCGTCCACAAGATGTCGCTGCTCCTGCTCGCGACCTTCCTGGCGACGATCTCCGTCGTGCTCGTGATGATGGGGCTCCTCGCGGAGATCATCGTCCGCACGTACCACGAGTCGCAGAACAAGCCGATCTACCTCGTCAAAGAGGTGATGAACCCGATCGCGGGAGACGATTGACGTGTGCGGCATCGTCGGATGGCTGGCACCGGGTCGAAAGCGGCCGAGCCGGGTGGTGTTGGAGCGGATGACAGCCACGCTCGCCCATCGGGGGCCGGACGGCGACGGGATTCACATCCGCGGTCGTTGCGGCTTCGGCCACCGTCGGCTCTCGATTGTCGACCTCGACGGCGGCGCCCAACCGATGTCGAGCGACGACGGTCGGGTGACCGTCACGTTCAACGGCGAGATCTACAACCACCTCGAGCTGCGCCGTGACCTGGAACGGAAGGGACACCGGTTCCGGACGCAATCCGATACGGAGGCGCTGGTCCACGGCTATCGCCAATGGGGCTCCGATCTCCCGGGCCGACTCAACGGGATGTTCGCGTTCGCCGCGTGGGACGCCGACTCCCGCACCGCGCTCATCGCGCGCGACCGCATGGGTCAGAAGCCCCTGTACTACGCGCATCTCGCCGACGGGACCCTGCTCTTCGCCAGCGAACTCAAGGCGTTGCTGGAGCACCCGCGCATCGAGCGCAGAATCGACCCCGTCGCGCTCGCGCTCTACCTGACCTACGAGTACATCCCCTACCCGCATTCGGCGATCGAGGGAGTCCGCAAGCTCGGTCCGGGCGAGCTCCTCATGTGGCGGGACGGGGAGCTGACGCACCAGGTCTACTACCGACCCCAATTCGGGGAGCAGACCTCGCCGCGCAGCGACCGCGAGTGGATCGAGGAGACCCGCGCGGCCCTCTCCGTCGCGACGAAACGGCGCTTGATGTCCGACGTCCCGCTCGGCGTCTTTCTCTCCGGTGGCATCGACTCGTCGGCCGTCGTCGCGCTGATGAGCGAACACGTCCCGGGTCCAGAGATCCAGACGTTCAGCATCGCGTTCGAGGAGAGCTCGTTCGACGAGTCGGACTACGCTTCCCGCGTCGCCGCGAGGTTCCGCACCGATCACCACGTTCGCACGTTCTCGCCCGCCGTCATGCTGGAGACCCTGCCCAGGGTCGTCGCCACGATGGACGAGCCGTTCGGGGACGCGAGCCTGCTGCCGACGTACCTGCTGTCGTGCTTCACGCGCGAGACGGTCAAGGTGGCCGTCGGCGGCGACGGGGGCGACGAACTCTTCTGCGGTTACGAGACCTTCCGCGCCGACAGCGCCGCGCGCATGTACCGCCGCCTGCCGGCTCCTCTTCGCAGGGCGGTCGCGCGAGGGGTCCAGGAGCTCCCCGTCAGGCCGGAGAACTTCAGCCTCGACTTCGTGCTGAAGTACTTCGTGCGCGGCGCCGACGCCGTACCCGAGTTTCGCCACACCCGGTGGTTGGCGTCGTTCCTGCCGAATTGCGCCGACGACCCCCTCCGGCGTGAGGTTCGCGACGCGATCCCGGACGGCAACGTGTTCGGCGTCATGGCCCGTCCGTACCTGGAGTGTCGGGACCCCCGGCATGTCCAGCGGCTGTCGTACGCTTACATGCGCACGTACCTGGCGGAGGACATCCTGACGAAGGTCGACCGGGCCAGCATGGCGACCAGCCTCGAGGTCCGGACGCCATTCATGGACCCGGAGCTGATCTCCCTGGTCGCTCGCATGCCACCAAGGCTGAAACTGCGCGGTGGTTTCGTCGCCAAGCACGCGCTCAAGCGCGCGATGAGCGGGGACCTGCCTCACGACATCCTCCACCGAAAGAAGAAGGGGTTCGGCATCCCAGTCGCGCGCTGGTTGAACGGACCGCTCGCCAAAGAGGCCGACCGGCTGCTCGCGCCCGACCGGATCGCAGGCGGCGGACTCCTCGAGCCCGCTGTGGTGACCCGCCTCCTCGAGGAGCACCGCGCCGGACGCGTGGACCATCGGAAGCAGCTCTGGACCCTGATGATGCTCGAGTACTGGCGGGAGCGTTTCGATGTCCGGGCCTGAGCAAGACGCGGCCCCGGAGTCTTTCGCGGATGTGCGGAAGACCGGGAATCGAACGGCCCGGATCGTCCCGTGGCTGGTCACCGTCGGCGCGTTCGCGTTCATCTTCGCGACCACCGACTTCGAAGGGATGCGCGAGTCGGCGGCCGGTGCGAACTGGTTGCTGTTCTGGGGCGTGATGTTCGTGCTCTACAGCATCCTCTTCCTCGTCGACTCGGCCACGGTCTGGTGGGTGTATCGCCGCTTCCACGTGCCGCACATCCGCTACTCAGACGTGCTGCCGGCCCGGGGAGCGTCGTATCTGCTCGGCATACTGAACTACGCCGCGGGCGCCGCCGCGATGGCCTTCTACTTCAAGAAACGGTTCAACGTCGGCGTGATCGAGGGTGGAGCGTCCCTCCTGCTCCTGATGCTCGTCGACCTGGGTCTCGTGGCGAGCGCGGCACTGATCGGGGGCTCGATGCTCCCGGCGGAGTGGCGTCCCTTCATCGTCATCGTCGCGGCAGCGTTCGCGTGCGGCGCCATCGGCCACCTCGTCTTCTGGCGGGCGCGGTGGTCCTGGGGTCCATTGGAGAGGATCCGCAACATCGAGAGCCTGCGCGGTTTCCGTGACGCGAAGGTCATCGACTACTGCAAGATCGCAGCGATCCGGGCACCGGTCACGGTGCTCTACATCGTCGCCCACGGGCTGACCCTGCTCTCCTTCCACATCTATATCCCGCTCAACAGCCTGCTGGTCTACGTGCCGATTCAGATGCTGATCGCCGTCCTGCCGATCAGCCCGAGCGGGCTCGGCACGGTCAACGTCGCTCAGCGTTACCTGTACGGGCCGTTCATGGTCGCCGACGGTTCGGCCCTGACCATGGAAGCCGCCCATGCGGCCATCGATGCCTACGGTCTCGCACTCTCGGTCGGGTTCAACCTGCCTCGCGCCATCATCGGCGTCCTAATGCTCCGAGCCGCTGCGCGCGCGCTCGCCACGGTCCGCAACAACCACGAGGAGACTCCGTGACCTCGCCTGCGACCCTGATCATCGTCCCCACCTTCAACGAGAAGGAGAATCTCGAGAACATCGTGCGTGCAATTCACGAGGCCGTGCCGCACGTCCACGTTCTCGTCGTCGACGACGGATCTCCCGACGGGACCGGGGAGATCGCCGACACGATGTCCGAAGCCGACGACCGCATCCACGTCATCCACCGATCCGGCAAGCTTGGCCTCGGCACCGCGTACATCGCCGGTTTCAAGTGGGCCCTCATGCGCGACTACGCGCGCGTGATGGAGATGGATGCCGACTTCAGTCACGACCCTAAGTACATTCCGGCCATGATCGC
>PVBE012782856.1_pt1 | contig 18479 bp, 14 predicted proteins | sample 1631181 | NCBI WGS metagenome assembly PVBE01 (sample SAMN08397723, study PRJNA350692) | Marine metagenome, whole genome shotgun sequencing project. | isolation source: water | place: Pacific Ocean | collected 2012-04
AGCGACACCGCGGCACCGCAGCGATCAGGGTGGCTTCCCCGGAACACCGCGGCGATCAGGGTGGCTTCCCCGGAGCACCGCGGCGATCAGGGTGGCCTCCCCGAAAGCTTGACCTCCCAGGACCGGGGGTTAGTAAGTGTGCGCCCACTTACTATCCGCGAGGCCCCATGGCTCGACCCCGCCGAGTAAGCGACGCGCAGATCCTCGAGGTGGCACGCGCGTGCTTCCTCGAGCACGGCGCGTCCGTCTCCACCACGGTCATCGCCAAGCGCCTGGGGGTCTCCCAGGCGGCCTTGTTCAAGCGCTTCGGCACCAAGGAAGAGCTGCTCATCGCGGCGCTGCGTCCCGGCCCCGAGATGGTGCGCGAGCTGCTGGACTTCTTGGCGGAGGGCCCCGACGAACGCCCGCTTCCGGAGCAAATCCTGGACCTCGGAGTGCGGGTGCGCCGCTTCTTCGGCCGCCTGCTACCCCGCGTGGCACAGCTTCGTTCCGCTGGCCTGAGCCCCCCTCACTGTGCCAAGGGGCGGCCCATCCCGCCGCAGCGGGTGCACGCGGCCCTCTCCGCATGGCTGCAGCGCGCCCTGGAACGCGGCCTGATTAGGGCGTGCGACGTGGACGCGGCGGCCTACGCCCTGCTCGGCGCGCTGAACCTACAGACCTTCCTCGAGTACGCCGCAGGCAAGGAGCCCGCCAAGGACCTGCGAGCCGAGATCGAGCCCGTGGTGGAGATCGTCTGGCGAGGCCTCGATCCTTCGGGAGGTGCACCGTGAACACCCCCGCCCTGCTCGCCTGGGCCCTCGGTGCCGCGATCACGAACGCAGCGACGGCGGTTCCCTGGCTCCCCCCCGAAGATCAAACCTACGAACACGCCGTACCCGGCGAACCCGGCAGCGATCCCTGGTGGCGCAGCCTGGACGATCCAGCCCTCGGGCGCCTGGTGGAGCTGGGCCTCGAGCACAACCACGACCTGGCCTCGGCCCAGGCCTCGGTGCGCAGCGCCCGCGCCCTGGCGGCCCAAGCGGGAGCCGCCCTGGCGCCCGCCGCCTCCATCGACATCGCCAGCAGCACCAACCCATGCGACTCCCTGGGCTTCCAGTTCGGGGGCGGCATGGGGTGTACATCCACCGGCGATACGCCCGAGACCTACACCTCGGCCTCGGCCATGCTGGGGGTGTCCTGGCAGCCCGATATCTGGGGCGGGCAGATCCTCTCTTGGCGCGCTGGACGCTTCGATGCGAACGCCGCCAGAGGGGACCGAGATGCAGCGGCCTTGTCCGTGGGTACCGCCATCGCCAGCACCTGGTACGACCTGGTGGCCACCCAGGCCCAGCTCGGCCTCTTGGAGCAGCAGCGGGCCGTGGTGGCCGATCTGCTCGCGCTGACCGAACTGCGCTACGACAAGGGAGAGCGCAGCGGCCTGGACGTGCTCCAACAGCGGCAGCAGCTAGCAGCCACCGAGACCCAGCTGCCCGCCGTGCGCGCCGCCCGGTTCCAGCTCGAGCGCGCCTTGCTCGTCCTGCTAGGCCAGCCCGATCCTTCCGCGCTCCCCACCCTGCCCACCGCCTTGCCCGCCGTACCCCCCACTCCTCCCACTGGCGTGCCCGCCGACCTGCTCGAGAACCGCCCCGACCTACGCGCGGCGATGGCACGCTACGCCTCGAGCGATGCCAGCGCCCGCGCTGCGCTCCGCGGGTTCCTGCCCACCGTGGGCATCAACGCCCAGGCGGGCCGCCAATACTTCGTCACCGACGAGACCAAGGAGAACGACACCTGGGCGGTAGGCGGCTCTGTGTCGGTGCCCCTGTGGCAGGCACGGGGCGCCCACACTGGCCTACAGACCAGCCGCGCAGCCCGCGATGCCTCTGGCCACGCTCTGTCATCCGCTGCCCTGGCCGCGGTACACGAGGTCGAGGGCGCCCTGGTGGTCGAGCAGGAGTATCGGCTGCAAGTGGAAGCCTACGAGCGCCAGGTCGAGGCCGCGGTGCTCGCCTTCGGCCAGAGCCGAGAGCACTACCTGCAGGGTCTGATCACCTATCCCCAGGTCTTGAGCGCCCTACAGGCCGATCAGCAGGCCCGGGTGGGGCTGATCACCGCCCAGCGCGCGCTGCTTGATGCCCGCATCTCCCTCCATGAATCCCTGGGCGGCCGCTGGACGACCGCCACCGAGGAGTCCCCATGAGCGCCCTGCGCAGAGCCGGAGTGCCCCTGCTGGTCATCCTGGCAGGCCTGATCCTCGCCGTGGGCATGTTCCTGCTGCGGCCCAAAACCCAGAAACGGGCGGGTGACCGAGCCGCACCCCACGTCGCCCTCATGGCCCTCGAGCCTGGCCTCACCCAGCCGGTCATCCAGGCCAGCGGTGTCGTCGAAGCCGATCAGCGCATCGGCTTGATGCCCGAGGTGTCCGGCCGCGTCGAGCGCCAGGCGAACTCCTTGCGACCAGGCGGCAGATTCTCCGCAGGAGAGCCCCTGCTGTGGCTGGATCCCCGCGACTACGAGCTGGCCATCGAGCAGGAGACCGCGCGGGTGCGCCAGGCCGAGCTGGAGTTGGCCCTCGAGCAGGGTCGCGGCGAGACCGCCCGCCAGGAGTGGGCCTTGCTGGGTTCCGACAAGCCCGCGAACCAATCGAGCCTGACCCTGCGCCAGCCCCAGCTGGCCAACGCCGAGGCCGCCCTGGCTTCGGCCCGAGCGGGCCTCGAGAGGGCCGAGCTGAACCTGAAGCGCACGGTCCTGCGGGCTCCCTTCAACGCCTCGGTGCTGGACGAGCAGGTGGACCCAGGTCAGGTGGTCGCGCCAGGTGCTCCCATCGCCACGTTGGTGGGCACCGATCGCGTGCGGGTGAACATCTCCCTGCCCTTGGCCGACGTAGCGCTGCTGCAGGTACCCGGTCTCAACGCAGACCAAGGCTCCGAGGCCGAGGTCGTCCAACGCCTCGAGGATGGCTCTACCGCCTCCCACTACGGCAGCGTATCGGGGCTGGCAGGACAGTTGGACCCCCAGACGCGCACCGCACGGCTGATGATTCTGGTGGACGACCCCATGAACGCCGGCCCCACCGGCCTGCCCCTGCTGCCAGGCGCCTGGGTGGACGTGAAGGTCCACGGCGCACCGGTGCCCGACATCGCCGCCATCCCACGCAGCGCCGTCCAGGAAGGCGACGCCATCTGGGTGGTCACCACCCAAAGCACCCTGTCCAGACGCGAACTGGACGTGGCCTGGCGCAGCCGGGACGAGGTCTTCGCCTCGAGAAGCCTCGAGCCTGGCGAACGGCTGGTGCTCGAGCCGCCCCCCCTGGCCGCAGAGGGCGTCAAGGTCACGCTGCACCCAGACGGTGAGAGCTGCGAGATCTGCGACGAGTCGAGCCTGGCGGACGCAGAGGAGCTGAACGAGGTCGCCTCGCCATGACCCCCTCGACGAACACGGGCCCCATCGCCTGGATGGCCCGCAACCCGGTGGCCGCCAACCTGCTGATGATCGTCATCCTGGTGGGGGGCCTGGTGGGTGCGCTGCAGGTGAAGCAGGAGGTCTTCCCCGAGTTCGATCTGGACATGGTCAACGTGTCCGTGCCCTACCCCGGCGCCACCCCCGAAGACGTCGAGCAGGGCATCGTGCGCGCTGTCGAGGAAGCCGTCCGCGGCATCGACGGGGTCAAGAGGGTCAACAGCACCTCGGGTGAAGGCGTGGGCACGGTCTCGGTGGAGCTGCTGCTGGACGCCGTGCCCGACAAGGTCCTGGGGGACGTCAAGAACGCCGTGGATCGCATCACGGTCTTCCCCCTCGAGGCCGAGAAACCCCAGGTCACCCTGGCCAGCCGGCGCTCCACGGTGATCTCGCTGGTCATCGCAGCCGATCTCGAGCTGCGCCCCCTCCACGACCTGGCCGAACGCGCCCGCGCCGACCTGCTGGGCAAGCCCGAGATCACCCAGGTGGAGCTGCAGGGCGTCCCCCCCCTCGAGATCGCCATCGAGATCGACCGGGAACGACTCGAGGCCCTGGGCCTGACCCTGGACGAGGTGGCGCGCATCGTGGGGGCCGGCTCCATGGAGCTCCCCAGCGGCGGCGTCAAGACCGACCAGGGCGAGGTGCTGGTGCGCGTCGCCGACCGCGCCCTGACCGTCGCCGACTTCGCCGACATCCCCCTGCGAAGCACCGCCGACGGCGCCAGCCTGCGCCTGGGCGACGTGGCCTCCATCCGCGACGGCTACGCCGAGACAGACCAGTCCAACCACTACAACGGAAAGCGGGCGGTGCGGGTCGTCGCCTACCGCGTCGGAGACGAAACCCCCGCCTCGGTCTCCGAGGCCGTACGCACCTACCAGCAAGAGCTAGAGGCCGACCTGCCCGACCACGTCCAGGTCGCCGTCTGGGACGACGACTCGGAGAAGCTCACCGACCGCATCTCCCTGCTGCTGAAAAACGGCGCCATCGGCCTGATCCTGGTGGTGACCACCCTGACGCTGCTGCTCCGGCTCCGGCTGGCCTTCTGGGTGTCCATGGGGCTGCCCATCAGCTTCATGGGTGGCTTCATGCTGATGCCCAGCGCGGACCTCAGCATCAACATGATCACGCTGTTCGCCTTCATCGTCACCCTGGGCATGGTGGTGGACGACGCCATCGTGGTGGGCGAGAACATCTACGCCCACATGCAGCAGGGCATGGAGCCGCTGGAGGCCGCCATCGCGGGTGCCCGGGAGATGGCCATGCCGGTCACCTTCGCCATCCTCACCTCCATCGCCGCCTTCGCACCCCTGTTCTTCGTGCCTGGCACCATGGGAAAGATCTTCGCCTTCTTCCCCTTTGTCGTCAGCGCGGTGCTGGTCTTTTCCCTCATCGAGAGCTTCTTCGTGTTGCCCGCCCACCTGGGGCACAGCCAGGAGAGAGCCCGAGATGGCCTGCTCGGCTGGATCGACGGTCTCAGCGAACGCGCCGGCAGCGCGCTGCAGCGCTTCACCAAGCAGCGGTACCGCCCCACGCTCCACTGGGCGATGCGCAATCGATACCTGACCATGGCCATCGGGGTCTTCGTCTTCCTACTGGCCGTGGGCATGGTCGCCAGCGGCGCGGTGCCCTTCAACTTCTTCCCTTCGCTCGAAGGCGATGTCGTCATGGTGCAGGCACGCCTGCCCTACGGCGCGCCCATGAGCCAGACGCTCACGGTCCAGCAGGCCCTGGAGCGAGCCGCCACCACGGCCTTGAGCGAGCTGGGTGCTACGGAGCAGAGCCGCGGCCTGTACACCCTCGTGGGCGAGGGTCCGGCCCAGCGTTTTGGTCCCGCAGAGTCCGGTAGCCACCTGGTGACCATCGAACAGGCCCTGGTACCCAGCGACGAGCGTGACTTCAGCGGAGAGGAGTTCTCCAGCCTCTGGGCGTCCCACACCCCCGCCCTGCCCATGACCGAGGCCGTGATCTTCGAGTCGTCGGTGGGCCCCGGCGCCGGAGCCGCGGTGGACGTACAACTCAGCCACACCGACACCGCCGTGCTCGAGCGCGCTGCCGCCAAACTGGCCGAAGCCCTGGCCGGCTACACCGAGCTGTACAACGTCGAAAACGGCTTCGCTGCCGGCAAGCCCCGCCTGGACTTCGACCCCCTACCCCGGGCGGAGAGCCTGGGCCTGAGCGCCTCGGAGGTGGGCCGACAGCTGCGCTCCGCCTTCTTCGGAGCCGAGGCCATCCGCGAACAGCGCGGCCGCAACGAGCTCAAGGTGATGGTGCGTCTGCCCCGGCACCAGCGCCAGTCCGAGCACGATCTCGAGGCCCTGCGCATCCGCACGCCTCAGGGCGGCTTCGTGCCGCTGGGATCGGTGGCGGAGCTGAACCGCAACCGCGCTCCCACCAGCATCCTGCGCGAGGACGGCCGCCGCATCGTCAACGTCAGTGCCGAGCTGACCGCCCAGGTCAAGTCCTCCCGGGCAGTGCGCGAGGATCTCACGGAGAACGTCTTGCCCGACCTCGTCAAGAAGTACGCCGGCCTCGACGCACGGTTCGTGGGACAGCAGCGCTCCCAGCAGGAGGCCTTCGGCAGCCTTGGCAAGAACTACCTGGTGGCGCTGTTCGTCATCTACGGCCTGCTCGCCATCCCCTTCCGCAGCTACGCCCAGCCCCTGATCATCATGTCCGCCATCCCCTTCGGCTTCGTCGGGGCGGTGCTGGGTCACCTGCTGCTGGGCTACTCCTTGAGCCTCATCAGCATGTTCGGCATCATCGCGCTGTCGGGCGTAGTCGTAAACGACTCGTTGGTGCTCATCGACGCGGTCAACAAAAAACGCGCCGAGGGGGTCAGCGCCTTCGAAGCCGCCACCTACGGCGGCATGCGCCGCCTGCGGCCCATCCTGCTCACCTCGCTCACCACCTTCTTCGGGCTGGCCCCGATGATCCTGGAGAGTTCGGTGCAGGCGCGCTTCCTGATCCCCATGGCCATCAGCCTGGGCTTCGGCGTGCTCTTCGCGACCTTCGTCATCCTGCTGCTGGTGCCCAGCCTCTACCTGGTGATGGAGGATCTGAAGGGCCGTGACGTGCTGCGCCCGGCCTGAGGCAGGGGAGCCCCGGTGGGGTACCCACACCCGGGGGGCATGGGGCGGCGGCGCCCCTCGCCGGGGGATCAGCCGGCGGAAAACCACCGTTGAACGGTGACGGACGACCTGGAACGACTCTTGCGAGGGCCATGGGAGTGCTCACGCAACGAGGCCACGCCGCATGAACGCCCCCATGCCCCGCGACATCGGTGGAGGTTGCCTGCTGCCCTTCGTGAGCGCCACCCATCCCCACCCAGGGGACCAGCAAGCCGCTCGCACCGCCCCCACGGCAGCCCAACGATTGTTGGCCGTGTTGGCGGAAGGGGGCGAGAGCAGCCGCGTCCGAGACGGCGCGTGGGGCTGGGCCCGCCACGTACAAGAGAGCCTCGAGGCCGGCAGCCTCGACCGCGAGCGCGCCTTGGTGAGCTTCGACCTGCTGTGCGCCACGTGGAGCCTCGCGGACAGGCTGGGACGAGCCTGGCGGGCCCTCGAGGTCGGCAACACGGCCCAAGCCATGGCGCTGGCGAGCCTGGCTCGACAGCGGGTCGACGAGCTCGAGCACGCACCGTGCACGGGCGGGCCGCTCGTCGAGCGCCTTCGGGCTCGCATCCAGGCCCTCTGGCAGCTGGCCGACGGCTTCGACGAAGCTGCCTTCCTCCGGGACTGCGACGACCAGGACGGTGCACGCGAGCGCGCGGCCGCGGTGGTACGCCAGGCCTCCCAGCTTGCGGAGCGCGGCGCCCTCACCGACGAGGAGCTGCTGTTGGCCGAGGACCTGGCCGATCGTTGGGGCGCCACGTCCCGTTGGCTTTCCGAAGCGGGAGGCTGCTGGGTCTCCTAGATCCACCTCGCACTAGCAAGCCTATTCGATTATCGGCCTGTTCCGCCTGCGAGGATTCGCCATGGACAGCTGCCGCACCGAAGAAGTGCTCGCCATGCTCGAGGGTGTTCTCGAGTGTTCACTGGCGTACTGCGGCTACTACAAGAGCCCATCGCGACTGCGTGAACTCGCGCGCGAGCTGGCGCTGCTGGCCAATCTCGGGGAACAGCGGGCGGACATGGTCGGCCAGGCAGCTTCACTCTGCGATCTCGGCATGGTCGGCATGCCCCACGAGATCCTGGGCCGCGACGGCCCCTTGAGCCCCAAGGAACGCATGGTGCTGCAGCAGCACACCATCGTGGGCCAGGACCTGCTGTCCTCCATGGACCATCCCACGTTCGAGCTGGCGGCCAGCATCGCCGGCGCCCACCACGAGCGCATGGACGGCGGGGGCTACCCCAGGGGGCTCTCCGCTCCCGACATACCCATCGAAGCGCGCATCACGGCGCTGGTCTCCATCTACGTGGCCCTCACCCAGCCCCGCCCCTTCCGCACCATGCGCTCCCACTTCGAGGCCGTCGAGCTGCTGCGCAGCCTGGGAGGCTCCCACCTGGACCAGGACCTGGTCGAGCTGGTCCTCGCGAACCACGACCGCTTCCAGCTCCGCATGCCCATCTAGCGCACCGCCGCCGCCGCCCTCTTCCCCGCGGGCCAGGTCCGTGCAATGCTGAGGCGACGACACCCTAGCCGGGAGCGCGCCATGACCCGCACATCGTCCCTCTTTTTGTCAGCCCTGCTCCTCGTGGCCTGTCCGAAGGACGACGACACGGGGACGCAGGAAACCGACGACACGGCCCCGGTCGGCGACTGCGAGACGGATCCCGGAGGCCACGGTCTGGCCGAGGGCAGCTACCTGGTCTCGACCGACGAGGCCATCTCCCTCGGCTGCGAAAACGCCGCGGGCAACGGCATGCACGTCCACGTGGGCGAAGACATCCCCATGGACTTCCTCCAGACCGGCGCCTGCCTCGAGGCCACCTCCGAGCCCGGCACCGACGCGGAGATGGACTGGACAGGCATGACCGACGGCGACACGTTCGAGCTGGCGGGCTCGGTGGACTTCGAGTACGGCACCTGCGTCTTGCTCATCGAAGCGGTGCTGTCCGGCACCATGACGGCGGACAACACCTTCGACTACCGCACCGACGCCACCCTGAGCATCCTCGAGGAGCTCTCGCCCGACGCCTGCAGCTACGTCGTCGGCGACACCGAGAACCACACCTTCCCCGAGTTGCCCTGCGACTGGGCCTGGGGCGGCACCGGCACCCTCGAGGAGTAGGTACTGTTCCTACTCATCATGCTCGCCTGGGCGAGCCCCGCAGCCCTCGCCCACTCCCCCTCCGGGCTCGGCCTGCCGGGCTACGGCGGTGGCCTGTCCAGCCCCAGCCAGGACGGCGCCAAGGGTCTCCTGCTCAATCCCGCAGCGGCGCACCCCGACCAACCCGAGCTGCTGCTGGATGCAGGCTTCATCCGCTACCGCTACGGCTACGAACTCGACACGGGGGAGCCGGTCCCGGGTGACAGCCAGGACCTCCTGCCCTACCTGGGCATCGCCGTCCCCCTGGGCCCGGTGGGACTCGGGCTGAACGGCGGTCTCCCCTACGCCCGCAGCGGCACCTCGGAAGCGGTCGGACCCCAGCGTTTCCACACGGTCGATGGGCTCCTCCTCCTGATAGAAGCCGACCTGAACCTGGCCTGGCAAGCGACCCCGTGGCTGACCGTCGGGGCAAGCCTCCGAGGCGGTCAGACGCGCTACCGCTCGTTGGTGGCCGTCGACTCCGGCGCCATGGTCAACGGCATCCTGGGCGAGCAGGTCGCGCCGGTGGGCGACCCTCTGCTCGAAGGAACCCGCAGCGTGGACGCGGCCAAGGGCTGGGCCTGGGGCTACGGACTGGGCGCTCGCGTGGAGCTGGACAGCGGCCTGGCGTTCGCAACAGGGTACCGCTCTCCAACCCGCACCACCGTCCACGGCACGCTCGAGATCGTGCCCTCGAACGACCTGAACATGGCGCTGGAAGGCGAGCTGACCGCCATGATCGCCTTCGCACCCGAGGCCTTCCTCGCCGCAGCGATACCCATCGGCCCCGTCGAGCTGGACATCGAGGGCGGCTGGATCGGTTGGAGCAGCATGGCCGTGGTGCCGCAGCAAGTCGAGGATCTCACCATCGTCTCGGACGACCCCATGGTCTCGGCGCTGCTGTCCTCGTACGGCCTGGACGATCCCTCGCTGCTGGGCGACCTCGAGGCCGAGGGCCTGCACGGCCTGGGCGACATGTTCACCGCCGGCATCGCCGCCCGCTTCCCGGTCGCCCCGGACTGGCGGCTACTCACGGGCCTCTACGGCGCACAGCCCGCCGTCAGCAGCGCGTACATGGCGCCCGGCAACTTCGACTACACCACCCTGGACGGTCGACTCGTCGCAAGCTGGCAGCCCACCGAGGTCACCTCCATCGCCCTGGCGGGTGACTACATCCACTACTGGTCCCGCACCGTGACCGACTCGGTGTACTCGTGGGACAACGATCCCGACGTGGCACCAGCGCTGCCGGAGACCAACGGGCGCTATTGGTTCAGGATGGTCAGGGTGGGCTTGTCGGTCGAGCTGGCGTTGTAGGGGACCACCCCACAGGCCACAGCCGCCGGGTGCGACCAGCTCATCCATGCGCTGCAACAGCTGCAAGCGCCCCGGTGGTGACCCACCACACACCCCGCCATAGGGAGGGAACCCACGCGGCGCCCAGGAGGGCAGGATGAAGCTGAAGAGCGAACGTTACGACAAGCGCTTCCACCCGGAAACCCTGGCGCTCGGCTACGCCTACGAGCCCAGCCTGTCCGAAGGCGCCATCAAACCACCGGTCTTCCTCACCAGCACCTTCGAGTTCTCGTCGGCCGAGAAGGGCAAGCAGTTCTTCTCCGCAGCCTACGGCCTCGAGGCGATGCCCCACGGCGAGGCCATGGGGCTCATCTACTCCCGGCTCAACAATCCCAACCTCGAGATCTACGAGACCCGGGTGGCGGCCTGGGAAGAGATGGAAAAAGCCGCGGTCTTCTCGAGCGGCATGGCCGCGATCTCGACCACCATCATGGCGCTGCTCCGACCCGGGGACGTCATCCTGTCCACCGCCCCGGTGTACGGCGGCACCCACTTCCTCTTCGAGCACATCCTGCCCGAACTAGGCATCAAGACCGTCTTCGTGCCGGCAGGCCACCTCGCCCACGAGGCCATGGCCGCGGCGGCCAAGGAACACCCGGGCAAGGTGCGAATGCTCTACGTCGAGGCCCCGGCGAACCCCAGCCTGGCGCTGTCCGACATCGAAGGATGCGCCCGGCTCGCCGCCCAGCTGTCCACGCCCGATCGCAAGGTCTATACGGCTGTGGACAACACCTTCCTCGGCCCGCTGTTCCAGCACCCCGTGCACTTCGGTGCCGACATCATCCTCTACTCGGCCACCAAGTTCCTGGGTGGCCACTCGGACCTGGTAGCGGGAGTGGCGATCTCGGACGCCGCCACCATCGCCGCCATCGCGACCTACCGCACCATCCTGGGCAGCATGACCCACCCCTTCACCGCCTGGTTGCTCACCCGCTCCCTCGAGACCGTCTCGGTGCGCATGCGCCGTCAGGCCACCACCGCCCAGAAGCTGGCGGAGCTGTTGGTCGAGCACCCCCGCGTGCGATCCGTCACCTACCCCTCGCTCTTTCCGCCCAACAGCCCCCAAGGCCGCCTGTACCGCAAGCAGACCACCGGCCATGGCTCCCTCATCGCCTTCGAGGTGGATGGCGACGAAGAGGACGCCTTCCGAGTCCTCGATCGTTTCGAGGTCTTCCGCCTGGCTGTCTCCCTCGGCGGTACCGAGAGCCTGGTGGAGCACCCCATGCGCATGACCCACGCGGACGTCCCCCCCGAACAGCTGGACCGGCACGGCGTCACTGAGTCCATGCTGCGTGTCTCGGTGGGCCTGGAACACACCAACGACCTCCGCCGCGACCTGCAGCAGGCCCTCGAGGTGCTGGGCTAGCCGACGGCGACCGCGGCACGGCCGCCGGGGATTGCGGCCATCAGGGAATCCCCAGGCAGGCCTGCTGGTTCACGGGCTCGAGCAGGGGCGTGGCCAGGCTGATCTCCACCACACCTCCCCAGGCAGGTCAGCTGGCAGGAGGTAGACGATCTGCGACGCGCGGTGGGCGACGCCCATGGATCCCGAACAGGAGCAGGACACCACCTCGCGGGTCGGGTGCATGACCGACAGCACGTGGTAGTTCCCCGCTGTGTCCGTGGCGATGATGGCGACATCCTGCCAGGGTTGCCCGGTGGGCGTGACGGTGGTGGGCCCGAAGGAGGGGCCCCCTACAGCGACCGTGGTCTGCAGCTGCCCGACGACGCGGCCGGCGCTCTCGCCCTCGCCGACGATCTCGCCCAGGTTGGTGATTCGACCTTCCCTCAGCGGCACCACGATGGCGCCTGGCCCTCGGAGCAGCTGCAGGGTGGGGCGCACGAGCGTGAGACCCCGGGTGGACAAGGCCTGCAGAACGGCCGCGTCGAAGGCCTGGCCCAGCTGGGCGGCCTGGGCCTTGACCTCGGCCTTGGGCAGACAGTCGGCGTGGGCAGTGGCGAGGATGGCCAGGAGGCAAAGGACAGGAGAGATCACGGTGGACTCCAGACATCGAGAACGCTCCTGCAAAGCATGGCATTCCTCCGGAACGAAGTCACGTCCGAGCCCGGATGTCCACCAACCGCACCACCCCCATCAGAGTTCCAGCTCCCCCCGTTCGTACTCGGGGATCAACGGCTCGATCTGCTGCGCGTAGGCCTCGAGCTGGGTCCACAGGGCGGCCTGGGCCGCATCGTCGAGGTCCCGGATGTCTTCCACCTCGTCGGGATCCGCTTCGGCATCGAACACCGTGAGATCGCCCGAAGTGAACCCGTTGTACATGTGCAGGACACCCCTCGAGGCGCGCAGCTGCGGACCCAGCTGGCCGAGGGAGAGATGGAGAAGGGTGCGTTCCGGATCGGCCAGGCCGACGGGGACACCCGTGACCTCGGCAGGGGTCTCGATACCGAGGAGATCGAGCACGGTGGGGGCGATGTCGATGTGCTGCGTCGGCTCGGTCCAGCTGCCAGGCTCGATGTCCGGTGAGGCGAACATGGCGAAAGCCGCCGTTTCCTCGGGATGGAGCTGGAAGGCATGGCCCCAGCGCTCACGCTCGTAGGTCTGCTCTCCGTGGTCGGACCACAGCACCACGAGCGTGTCCTCGAGCAGCCCCGCCTGGGAGATCTCGTCGAACACCTGGGAGAGCTGCTGATCGAACCAGGCGATCTCCCCCCGATAGCGGACGTGAAGGTGCTCGAGCACCAGGTCGCGCTCTTCTTCTGGCATGGCCCCGAGCAGGAAGCGGGCCTGCTCGTGCTCATCGTATTGGGTCAAGTCCCAGTCGATACCCTCGAGGGCCTGCAAGTCCTCCAGGTACTCGTCGGGTGGATCGTAGGCCGCGTGGGGATCGTTGAAGTGAAGGTGCAGGAACCAACGGTCCGCTCCTTCGGACTCGAGGGCGTGCTCGAGGTGCTCGTACCCCCTCGCCCACACCACCGGAGCGGACGGGATGTTGACGTGGGTGGCAACGTCATAGCCGTCGTCGTGGTGCCACTCGTTCTCGAGCCAACCGTTCGAGGTGAGCAGGATGGTGTAGTAGCCAGCGTCGTGGAGCCAGGACGCCAAGCTGGGACGCGCCGGGACCACCTGCCGGTAGTCGGGCGAGACGCGCGCCACGTAGTCGAAGTCCGCGCTGTAGCGACCGTTGGTGGCGCAGAGCACGGCCTCGAGGGTCCAGTTGCTGCAGGAGGAGTGCTGGTCCAGGACCAGGGACCGTTCGGCGAGAGAGTCGAGGAAGGGCGTCAATCCGCCAGCGTTGCCGTAGCGCGCCATCGAGTCCCTCCTGAAGGTATCGACGGAGATCATCAGGACATTGCGGCTCACGGGCGAGCCCGAGTCTTCGACCGGTGTACCGGGATCGGGGCAGCCGATCAGCACGACGGGGAGGGCCAGCGAGTCGAAGGGAAAGCGCATGCTCCTTGGTAGCCTAGACATGGCGATCGCATGTCAACCAGTCGCAATATCGCCGAAGCCCGCGGACGTCGGAGTCCGTTGGCGAGCCGCTGCCAAGCATCGCGCGACGGACACGCGACGGATAGTCCAGGCCCTACTCCCCAGGGTACCGCGCATGCAGATGACGCCGAGCCTCGAGCCAACAGCACGCTACGCGCGCGCGGCCGCGGGACTCGCTCTGTTGCTGCTGGCTTGCGCGGGGAGCTGGGCACTCGCGCGGCCCTCCCCCCAACCCATGGCTCCTTGGTTCGATCCGCTTCGCACCCTCTCCCTCGACTGGAGGCTGCCCTGGATACTCGCCTTGCCCGTGGTGGTCGCCACGGCACGGGTGGCGCTCACGGCCCGCGGCGCGATCCGTCACCTGCCACGGGTGATCGCCACCTTGGCGATGGCGCCGTTGTTGGCCTACCTCTTCCTGCCCACCCACTTCGAAGCCCACCAGCTGGGGCCGGCCCCCGCCGGACACGCCACCATGCCAGCAGTGGTGAACGGCGAGCTCACCGACCTCGAGTGGACGCGGCGCATCGCCACCGCGCGACCCCTGACCTCCATGGAAGAGCTCTACGATAGCGAGCGTTCCCTGGCGCGGGTCGCCCACGGAATCGTCGAAAACCGCCAGGCGATCCAGCACGAAAACGGAGAGATCGAGCCCCAGGAGGCACAGCGTCGCAGCCGCTGGCGCTCGGTGCTGTGGACCTCCTACACCCTCGCGCTGCCCGTCTATCTCGGGTCCCGGGTCCTCGTTGTCGCCCTGGGCCTGGTCCTGCTGGTCTCGTTGGTGCGCCCACGACCCCCCCCTGGTTGGCTGCGCCGTCTGGTGATCGCGCCAGTCTGGATACTCGCCCTGGCACCGGCCACCGCCAACCTGACCTTCCTCGCGCTCGGACACTGCCTGGGCCTGCCCGAGCTCGAAGGAGTGTCGGGGACCCAGGCCCTCCACGCGGGCCTCGGACTCCTGGCTGGGCTGGCAGCCGTAGGCGCCGGCCGACTGCTCTCCCCGCGTCCCGGCGGTGACGGGAAAGCCCGAGGGATCTGGGGGGGGGGAGCGGCGCTGGGCTCGCTGCTCTTGATGGCGACGGCTTGTGGTCCCCCCAGCCCGCACGATGGGCCTCCGGGCCCGCCCCCCGACCGACCGCCCATCAGCCATGCCGAGGTCCCGACCACCACGCTGCCCCCCCAGCTCACCGCAGGCGAACAGCAGGCCGACATCGTCATCCTACTGCTCGAGGGGCAGTGGAACGACAGCCGCGATGACCAGACTCCGGAGGACGGGCTGGTTCAGGGCCTGGAACGCCGCCCATCCCTGCGCTTCGAGGCCGCCTATTCCCAGAGCTCGCGCCCCTTCCCCAGCACGGTTTCCATGCTCACCGGGCTCTATCCCTCCACGGTCCCCGTCTGCGCCATGCCCCTCGCCCGCCCCGGGGAGGAGCCTGAACTCCCCTGGTGCGCGTCCATCCCAGAGGGGCGTCACACGCTTCCCCAGCTGCTCGCGATGTACGGCTATCGCACCGCCCTGGTCCACGGGCGCGTCCGGGGAGGGGCGAAGCTCGCTGCGCTCTTTCAGCATGGAGAGCTCGTCCCGCCACACAGACCCCAGGCCACTCGGAAACGTACGGCACTTTGGGAGGCCAGCCTGCACTGGTGGGAAGCCCGCGCGGGATCCCCCAGGCTGCTGGTGGTGGCGGACTCGGTGCTCCCGGAGAGCATTCGCCGGGCCAGCAGGAATCCCATCGCCCCCATGAGCAGCTCGCCCGCACTGCTCCCAGACGGCGTGGCTCCCGATCCGAACGATCTGCCCTTCGACCCCGCCGCCCTGACAGCGGAGTTCCATCTCGCCATGGTGGAGCTGGGTCAGGAGCTGAGGCCTTGGCTCGAGCGACTGCTCACCACGCAGGAAAGACCCTGCTGGGTCGTGATCACCTCACCGGCGGGCATCGACGTCACGGCGCCCCATCCCGTGCGCCCGAGCCTCGGCAAGAACCCCTTGATCCAGGAAAGCACGGTCCACGTGCCGTTGCTCGTGTTCCACTCCTCCGACTGGGCCCTGGAGCACCCGGTTGAGCGGCTGGTGGAGCTGGTGGACCTCTTTCCGAGCCTGTCGAGCCTGGGCGGCGCCCCACCACCGGCTGGCATCCAGGGGGAGAACCTCTTCGTGCTCTCCCCCGCAGCCGATCCGATGGCCCAAGCCTACATGGAGCACGGAGACATGCTCTACCTGCGCCGGGGCAGCCACCTCTATGGGATGCGGGCCATGGTCCACTTCACCTCCGCCCTGGATCCACAGGTCACCAACGTCCTGGCCGCGAGCGGTCCGAGCGGGCCCCAGCTCCACCTGTACGACGTGGTGGCGGATCCGCTGCAAGCCACGGACCTCGTCCAGCAGGACCCGACGCTCGCCCGGGAAATGTACGAGTTGCTGCTCGCTACGCGCCGCGCCGCCACCGCACCCGACGTGCAGAAGCTCGAACCCGAGCAGCTGTGGGAGCTCCGCATGAGCCCCCAGCAGGGCTACTGGTAGACAGCGCGGACGCTCACTCCACCGGCCAAACCAGGGCCATGTTGCTCATGGTCTCGTAGATGACGGGCCCGTTGTCGTCTGCGGCCAGGAACTGGTCCACGTGGTCCATTCCGGCCTCGAAGGCGATGGCCGCCAGGAAGTCGTAGGAGATGGGGTGGTAGCCGGTGACATAGGTGGTGGGCCGTTCGAGCGCGCCGCCGGGCCAGTTGGCATCGAAGATCTCGACGATCTGGTAGGCGTCGACGTAGTCCACCAAGGCGCCGTTGTCGGGCACCTCCAGGATGGACACCACCGGCGGATCGCTGGCCAGGATGTCGGCCTCGGAGGGGTAGTAGGGCTGCGAGGTGTCGTCGATGGTGGCCCAGTTTTCCTGGTTCCACTCGTACAGCCCTGCGTCCTCGATGCCTTCCCACTCCTCGAGCCGGGCCCAGTTGGCGGCGCTGGTGTCCGCGACGAAGCCGGTGGCGGCGAGGGCCTGCAAGGTGTGGATGGCGGCGGTCCAACCGCCAGCACGGAACGAGGTGGGCGTGCCGATTCCGTTGTCCTGAAACAGGGTCTTGGCCTGCTCGAGCAGGATCTCCATCTCTTCCTGGGAGTAGCTGGACAGCTCCACCGTGTACCCGGTTTCGTCTTCGACGTAGGCGAAGGAAGGCTCGTGGTTGCAGCTGACCGAGGTGGTCTCGACGAAGTTGCAGTAGGGGTGCACGTGCAGGCCAATCTCGTCGTCGAAGTCGCCCACCATGCCCAGCAACCAGTCCACCAGGTCGGAGGCATGCTCGGCGGTGACCTCGGGATCGGTGAAGGTGTAGGGCCCCACGAAGTGGGTCATCTTCATGGCCGGGTGGTTGGCGTGCAGCTCTTCCTGCCGCTCGAGCCAGGACTCTTCTTTGTAGGACACGTCCCAGTCGTTGGTCACCAGCACGTAGTAGGGGTGACTGCGCTGCAGGTAGATCTGCGCGAAGGCCGTGTTCTCGCCCGTGGCGGCCAGGATCAGCTCGTGCTCGCCCGACCCGACATCGGTGATGTCGGCGTCGACGACCTGCTCGGTCGAGGCGTCCCAGCTGCCCCAATGCCGACCGTCGATCCAGAGATCGACGCCCTGTGCACCGTCGGGGGGGCTGACGGTGAGGGCCAGCGCGTCGTCGCCCACCGTGAGGGCATTGCCCACGAGGTACCACTCCTGAAAAGCGAGCACGTGCCGTGAGCTGTCCAGGTCGTCGGGTACCTCCGGCGGGCCCGGGGTGGCACTGTCGTCCCCGCCTGCCGGGCAGCCGGGCAGGGCGATGAGTGACAGGAAGGAAATTGGTAGGATGGCATTCTTCATGCCAGCCGTTCTATCCGCTGACCGAGCGGTAGGAGACTCCCATCGCCGCGACCCGCCCACTCAGCCTGCTGGCCCTCCTGCTCCTCGTCGGCTGCGGCGAGGCGCCACCTCCCCCGCCCGCACCGAAGCCCGCGCCCGTCACGTCCCCAGACGCCCCCGCTGAGTCGGCCGACGACGCTACGCCCTCGGACGCCGAGAACCCAGGCACGGCCAAGCTCCCCCACACCGTCGCCGAAGCGGTGGACGAATTGATCTCGACGCTCGACCCCGAGAGCCTGGACATGCTGCGCACCATGCCCAAGGACGACCTCGTTCAGTACCACCATGGCTGGGGCACCGATATCCGCAACGTGTACGGCTTGTGGGGGGGCAACCCCGAGCTGATGGCATCCTGTGGCCGCCGCCACCCCGACGACTGCTCCATGGTCATCATGGAGGCGGTGTGGGACAGCGTGCACGAGCAGATGGATCCCTAGCCGAGCATCTCCACCGCGTTCTCGTAGATCCAGGCATCCAGGCCGGCATCGATCCCCACCACCCCGGGCTGCTCGAGCCCGAGGGCCTGGGCGCCCGCCGCGAACAGCAGGCAGTGGGTCGCCTGGATGGCCGCCAGGGGCAGGCACTCCAACCGACCATCGAAGTTCACTGGGAATCCAGCGTTCAGGAAAGTGCAGCGCCTGCCGCGCTCGAAAGCCAGCTCGATGGGCGCGTGGATACCGGCAGCCAGCGTGCGCTCACGGTCGAGGATCTCGATCTCGTCGTCCGCCCAACGATCCGCCAACTCGACGAAGCCGGCGCGGTTGAACTCCACCGCGGCCGAGGAGCCGCTGGCGAGCACGGCGCCGTCAGCCAACAGCTCGCGCTGCTGGAGGGCGAAAGAGGCGTAGCCGGTACAGCCCAGGACGATCTCGTAAGCCTTGGTGTCGTCCAACCGGGGGAGCCCGTGGCACCGCTCCACGGCATCCGCGCGGGCCCTGGCCTCGACGCTCTGGTCGACCACATCGATGGTCGCACCTCTCGCGCGCTCCAGGATCCGTTTCACGCAGGCGGCACCAACCGTGCCATGGCCGATCACGCCCACCACTCGCGCCGTACGGAGGCGTTCCCCGAGGGCACGGGTGAGTGCGCGCGCGACGGCGGCGCC
>PVBE012649728.1_pt1 | contig 18477 bp, 16 predicted proteins | sample 1631181 | NCBI WGS metagenome assembly PVBE01 (sample SAMN08397723, study PRJNA350692) | Marine metagenome, whole genome shotgun sequencing project. | isolation source: water | place: Pacific Ocean | collected 2012-04
TGGTGAGTATGGGGAAACCCAAAGGTTAGGAGACCTGAATAGTACCTGAATGATCAGAAAGACACTACCCGTTGGAGAGAAGTCAGTTACTGTGGAGTAAAATAAGTCTACAGTCTGGAGTCTACAATCTGGAGTCTGGAGTTTTCAGTCTATAATTCTCAACCCCTCAACACCTCATCAATTCAACAAGTTACTTATTAACCTATTATCTTGTTACTTGTTGCTTGTTACTTGCTACTTGTATCCTGTTACCTGTTACTTGTTACCTGTTACCTGCTAACTGTTACCTGTAACATGCAACTTTTATACGTTTCAACAATTCAACAATTATCTGTTATATATTTTTATGTGTTCAGGATTCCGGAAATTTGTTTAATAGAAAAATATTTATTCTGCTAATCTGTCAGTATCACCATAACCAAACATTAGCTTTTCTTTAATCTGATCAACAACATAACCAGGAACCATACTTTCCCAGGAATTATCATTATTTTCTATCAACTCAAGCACATTCTCGGAGAAAATATGCAATTTATCAAGATTGATATTCTTTAGATCCCTCAATTTATTATTGATTAGCAGGTATTTAAAAAGAGGTTTTACGTTTTTAGGAATATTGATATTTTTTGTAGTCAACAATGATTCTCCAGATTGCTGTAAAGCTGGATAAACAAACATTTCAAGATTACTTATAAAAAGTTGTCCTAATGCTTCAAGAATACCTCCTTTTAAACTTTCATAATACTTTTCATTAAAAATGTCATTTAAGGTCAAGGCACTTAATACAATGCCTAATTTTTTTATTTTGAACCTGTTGAAGTATGAAACAAATTTGTAGTGTTCAGGGTAATTAGAGACCATAACATTCTGGCCAAGACCACATAATATGTCTACTCTGTTTAAGAAATCCGTTTCATCAAAATCTCCTTTCCTTAATAGGCTATTGATACTAATTTCACAAAAAACAACAGATTTATTTTTATCTTCAATTTTTTTCAAAAATTCTTTATAAGCCGAATTAATCATATCGAATGTAACATATGTTATTGGCCTGAACCTTCCTCTGATAATCATTACATTTTGCTTATAAAACATATCAGATGGTTGGCACACGTGCATATTTTTATCAAATATGGCGGCATTTGTCATGCGATTTTTTACCAGCATTACACTTAATAATCTGTTATCAATGTATTTCAAATCAGGACCTGACATTTTTATCATATTGACCTCAATCTGATCATGAGATAATCCATCGAGTAAGGATAGTAAGAATCTACTTGGATTGGTGCTGTAATTGTAACAGGCGTATATCAGGTTTACTCCAAATATCCCTGTAGTTCTTTGCTGAAGATAATTATCTTTCTCTAATAATCTGATATGTACAATTGCATCATTTGGTTCAGATTCCGGGAATAACTGAAACCTGATACCTATCCATCCGTGACTTTCGTTAGTTTTTTTAAAATTAATTGCAGCGATAGTGTCGGCATATGCAAAAAAGCATATATTCTTTTTATTTGTTGATTCAAGCACCTGAGTTAAAGCTTTAAACTCAGTTTGTAGCATTCTCATTAGCCTTTCTTCACTAACATATCTTTTGCTTTCAGATTTACCATAGATATGATCACTGTATGACATATCATAAGCCGATATTGTTTTAGCAATTGTTCCTGATGCTCCTCCTGCCTTAAAGAATCTTCTTGCAACTTCCTGTCCTGCTCCAATTTCAGCCAATGTACCATAGATTGCTTCTCTTAGATTAATCTCCAGCGCCTTTTGAGTAGGATCAGTAATATATTTTTTATCCATTTTCCAATAATTTAATTCATATGAATTAATTAAATAAGAAGATTATTAAAATTAGTGAAATATTTTTAATTGTAACAAGATGCTTGAAGCAAGATGACGGTTGCAAGTGAAGAGATAAGGATTATGGAATTTGGAACCGATCCGCCTCAGGTGGAGAGCTCATTGAACGGAATGAAATAATTAGAAATTAGAAATTAGAAATTGGGAATGATTAATGATTAGTGATTAATGAGAATTGAGCTTTTAGACTCCAGATTCCAGACTGTAGATTCCAGATTGAAGATTACTAACTTTAAGTACTTAAGACACTTAAAATACTTTAGGCACTTTAAATACTCCAAACCTATCTCTTAACGTATTGTTGTTCGTAGTATTTCTCGTAATCTCCCGACATAATATTATTCATCCATTGTTCATTTGCAAGGTACCAGTCGACGGTTTTTTCCAGTCCCTCTTTAAACTGCAATGAAGGTTTCCACCCAAGTTCATTCTGAAGTTTTGAGGAATCAATTGCATAACGAAGATCATGACCTGCACGATTTTTCACAAAAGTGATAAGTTTTTGTGAGCTGCCTTCCTCACGGTTCAGTTTATTATCCATTATAATACATAGAAGATAAATCAAATCAATATTGGTCCATTCATTGTTACCTCCAATATTATAAGTTTCCAGGTTTCTTCCTTTGTGAAAAATTACATCAATTGCAGCAGCATGATCTTCAACAAATAACCAGTCGCGAATATTTTCACCTTTACCATAAATTGGAATTGGCTTATTATTCTTTATATTATTGATAGCCAGAGGAATAAGTTTTTCTGGAAATTGATTGGCACCATAATTATTGGAACAATTGGATATTACAAGAGGGAATCCATAAGTGTGTCCATAGGCTCTTACAAGATGGTCGGAGCTGGCCTTTGAAGCTGAATACGGACTTCGGGGATCATAGGATGTTGTTTCAGTAAATAAACCATTACTGCCTAAAGAGCCATAAACCTCATCAGTTGATATATGATAAAATCTTTTTTCCTCAAAATTGTCTTTCCATATTGTTTTTGCTGCATTCAACAAATTTACCGTACCGACAATATTTGTATTTATAAATGCAAGTGGATCAGTAATTGAACGATCTACATGTGATTCAGCAGCCAGATGAACAACTCCTTCAAACAAATACTTTTTAAAAAGGCGGTTAATAAAATCCATATCATTAATATCGCCTTTTACAAAGGTGTAATTCTCTTTTTGGTCAATATCGCTGAGATTTTCCAGGTTTCCGGCATATGTGAGTACATCGAGGTTAACAATATTATACTCTGAGTACTTATTAGCAAATAAACGAACTATATGTGATCCGATAAATCCAGCACCTCCGGTAATCAATATATTTTTCATAATAATTATATATAAATATTAAATCAGGAAAAATTTCAACTTTTCCTGGCCAGTGCTTTTTCCCAGTTCCAGGCTGAAAGCATAGTTTCTTCAAGTGTGCTTTCTGCAAGCCAGCCAAGTTCCTGGTTGGCCAGCTGGGTATCTGCCCAGACTTTTTCTATATCTCCAGCTCTTCTATCAACAATTTTGTAATTCAGTTTCTCTCCTGAAACCTTCTCAAAACATTTAATAATTTCAAGCACTGATGAACCTTTTCCTGTACCAAGATTAAAAAACTCAAAATTTTCTTTGTTTTTCTTTTCAATAAGTCGGTTTATTGCTGTAACATGAGCTTTTGCAAGATCCACAACATGAATATAATCTCTAATGGCCGAGCCGTCAGGAGTATTATAATCATCGCCAAATACTCTCAATTGTTCTCTGATTCCAATAGCAGTTTGTGTAATAAATGGAACAAGATTATTTGGGATACCAAGTGGAAGTTCACCAATTAGAGCTGATTCATGAGCCCCAATTGGATTAAAATATCTTAAAGCAATTGTTGATATATTGTCGTGAGCATCTATAGAGTTCTGAAGAATCTCCTCACTTATTTGTTTTGTATTACCATATGGGCTATTTGCAGGCTGTATAGGAGCGTTTTCAGTTACAGGAAGTTTTTCAGGCTGTCCATATACTGTACAGGAGGAAGAAAAAACCATATTTGGTACATTAAATTCTACCATTCCTGAGACAAGATTTAACAAGGAAACAAGATTATTCTGATAATACATAAGTGGTTTTTCAACTGATTCCCCAACTGCTTTGAAAGCAGCAAAATGTATTATTGCTTCAATAGAATAATACTTTTTGAAGAACTCAATAAGTTTTTTATTATCACAGATATCAAATTCCTCAAAAACTGGTCGAACACCAGTAATTTTTTCTATTCCATTAAGAACATCTCTGTTTGAATTTGACAGGTTATCAATAATAATAACATCATGCCCCTCCCTAATTAATTCCACAGATGTATGTGATCCGATATATCCCATACCTCCGGTAACTAATATTTGCTTTTTCTTCATAAATTATAATTTTGAAACAGAATTATTATTTAAATGGTATTTTTCACCACTTTCTATACAGACAGCAAAACCTTTTTTGTTAAAATCTAGTTTCTGACCATACTCACTCATCCATCCTGAATGTTTTGCGGGGTTTCCGATAACCAAAGAGTAAGGGGGAACATCCTTTGTAACGACTGCTCCGGCTCCTATAAATGAATATGCTCCAATTTTATTTCCACAAAGAATAGTTGAATTTGCTCCAATTGAAGCTCCTTTCTCAACCAGGGTTTTAACATAATCGCCTTTTCTAACAACTGCAGAGCGAGGATTAACAATATTGGTAAATACCATTGATGGTCCCAGAAATACATCATCCTCACAGATTACACCAGTATATATTGAAACATTATTCTGCACTTTTACATTATTTCCTAAAATTACATCAGGAGATACCACAACATTTTGTCCGATATTACAGTTTTCCCCTATAATGGAATTTTTCATTATATGTGTGAAATGCCAGATTTTTGTTCCATCACCTATCTTACAGGGCTTATCAATCACTGCAGTTTCATGAGAAAAATAGTTTTCCATCAATACATAAAATTAGTTATTGTTAACAAATTCAATAAGTTTTTGACAAATATAATTAAGTTGTTCTTCATCAAGTTCAGTATGCATTGGTAATGAGATTACCTGTCCACAAAGTGCATTAGAAACTGAAAAATTCTTTTCATTATTTTTCTTTTTATTGAATGCCTCCTGACTATGAAGTGGTATAGGATAATAAACCATTGATGGTATATTATTATTTTTCAGAAATTTCTGTAGTTCGTCTCTGTTAATATTTTGACATTTTAGTGTATACTGATGGAAACAATGTGTTGAATATTTTGAACGATTAGGAATTATTAATTTATTGTTATTACCCAGAGCTTTATCATAATAATTAGCAGCATTATTCCTGGCTGTATTATATTCATCCAAATATTTAAGTTTAATATTTAATATGGCTGCCTGCAATGTATCCAGGCGGGAGTTTACACCAATAAACTCATGATGGTATTTTATTTTTGTTCCATGATTAGCTATTGATCTGATTTTTTTAGCAAGATTGTTATCATTGGTGAATATTGCTCCTCCATCTCCATAACATCCTAGATTTTTAGATGGGAAAAATGATGTACAGGCAATATTTCCAAGACTTCCGGCATTTTTCCTTTGCCCATTTTTGTAAATGTATTCTGAGCCAATAGCCTGTGCCATATCTTCAATAATATAAAGATTATGTTTTAAAGCAATTTTATCTATCTCTTCCATTGCCGCACATTGTCCAAACAAATGGACAGGTATAATCACCCTGGTTTTTGATGTAATCGATTTTTCGATGGCTTCAGGATCAATATTAAAATTATCAGGATTAACATCCACAAGAACTGCTTTTAGTCCAAGTAATTCTATTACCTCAACTGTTGAAATGAATGTGAAATCTGTAGTGATAATCTCATCTCCTGGATTAAGCCCTAATGACATTAAAGCAATTTGAAGGGCATCTGTTCCATTAGCACATGGAATGGCATTCTTCACATTAAGGTATTTCTCTATTGACGATTGAAACTCCTTAACTGCAGGCCCATTAATAAAGGTAGTTAGGTCGATAACCTCTTGTATGGCACTATCAATCTCAATTTTGATTTTTTGATATTGACTCTTTAGGTCAACCATACGGATTTCTTTCATGATAATTGTATTATCGTTTCACAAATATAAAAAATAGCTTTTAGCTATCGGCTATTGGTTGTTGGCTTATAGCCATTAGTTTTCAACCAGTCAACATATTAACCTTCTTTACAGTAAACTTATTATAAATAATTAGAAAAATTAATAAAAAAACATGAATAAGCTTATTGTTAGCAAAGGAATTTTTGTATTTTTAAAGATTAGAGATACATGCTATAGGTTCCTGGTTATCAAGAAATAAGTTTAAAATATTAAATTTTATAAAATTATTTTTCTTACACTATTAACTTTAAGCACTCAAGGCATCTAATTACTTTAACACTTAATTCACTAAATATTGAATATTAATAGATATATAAAAGAATTGTTGTTTCAGCACGAATGTGTTATTATTCCCGAATTTGGTGGATTTGTAACAAATTATTTTCCTGCAGAAATAAATAGTTCAATAAATTCTATTATTCCTCCCTCAAAAGCAATTAGTTTCAATTCAAATCTTGTTCAAAATGACGGATTGTTAGCTAACTTTATTTCCAGAAATGAAGACATTAGCTTTGATGATGCAAAAAAATCTTTAAGTGATTATACTAAGAAATTAAATGAAAAGCTGAGATCAGGTGAAAGAATAAAAATGAATGGAATTGGATCATTCAAAATTGATGAAAATGAGAAACTTCAATTTGAACCTGCTTTATCGCATAATTTTCTTGTTGATTCATTTGGACTGAGTCCTATAAACATTGAAGAGATCAGAACTGGGGCACTGGAAGAAGCATATAAAAATATTGAAAAGAAAAAGAGATTTTCTAAAAAAGGAAAATCAAGAAGAAACAAATCATTTTTAGAGAGTTTTTTCAGCAACAGAAGAGCCAGAAACATTTTGATTGGTATACCTATTATATTGATAATGATTATATTGCCATTTAATGTTAAATTAAGCAAACTTTTTAAGCTTGATTCTGCCGGTATGAATCCTATAAATGAATTAACAGAATCAATTAATAAAGGTTCAGATGAGGAGAATAGCACAAAATCAGTTGCATTGGATGAAATCTCATCAACTATTCTGGGAAATCATGTGAGCACCATTGACGATGATATGAAAATGAATGAGAACAATTATCCAGAAGATCGTTTCTTTCTGATTGCCGGTAGCTTTAAATATTCTAATAACGCTGAGGTTTATAGTAAAAATTTATCTAATCAGGGCTATACATCAAAAATTATCCCATTTGGGAATCAGCTATACCGAGTATCAGTATCTTCATTTTTGGAGAAACGTACTGCTTTTGAAAAATTAAATCAGATTTATTCAGAGACAAATAAAATACAACTCTGGATTCTTGAGAAATAACAATTACTTTATCTCTGAGCCATCTTTAATATCATCCTTTTCCGGAGAGATAAAACTCAGATTTCCATCGGGATTTTCTGCCATAAGTATCATTCCCTGAGATTCTATACCTTTAATTTTTCTTGGTTCGAGATTTAACAAAATACTTACTTTCCTGCCAATAATTTCATCTGCTGAATAATATTCTGCAATTCCTGATACAACAGTTCTTTTATCAATTCCCGTATCAATTAGTAATTTGATTAACTTTTTTGTTTTAGGAACTTTTTCAGCTTCAATAATTGTTCCTACACGAATATCCATTGTTGAAAAATCTTCAAAGCTGATATTTTTTAGAACTTCTTTATGATTTGTAATTTGATTGGTCATTTTTTTTGTTTCATTAAGCTTGTTAACTTGGTTCTCAACTTCTGCATCTTCTATTTTTTCAAAAAGAAGAGATGATATACCCAAACTATGTCCGGGTTTTATCAAATCTGTTTTTCCTGCTGTTTCCCAATGTTGCTTGTCGAAATTCAGAAATGATCTTAATTTCTCTGCAGTAAAAGGAAGAAAAGGTTCCATAATAATTGAAAGGTTGGCAGTTATTTGAAGAGAAATATTTAGGATGGATTTAACTCTATCAGGATTGGTTTTAATGATTTTCCATGGCTCAGTCTCCGCAAGGTATTTGTTTCCAATTCTGGCAAGGTTCATTGCCTCAAATAATGCTTCTCTGATACGGAAATTTTCAAGACATGATTCCACATTTTTTCTTATATTTTGAATTTGCCCAAGCACCTCTGTATCATTATCTTCGGGTGGTCCCAGTTCAGGACAGATAGCATCAAAATATTTTTTTGTCAAAACAAAGGCCCGATTAACAAAATTACCTAGTATAGCAACAAGCTCGTTATTATTTCTTGTTTGAAAATCCTTCCATGTAAAATCGTTATCTTTTGCTTCTGGAGCATTTACAGTAAGCACATATCGAAGTACATCTTGCTTATCTTTGAAATCAACAAGATATTCATGAAGCCAGACCGCCCAGTTTCTTGAAGTGGATATTTTATCTCCTTCAAGATTAAGAAATTCATTAGCAGGCACATTTTCCGGAAGGATAAAAGATCCTTCTGCTTTTAACATTGCTGGAAAAATAATACAATGAAAAACAATATTGTCTTTACCAATAAAGTGAACCATTTTTGTTTTTTCGTCTTTCCAATATTTTTCCCAGTCAGGTGTAAGTTCTTTTGTTGCTGAAATATATCCTATGGGGGCATCAAACCAAACATAAAGGACTTTATTTTTTGCATTTTCTACTGGAACAGGAACACCCCAATCAAGATCTCTGCTAACAGCTCTAGCTTGAAGACCTTGGTCAATCCATGATTTACACTGACCATACACATTTGGTCTCCATTCTTTATGATCTTCAAGTATCCATTTTTTAAGGAAAGATTCATATTTATCAAGAGGCAAGTACCAATGAGTAGTTTCTTTAAGAATGGGTTTATTGCCACTTATGGCAGATTTAGGGTTTATCAAATCTCTGGCACTCAATGATGTACCACAGCTCTCACATTGGTCTCCATATGCATTATCACTTGAGCAATGTGGACAGGTTCCGGTTATATATCTGTCGGCAAGAAATTGATTATTCTCCACATCGAAATATTGCTCGGTAGTTTTTTCAATAAATTCTTTTTTATCATAGAGTTTTCTGAAAAAGTCGGATGCAGTTTTATGATGAGTCTTATTAGATGTTCTTGAATATATATCAAATGTTATTCCGAATTCTTCAAATGATTGCTTAATTATTTCATTGTATTCATCAACAATGTCCTGTGGATTTTTACCTTCCTGTTTTGCCTTTAAGGTTATTGGTACTCCATGTTCATCGGAGCCACAAATAAATTTTACATCTTTTCCATTTTGGCGGAGATATCTCGTATATATATCTGCAGGAACATAAACTCCTGCCAAATGGCCAATATGAAGTGGACCATTTGCATAAGGTAGTGCAGCTGTAATGAGATAACGTTTAATATCTTTCATTATATATTGATTGAAATAATTATTCGGTAAAGATATCTATTTTAATATCTAAAATTAAAACCTAAAAATGAAAATCTTATGGGACATTATGACTTAGGCAGAGAAGGGGAAAAAATTGCTAAAGAATATTTGATTAAAAATGCTTATAAAGTCATAGAAACTAACTGGAGAAGTAAAGGAAATGAGGTTGATATCATTGCTAAGATTGAAGATATTATTGTTATTATTGAAGTAAAATCCAGATCTTCCACAATTTTTAATTTACCTCACCAGGCGGTTGATAGAAATAAACAACGCTCAATAATAAGAGTTGCTGAATCATATATTCTAAGAAACAGACTTGATTTGGCTGTTAGATTTGATATTATAACTGTTGTATTTGAAAATCAAAAGCACAAGATAAATCATATAAAAAACGCATTTTTCCCTCTTATATGACAATTAGAAAATAAGAATATTTTTTAGTTCTTCTAATTTGAATGGTTTAGAAATATAATTATCCATACCAGCTTTAAGGCAGATTTCACGGTCATCTTTTCTGGCACTGGCTGTCATTGCAATTATTTTGACAGAATTTTTTGAATCTCTTTCTTTTTCTATTTGTCTAATAGCTCTTGTTGTACTGATTCCATCCATATCGGGCATTTGGATATCCATAAGAATAATATCGTAATGTTTAGTTGTAAACTTCTCAATTGCTTTAATACCAGTATTAACAGCATCCACTTTATGCCCTAGTTCCTTCAGGGTGTGCATGGCTATTTTTAGATTGGCTGGATTATCCTCGGCCAATAAAATATCAAAACTTAAAACAGACTTTATAGATTTTTTTTGTTTAGGTTTATTAACCTGAACGGGGCTTGCTTTAGCATTAAAAAAAGCAGTAAAATTGAAGGTTGTTCCTTTATCAGGTTCTGATTCCAGATCTATCGTCCCACCCATTAGTTCAATTAACCGTTTTGATATAACCAATCCCAGTCCTGATCCTCCATATTGCCGAGTATTTGTTGTATCTACCTGTGAAAAAGATTTAAACAGTTTATTTTTATCATCCTCGGAGATACCAATGCCTGTATCCTTAATGGTAAATAAAAATTTCAGATTATTATTTTTCTTTTCAACGAGTTCCCCGGATATATATACTTTACCTTTGCTGGTAAATTTGACAGCGTTGGAACCCAGGTTAATTAGTATTTGCCATAAACGTCCGGGATCACCATAAACTTTTTCGGGTATATTTGGATTGGAAAATGTTTCTAAATTTAGATTTTTTTCATTGGCCTTGATTCCTATTACATCAGCCACATCCTTAATAACTTTCTCAATATTAAATTCTACATTTTCAAGTGTAAGCTTGTTGGCTTCAACTTTTGAAAAATCAAGAATGTCATTGATTATTGTAAGTAAGTTAGCAGCAGAAGTTTCTATAATTTTTAAAAAATTTGACTGCTCCTCAGATAGATCTGTTTTACTCAGAATCTCTGTCATACCAATTATGCCATTCATTGGAGTACGAATTTCATGGCTCATATTTGCTAAAAAATGACTTTTGGCCTTATTGGCTGTTTCTGCTAATTCCTTGGCTTTTATTATATCCAGAGTTCTTACTTTAATACTCTTTTCAAGTCCCTTTCTCAAAGAGTTAAGCTCGATGGCTGATTTATTATACTCCTTAGTTGATTGATGGATTTCATCATAATCAGAAGATGTGAATAATAAGCCCTCTTTACCATCAGCAAGGTTGGCATTTGCAGAAAACAATTCTTGTAAAAATATACTGATTGTATTCCAGTTTAGTGATGAAACAACACCAATTATTATGGTAGTTAAAAGAATAAAAGGAATAACCTTAAATAATGAATTACGATTATTATATACAAAGAAAGCAATTATTACAAATGATAAAAACATAAGGAAAATAACAAAAAATAATCCCTTTCGGAAGCTGAAAAGTTTTTTTGTTTCAAATGGGATATTCCTTGAAGATAACAACTGTTTTATTGAGGCCCTGAATGGGCTGATAATCTGTTCTGTGAAAAGAAATGTAAAAAATGAATAAATAAATATTCCCACTAGGGCCCCAGAAAACATTATTATAGAATGTTCTAGCTCATTAAAATATAGATAATTTGTAATAGCTACTGCTAGTCCTAAAAGAAATGAATATAATAGAGCAGAATATAGATTATCATGTGAAAGTCTGCTTATATAATTATATACCTTAATTGCTGATTCATTATCCAGATCCTTTAACTTATCAAATGGATTAGCATTTTTAAATTTAGTATTCAGATATCTGATTCGCTTAGTAAATCCTGAAATACCAATTGGCTGAAGCAAACCAAAATGTATATAATGAATTATTATAAATAGGGCAGTACCAACTACTAATGTTGCAATTCCAAGGCTCATTTCCTTTGATGAAAACCTTTGAAATCCGGATGTGAAAAATAATGCATATATTGCTGCAATCCATGATCCTATAACAGAGTACATTGCAATACTGAAGGTGAAAGAAAACCTTTCAGCAACAGGCAAAATAAAAAATTTTAATTTTTTTTGAGACCTGACTTTTTTTCTATTAGACTCCCGTTTCATTCTATCCGGCATACAATGTAAATCTACAATATTTTAATTAGAATGAATAGATGTTATATATTTATAAAATAAATTTTTATCATATAATAATATTAATTTGAATATTGAGGAAATCAGAGAATATTGTTTGTCAAAAAAGAGCACTAATGACCGTTTTCCATTAGATTGCAACCCCTGATTTCAGAATTATCTAAACGACCAAGAATCTCAAATGAGTCATTCATGTGTGAAATCCCAATATCCTCCGTTTCGATGAAAGCACAAGAATGAACATTTGCCAAATCGATAATATTTATCCCACCTGACTGATACGGGGCCTGCCAGCTAAATGGATCATATGGATCCCTGATAAATATTTTTTTCCATGAAGGTGATTGAAATATTCCAGCACCAGTTGACCATGATTGGGATAGCAATTCTGACATTCCATATTCAGAATGTATTTTTTCTACTCCAAAACTTTTGCATAATTCAATATGGAGTTCCTTTCTCAGAAGTTCTTTCCTTCGGCCTTTCATACCACCTGTTTCAATAATAATGGTGTTTTTTAGGCTGAAAGATTTTCCAAAAGTAAAATCTAAAAGAGCATAACTTAAACCGAAGATTATTGTTTTTTTATTATCCTTTCTTGTTAGCAATTCAGAGAGTTTCTCTGTTTTATCATTATAAAAACCACTTTCATTATTACGGCTTTCTTTTATTAGAAAATTAAGCATGTATGAGAGGGAAGAATCTTTATTCTCCACATCAGAAGGCATTAATGCCAATATTCTATAATAATCCGGATTGCCATATATATTTTTGAAGGAAGTTAGAATGCTTTTTTCGTATAGAGACAGGTCGGTTATATAGTTTGAAGATCGAATACTGCTGGTTGTTCCACTACTTCTAAATACTTTTGAAGTTTTTAGTCCGGAACATAAAACTTTGTTTGTTTTGAAAAACCTAATTGGTAAAAATGGGATGTTATTTAAAGAGCTAATTTTTTCAGGATTAACACCAATTGATGAAATATATTTTTTATATATTGGATTATTTGCTGACTGGTATAAAAATAGTTTAATGGCCAGTTTCTCAAAAGAAGCCTTATCATTTAATTTGAATATTTTTTTTATAAAATCAGAGGGCATTTGTTTTATCCTATCCAGTTATTGCTTTTACTCCAGGAAGCTCTTTACCTTCAATATATTCAAGCATGGCTCCACCGCCAGTTGAGACATATGAAATTTTATCGGAGAGTTTATATTGATTGACAGCTGCTACAGAATCCCCTCCTCCAACGAGTGAAAATGCTCCATCAGAAGTTGCCTTAGCAATTGCTTGAGCAATTTTTATTGTACCATTTTGAAAGTTATCCATTTCAAAAACTCCCATTGGTCCATTCCAAAGGATGGTGGATGATTTGGTAATAACCTCTGAGAAGAGCTCAATCGTTTCAGGACCAATATCCAAGCCAAGCCAATTATCCTTCACTTCATCAATTTTGCTTATCTCAATATTTGCATCATTTTCGAATTTATCGGCATTTACAGAGTCTATGGGGAGATACAAATTAACACCATTCATTTTGGCAGCCTCCATAACATCAAGCGCCATAATAAGTTTATCTTTTTCAACTAGAGAGGCTCCGATTGATCCTTCAAGAGCTTTAATAAATGTATAGGTCATTCCTCCTCCAATCACCATGTTATCAACCTTATCGATAAGATTTTCAATAAGTGATATTTTGGTTGAAACTTTTGATCCACCAAGAATTGCAGTAAAAGGTCTGGAATATTTCCCAAGCATGTTGCCAATATTTTCCAATTCCTTAGACATCAGGTATCCAAACATTTTGTCTTTTCGAAAAAATTTGGCAATAATTGTTGTTGAGGCATGTGCTCTATGAGCGGTACCAAAAGCATCGTTAACAAATACATCCCCAAGTTGTGCAAGTTTCTCTGCAAAAGCTTTATTACCACTTGTTTCTTCTTTATAAAACCTGAGATTTTCAAGAAGCAGAATATCCCCGGGCTTAAGAGCCTGGGCCATTTTTTCTACCTTTTCTCCAATACAATCTGAAGCAAAAAGAACATTTTTATTTGTTTTTTCTGACAGGTGTTTTACAATATGGCGGAGAGAAAATTTATCTTCTGGACCAATTTTTGGTCTTCCCATATGTGACATAAGGATTATTGATCCATTTTTTTCAATAATTTTATTAATAGTTGGTAAGGCTGAAATTATTCTTGTATCGTCAGTAATATTAAAATTTGCATCGAGAGGTACATTAAAATCAACTCTAATGAGAACTTTCTTTCCTGAAAAGTCGTAATTATCAATTGTTATCATTACATCCTAATCTATTAAATAAGCCATCAAAGATAAAAAATCTAAGTTGTTAAATTTATTTTATACCTTTGAAAATTGTCAAAAAAAAACAATAATATTTTCTAAAAAGTGAGGTTTGCAGAAATTGCTGGGCAGAAGAGAATCTGTAATAATCTTATCCATTCTGTTAAGATAAACAGACTTAGTCATGCATATATTTTTTCTGGACCTGAAGGTAACGGGAAACTTGCTATTGCTATAGCATTTGCCCAGTTTATTAATTGTGAAAATCCTCAGGAAAATGATTCATGTGGGACATGTCCATCATGCTCTAAATATCAAAAATTCATTCACCCTGATCTGCACTTTGTCTTTCCTATTGTGGGTGTACCAATAGGTGGTAATAACAAAAAAGCAGAAATAAGTGATGATTTATTAAACCAATGGCGTGAAAGCCTTATTGAAAGGCCTTATATAAATCAAAACATATGGTATAATAAAATAGGTGTTGAGAATAAGCAAGGATTAATTTCAACATTGGAAAGCAAACAAATTATTAAAAAGCTCAGTTTAAAAAGTTTTGAAGCAGAGTATAAAACTTTAATTATTTGGCTGCCTGAGAAAATGAATCTTTCTTCAGCAAATAAGTTGTTGAAGATTATTGAAGAACCACCTGAAAAAACATTGATTATTCTTGTTTCTGAAGAACCAGAGCAGATAATTCCAACAATATTATCGAGAACCCAGATTTTAAAAATTCCAAGAATCGAAGATGATATTTTATGGGGAATTTTTAAGGAAAAGAATTCAATTGATAATAGCAAGCATGATGATTTTGTACACCTGGCAGAAGGTAATTATATTAAGGCGACCGGCTTTGTTGATAAAATGGAAGAAAGCCAAACTTTTCTGAACTATTTCGCCTCTCTTATGCGATTAAGCTATACCAAAAAGGTTCTTGAGATTGTTCCCCTTACTGAGGAATTGACAAATATGGGGCGTGAAAAACAAAAGTCTTTTATAAATTATTCAGTCAGACAAATCAGAGAAAACTTTATTATGAATATTTTGCCTGAACATAAAGATAAAATGGTATTTCTCTCAGAAAAGGAAGGAGAATTTGCAGGGCGATTTCATAAATATATAAACAAGAATAATATTGATGGTATTATTAAGGAATTGAATCTTGCCAGTAATCATATTGAAAGGAATGCAAATGCAAAAATTGTGTTTATGGACCTTGCTCTTAAGCTGAATTTAATTTTTGCAAATTCTTGATTATCTTTACATGATTTTATATTACGCTTTAAAGGAGATAATTAATATATATACATATTCTATCTTCTTGCAGCTGAATTTCTTAACTTACATGAATTGAAATGAGTGAAAGTGGAGGATATGCAAGAGGTTTTCAACCCCTTGACATCGATTCATCAAGAGGAACCGAAAGAATTAAACACAGTTGTAATAAGTTAAATGTTTACGACTGGATTGATGAAGTTCCTGGTTGTGAGAATTCTACAGATATTGTTGAAGTAAGATTTAAAAATACAAGGAAAGGTTTTTATAGAAATTCTAATAAACTCAATATTCAATGTGGGGAGATTGTTGCTGTAGAAGCTTCTCCCGGACATGATTTAGGAATAGTTTCTCTAACAGGAGATCTTGTGATCAGGCAAATGAAAAAGAATAATTTTTCAGGCGATATTAATGAGTTGAAGAAAATTTACAGAAAAGCTAAACCCGCTGATATTGATAAATGGAAAGAAGCTGTTGCACTTGAATTTTCGACAATGTTGGGGGCCAGAGAGGCTGCGAACAAACTAAACCTTGAAATGAAAATCGGAGATGTTGAGTATCAAGGAGATAAAACCAAAGCAATATTTTACTATATAGCAGATGAAAGAGTTGATTTTCGTGAATTAATAAAAATTCTGGCTGATAAATATCGAATCAGAATTGAAATGAGACAGATTGGTGCAAGGCAGGAAGCAGGCAGGATAGGTGGTGTTGCCTCTTGTGGGCGGGAATTATGCTGTACTACCTGGCTAACAAGTTTTGTGTCAGTAACAACTGCAGTTGCAAGAGATCAGGATTTAACACTAAACCCACAAAAACTTGCTGGACAATGTGGTAAATTAAAGTGTTGTTTGAATTATGAATTGTTAACCTACCAGGATGCCAAAAAAGACTTTCCACCACCCGATGTAAACCTTGAAACTGTTGATGGTACTGCATATTTTCAAAAGACCGAAATCTTTAAAAAGATTATTTGGTATTCATATGAACCTGAATCGGGTCTTAATTTAATTCCTATCGCAGTAGATAGAGTTAAGGAAATAATAGAGCTGAACAAAAAGGGAATTAAAGCTGATTCTTTAGCTGATGAAAGAGTTAAAAAATCAATTAAACAGCTTGGTTTTGAAGATGTTGTTGGACAGGAGAGCCTAACAAGATTTGATGAGAAAAAGAAAAAATCAAGAAAAAAGAGAAGAAAAAAATCATAAAAACATTGGAATTATTTCAATTTACTCTGGAATGAAAACAATAAAAATAGTTTTAGTTTGCTTTTTATTTCTGGCTGTTTTTTCTATAATATCTTGTGATAGCAGTAAAATCTTTGAAGAGAATATTGAAATACCTGCTGAAAAATGGAACAGGAATTATTCGGCAGAATTTATAGTTGATATTAACGATACAAATTCTCTGCAAAATATTTATATAAATGTTAGAAATAAAAGTGAATATCAATTTAGCAATCTTTTTTTATTTGTTAATTCAACAGCCCCGGATGGGTCAATGATAAGAGATACTATTGAATATATTCTCGCAGATAATAAAGGCAAATGGCTGGGATCAGGATTGGGAAGTGTATGGTTCAATCAGTTTCCATTTAAAAGCCAGATAAAATTTCCAATGACTGGGCAGTATATTTTTAATATTGAACAGGGCATGAGGATGGAGGAATTAAACTCTATCGTGGATATCGGACTTAGAATTGAGAAGGATAAAAATTAGTTGTAAGAATTATTGGGGTGGGCAAAAAAAAACTTCAAAGGTTCGCAGAAATGGAAAAGTTCCATAGCGTGATCCAGCCGGATTTTCATGAAGTATTTAATAAGGATCACAAGCTAAAAGGAAAATGGAATACTCTTATTTTCAAGAATAAAAATCCAATAATTCTTGAGCTGGGATGCGGAAAGGGAGAATATAGTATTGGCCTAGCAGAAAAGTTTCCATCAAAGAATTTTATTGGAATAGATATCAAAGGTGCCCGGATATGGAGAGGTAGTAAAACTGTTATTGAGAAAGGATTGAATAATGTAGTATTTTTAAGAACGAGAATTGAAGTTATCAATTCATTTTTTAGTACAAATGAAATAAGTGAGATCTGGCTTACTTTTCCTGATCCTCAGAAAAATAAGGCTAAAAAAAGACTTAATTCCCCACCCTTTTTAAACAGATATAAAGAGTTTCTGGTTGATAAGGGTATTATTCATTTAAAAACTGATAGTTTATTGCTTTATTTATATAATCAGGCGATAATAAAAGAGAATAATCTTAATTGCTTGATTTCAACCAGAAACATATATTCAGAGGAATATGAAGGTGCTGAATATTCAATTAGAACCTTCTATGAAAAACAATTTCTTGAAAAGGATAAATTAATTAACTATCAAAAGTTTCAGTTAGCCGGGGATAAAAAGATAATTGAACCTGAAAACTTCCTATTCTCTGAATATATGGAAAATGAATCAAATGAAAAAGGAAGCTAAAAGTACGGGATTCTTTAAAATGGTATACCAGGTTACCAGGCAGGTACCACATGGAAGAGTAACCAGCTATGGTGCTATTGCTGGTTTTATTTGGTCTCCAGGTGCAGCGCGAATGGTTGGCTGGGCTCTTAATAAGTGTTCTACTGAAAGAGAATTTGTTCCGGCACACCGTGTTGTTAACCGTTTGGGTTTGCTTAGTGGAAAACATCATTTTTATGGAACAGATATTATGCAGGAATTTTTAGAGAGTGAAGGAATAAAAATTGAAAATAATAGAATTGTAGATTTTGAAAAACATTTTTGGGATCCTTCAGTTGAGTTGAAAATTGATAATTGAAAATTGATATAATATTCATGAAATTATTATATTTGTTGTTTAATTTAAATTAAATAAAAATAAGTAAA
>PVBE010501839.1_pt1 | contig 18476 bp, 10 predicted proteins | sample 1631181 | NCBI WGS metagenome assembly PVBE01 (sample SAMN08397723, study PRJNA350692) | Marine metagenome, whole genome shotgun sequencing project. | isolation source: water | place: Pacific Ocean | collected 2012-04
CGGCGACTGCATATCTTCGCCGCTGCTGCCCTTCTCGTCTTTCGCTGTGGGAATGCCGAACAGCAGCACGTTCCGGATCCCGAGCTCCAGATCCGATTCTGCGCGCCGGACCAACGCATCCTGGCCCATGCGGTCGATGCCGGGCATCGCGTCGATCGGTCGCACTTCATCGTCCTGCGGCAGCACGAAGTGTGGTTGCACCAGGTTATGCGCCGAAACGTGGGTCTCCGCGACGAGATCACGAATCGCCGCCGTGCGGCGTAGTCGTCTTGGGCGTTTGATCATGAGAGGCTTCGGATGAGTTGGACCAGGGCCTTCGCTGTCGGCGCTTTTGCGACGGCGTGGGGGGGTATGCCGACGGAAGCCATCGCATCCGCCGTTGTCTGTCCGAGCGCGATCAGGCTCGCGGGCTCGATCGCGTGTTGACCGGATTCATAGGCGCGCACGGCTGAAGGGCTCGTGAATACGACGTGGTCAGCTTCTGGAATCTCGACACCAGAGAGGACCACGGTGCGATACACGGGCAGTGCTTCGACGGTGAACGCCGCGTCCTGCATCGAAGTTTCAAAATCGCGGTGGCGGCTCTCCGCGCAGGGAAACAGCACCCTGGAATCGCATTCGATGGGGTCGAGTTCATCTACGATCAGCTGACTGAGTGCACGGCCCCCGGCGTTGTCTTTGGGTTCGAAACACTCCCGACCGCGGCGACGCAGCGCTTCGGCGGTCGCGGGCCCCCCAGCGAAGAACGTGGGCGACACGATGTCGAGACCGAAAGCCGCGGCCTGCTCGAAGAACCGGTCGACGGCTCTCGCGGATGTGAAGGCGATGACGCGCAAGTCCTCGGCGACGAGCTCCGCGGTGCGGTTGTGCATCGGCAGGATCTCGCTGACGGCGACGGTCTCGACTTCGGCTCCGGCGAGTCCGAGCGCGCGGCCCAGACTGCCGCCGGAGCCACCGGGGCGGAGGAGCGCGATCCGCTGGCCCTGGAGAGGTTCGCCGAGGAACGGGGCGAATTCCGCCGCGGCGATTGCGGGAAGGGCGAGCGACTCCTGGGCGTGCACATCGAGGGTGATGCCACAGCCCGGGCGCGTTTCGGAGAACAGGCTGGCGATCATTCGGAATCCGTCACCGTCGGATGCCGGGGTGACGAGCGCACCGAGGGGCATCGAACAACCGCCGCCCAACTTGAACAGCAGGTTGCGTTCGGCCAAGACGCATGCGGTCGTCGTCTCGTCGTGGATTGTCGAGAGCGCCTCGCGGACGCGTTCGTCCTCGTCGCGACATTGCACGCCGAGCGCACCCTGACCTGGCGCAGGCGTGAACGTTTCGACCGGGAGGGCCACGCGTTCGAGATCGGGTGTATCGAGGCCGAGGCGTGACAGTCCGGCGGCCGCCAGAATTGTCGCGTGGTATTCGCCCTCGATGACTTTGCGGACGCGGGTGCCGACGTTGCCGCGAATGTCCTTGACGTGCAGGTCTGGACGAAGCGACATGAGTGACGAGCTGCGACGCGGTGAACTCGTGCCGACGACGCGATCCGCGAGGAGCGGGACCGTGCCCCCCTCGGGGTCGCGGGCGTCCTGCGCGAAGACGAGCACATCGTGGGGAGCCTCGCGGGTGGGAATCGCGCCGATGGTCAGGCCTTCAGGGTCTTCGACGGGTAGGTCCTTCAGGCTGTGCACTGCGACATCGATCCGACCTTCGCGCAGGGCGTGCTCGAGCTCGGCGGTGAACAGACCCTTGCCCCCGATCTCCGCGATCGGTTTGGCCAGGAACTTGTCGCCCTTCGTCTCGATGACCTCGATCTCGAACGCCTCGCCGGTGCGTCGCTGAAGTTCCTCGGCGACCGTTCGCGTCTGGGTGAGCGCGAGGTCGCTGCCGCGGCTCCCGAACCGGATCATGCCCCCGAGAGCTCCCGGACGTCTTGCACGTGGAGGTGCGCGTTGCGCTTGGTCGCGCGGAGCAACGCCTGCCGAACCTGGTCGCGATCGCTGTCCGAAAGGTGGCGCAGCTTGGTGTCTAGAGCGCTTTGCAGTTCCTGCATCGCGCTCTCCACGTGTTGCTCGACGATGCGCGACAGTCGCGTTCCGGCGCCGATCTCAGAGAGTGACTTGTGAAGCGCCAGGGCCTTCCCGGCGACGATGTCCTCGGCGGTATCCAGCGCGACGGAGCGTCGTTGGCCTTCGCGCTGCACGAGCTTCGCGACCGAGTCGAGGTCGAGGACCTCCAGTCCATCGACGCTCCGAACGCTCGCGTCGAGTACGCACGGCATGCTTACGTCCACGATCATCTTCATGCCATGGACATGTCGCGCGACGAGAAGCGTCTCGGGACTGTTCACCGCGACGAGCACACCCTGCCATTTCGAGGAGGGTTCTGACATCGAGAGGAACTCCCGCAGCGACATCGCTTCGATGCCGAAATGTCGCGCGAGAGCCTCGGCACGATTCAGGGTTCGATTGACGAGTGTCACGCGACAGTTCCCGCGCTTGACGAGAGCCTCCATTGCGAGTCGACCGGTCTCGCCAGCGCCGATGACGGCGACGTTTCGCCCTGCCCGCTCGAGCTGTTTCGCGGCGAGCGAGGCGACGGAGACGGTGCACTTGGTCATCTCCGTGCGCTGTCGGGTATCGCGCGCGGCGGCGACGAGCTGCGTGCGCAACACCCGTAGTCTCGGACTCAGCAGGCCGTGCTTCTGAGCTTGCTTGAAAGCTTCGCGGAGTTGGCCGAGGATCTGGTCTTCGCCGCGAACCATGGAATCGAGACCCGTCGTCACGCGGAGCAGGTAGAGCGTCGCGTCCAGTCCTTCGTGATCGTGGCAGCGCAATTCGACGTCACGATCGAGAAGATCGTCGCGCAGGCACGCGCTCACCTTCTCGTCGTTCAGGTCGAGCACGACTTCGAGACGATTGCACGTGGTGAGCAGGATGGCGCCGTGGATCCTGTTGTCGGATCGCATCCGGGCGAGGCGTCCGAGCAGCTGCTCTTTCTTCGACACCGCCTCTTGCAACCGCGAAGGTGGTGCGAGGTGGTGGCTGCTTCCTATCACGCGAATCGTCATGTTCGAGAGCATCGTCTCTACGGGCGAGTTCGTTATGTCATCGCAGTGTCATGCAGGGAGCGAATTGTCGGGGAGGCTGCGAGATCCTCTCACGCATTTGCTTACGCTCGCTTTGGGAGTCAGTCCGCGCTCGAGCTGACAAGCCGCCTACAGCAATCGCACGATCGAGAAATCGACGACATACAGGTCGGTTTCTCCGCGCCATGAGAGCTTCACGAACTCGACGCGGTCGTCTGCCGCGCTCTCGATTTCAGCGAGCAGGAGGAACAGCTGACCCCTCCCCGTGCGGCGAATCGACTGTCTGTCGAGCAGTTTCACGCGCTTTTTGCCGTTGGCGTTGACGAGTGTCACGGAGAACTCGACCTCCGCTTTTGACGGCGCACCATGTGGCAACCCTACGCGGAGTCGCAGCGCCACCGGGCCTGCCGGAAGGACCACCGGGGTCTTGGCCTCGCCGAGCTTCTTGCCCTTCGCCACCAGGTGGAACGTGTGTCCGTAGATGACCCCGTCCATGAGTCGGGTGCTGCGCGTGGTTGGAATCCTGGTCGGTCGGACCCTGTGCACGGGTCGGACCCGAGGAACGCGCGTGACCTCGCTCAGCCCGACGCGGGCCTCTTGATCGCCCACGTTGATGATGTCAATCCAGACGGGCTTGTGTCTCGGAAGGTCCGCCTGCAGCCACCGCCGTTGGGTTACGCCGCGCAAATCTGTTGCCACGAGGGTCTCGTCACCGGCGCCGACGACGACACGGGCATGTCCCTCGATTCCACGGATGCGGGTGAAGATCCGGAACAGGCCCTCGGCACTGTCGCATCGCAGGCGCAGTCTGGAGCCACTTGTCTTCGGGAGCGCCAACCAGGTCTCGCCGTCACGACGCCGGACCGTGTCTTTGCGCCATCCGCGCAGAGTCTCCCAACCTTGCATCGAGTCGCCCGCGAGCCACTTGGATCCGGATGCTTCGATGAGGTCTTCAGCCAGGTAGCGCACGTCGAAGCTGGCCTGCCCCTCGCCCAGCGGTCGGCTGTCACGGATTTCCCAGAGCTGTTCTCCCGCCATCGTCGTCGCTGGTAGCGAACTGACCGCGACGCGGAACAGGTCGCTCTGGTCACCCGGGACGAACGGTGTCGCGGTTCGATGGCGTGATGCCGACAGACGCAGAATCGAAGGTGTGCAGGAGCGACCGGTGAGATCGCGGAGCCAGGGTTTCTCGCCGACGAACTGCCAGTACATCAGGACGCCCGAATCGGTGGGGCTGGCGTCGGCGATCGTCCTGCACTCGAGGAACAGTCGACCGCGGCCCGGCAGCGAGCTGCAGTCCAGTACGAATCCGACGCGACCTGAAGCGAGTGGCGAGATAACCATCTTCTCGTGATCGCGGCGCTCGAGGAACAAGTGGTCCGACCAACCGGTCCGGGCGAGATTGATGCCACAGGGACCGCTGGGAACATGGCTCCCGGCGCCGGTCAGCGCCAGCGCGCCGAAATTCCCCCACTTCGGTTCGCGGAGTGGTTGGATGCCGTAGCACGCGCCGAGAATCGCGGACGTCGCCGTGCCGCAAGACAGGAACGAGCCGTCCGCGCTCCGCGATCGTAGGAACACCACGGGGATGCGACGGTCGCCGGCCCGGATGCTCCGTGGTTTCGGCAATGGTGCATCGCGCGCGCCGCTCTTGCCGAGGATTGCGACGACCAGGTCCGCGTTGTCGTGTGTCGTGCGCATCTGCTGCACGAACTCGCCAGGGAGTTCTGCGTCGGGCCCGTCGCACTCGCGCGCCATCACTTCCCATCGCCGTTTCGGCAGCACGACGCCCTTGAACGTCGTGCGACCGCCGGAGAGGGAGTCGACGAAGTTCGCGACGGATCCCACCGTGCGCTGCGAGTTCGGGCCTGGAGTGATCTCGTGATCCGGACCACCGAAGAACGTCAGACGAAGCGCTTCCTTGTCGACGTCCAGCGTGCGGTCGATCAGCTCTAAGGGTTGCACGATGACGCGCAGTTCTTTGTCGGGTGCGCGTCTTCGCGTCGTTGCGCCGAGCCCGGCTACGCTGGCCAGCCGCCCCGTCGCCCGGTAGCGGATCGAAGCCACGTCGATCGTGTCGTTCGCGGTCACCGTCTCGAATGTCAATGCGATTTCACCAGATGCCCACAGTCGGTGGTCTGCCAACTCGAGAGCGAGATCCCGCCGCTCGCCAGGAGTCGACGTCGACTTGTCCTCGTGCAGTACGGTTTCGCCGGCGCGCACCCGGACACGACCGGCGGCCCTGACGAGGAACTCGAGTTTGTTGGTTCTCGCCTTGACCGGAACGCGATAGGTGAATCGCCCATCGCCGCGGGCGTGTCGACCGAACTCCGCGCCATCGAGGAAGCGCCGGATCCGCGATCGGTGGTCGGCGACGAGTTCCAGTTCGGCTCCTTCGCCTGGATCTACAATCCGGTAGTCGCTGACCCGGCTCGTACGGAACCCGCTCGCGGGTTCGCTGTGGGTTCGTCCCGCGACGTCGAACAGCAGCCGCGATCGCAGCGTCGCCCCGATCGGCAGCTCGCGATGCTCGTCTCTCCCTTCTTTCGCGATCAGCAAGCCGCGGTCGGAGTCGAAGATGAGCGGCACGGTCTCGGTGCGTTGATCTCCAAACCTGATTTCGACACGGGCGCCGTGGCTCCGCACCGATGAGACATCGAGCCGGGCATGGGGAAACCACGTGACATGCCGGCTGACTTCCTTCGGCGGCTGGTAGGCGAAACTCGGCACGAACGCTGGTCGCACTTCGATCCCGCCGCGCAGCTGCGTCTGTGTGAACTCGCCGACACGTTGGCGATTGACGGTGAGCGTGATCGGATTGAGTCCTTCGGGGACGTTTCGAAAGCGGACCCATGTCTTCGTCAGATCCGGGGCCCGGGTCAGCACACGCACCTGGAGTTCGTTCTCGAACGTCTCGATGTCCTCGATCCAGACGGCGTCAATTCCATGGCCCTTGGAGCGACCCATGTCGATCACAGCGGCCCCGAGGGACGCGCGAGCGATCTCCGCAGACGTGCACGCGGTCCCCGGTCCCCAGTGCAGCGACGACTCGGGCCCGTCGCCATCGCGCGCCGGCTGGTGGTCGAGATCGCGTCCATCGAGTGTCACCGCGAGCGCCGCGTCGAGCGCCGCGATCCCGCGTTCCAGCCACTGGGGGTCGTCGGTGAGTCGGTAGCCGGCGAAGAACGCGAGCGCGGCGACTCCCTGGCGGGAGTCGTTCCAGCGGTGGTCGAAGTTCCCCGCCCCGAACCCGCCGATCCGCGCGCCGGGAACCCACGGCGGCGACCAGATCTGCTGATAGCGCGATAGTTGGCCCAGCAACCCGTCGCAGAGCCTTGCCCATCTCGCATCGGGTTGCTGTTTTGCCCGCTGCAACTCGCCGAAGTTCGCGGCGGCGAGCGCGCACTGGATCAGGCCGAGGGTTCCCTGTCGGTGCACGCCGGAACGTGGGTCGACCAAGGGCCCCTCCGGCGCGACGCTCTCGATGTCGTGCCACATTCCTACTGCGAGGAGGTGTTCGATGTACTCGAGTGCACGGCGCGCTGCGGCGATCGACTCGTCGTCGCCAGCCGCCAGACCGTACTCGATGAGGAATCGCGCGACGCTTCCCGTCTCCGCGCTGATGTCGTGGAGACGGTCGAGGCGCGGGGCCAGGTTTTCCTTCTCGTAGAAGCTCGGGAAGGCACCGGAGTCCAGTTGGTTCTTCCGGAAGAAACGTGCCGTTCGCCGGCACAGGTCCAGCACTTCGACGCGATGCTGCGAAAAGTGCTCGGCCAGGCGCAGCATCCAGGTGCCCGTCGAAGCGACGTCGAGCGCGTGATAGTGATCCGAATCCCCAGCAGAATTCGAATCGAGGAGCCACTCGCGGCGTCCCGCCTCCCGATCGACGAGAAAGATCGATGGGATCAGGCCGCCACGAAACGGCGCAGACAGGACGTGGGCGAGAGCCTGTCCCGCTTTCTTTTCCAGGTTGGGTCGCTCCGCTCGCTTGGCAAAGAGCAGCATCCCGTACGCGGTGCGCAGTGTCTGCTGCCGGACGCTATACCAGGCATCGACGCCGCGTGACCCGTCGGTTTCGTGCGCCAGGCCAGTAAGAAACGTGCCGGACTCGCCCTTGCCGCGACTCAAGTCGATCCAGTGGTTCGCCGCCGCCGCGTGAAAGAACTCCCGGCAACGCCGGTCGAGGGACACCGTCGCCTTCTTCGTCTCCGCGCGCGCGTGACGCCAGAGATCCCGGAACAACTCATAGCTCGTGTCCGCAGATGCCTCGTGATACACGCGCAGCGTGTGGCCGAAAGAGAGGGTCTCGCCATGCACGGCGATGGGACCCCGGCGTTCGAAGCCACCGTTCGTCTTCGCGGCGGGAGCATGGCTGATCAGCCCGTGGCGCAATTGGGGGCCGGCGTCTCGGTCCAACTCGATGGCCTGCGGGACCCGGCGGTGCCGCGCCAGGCTGTCGCGATCCGGGAGCAGCGCGACAGCGAGTCCGCCGCGGCGGACGAATGCGACCGGTGTGTGGAAGCTGCCGTCGCCCGCGACCTGGGTGGGTCCTGCATGCCCGTGCGGGAGCCAGGTCTCGTCCGGGTCTTCGAGGTCCGGCAAGACGTAGTCGAGGGTGAGCTCGCAGACCTCGCTGCGCAGGCCCACGGAGTCCGTCACCTCGACCTCGATCCGGCCCGCGTCACTGAGTCGGAGGTGGACTTCGATCGCGTGGTCCGGGTGCGGAGCGCACGACAAGACCAACGCGTCGTCGCGGCGTTCGGCGGACTGGAGCCCGAGCAGGAAGGTCTCCCGTGCCGGCCCGAGTACGAGCCGAACGTGATGGAGCTTCGCGAGGGTCGCGCCGAGGTTGTGTTGGACCTTGAGGTAGCCGCTACCCCCGGCGGCCTCGAACTCGAGGGACCAGTCGGCGGTGACGAGCCGGTTCGGCGCTGGTGAGCTCGGCGGAGGCACATCGCACCCGCTCCCCGTGCAGAGGATCAGTGCTGTGGAAAAGGAGAACCACCGCCGCATGGCGCGGAGGATGGTACCCGCCGGGACTGGGCTTCCCTCCGGTCTTTCCCCCGACGAAGTGGTTTCCCGTACACGCCGGCGGGGCGTATTGCTACGCCCCGCCGGCCTGGATCAGGTGAGCGATTCCGAACGCCCACCTTCCAGAAAACGCGCTAGAAGACGAACGTGTTCTGGATCGAGAGCAGGACGTTGTCCATCGAACCGCCGCCGGTCATATCGACTTCCTGCATGGTGACGCCGAACTGGGTCTTCAGGTTGTGGCCGTCGTGGAATATGTTGACCACCGCTTCCAGTTCCGTTGCGTCGCCACCGACGCCCACCAAGCCGCCGGTCAACAGGTTCTGGCCGGCATCTACGTCCACTGCGGAGTAGCGGAGGCCCACGCCCCACTGGTTGTGGCCCGGGTTCGGTGCCGCGACCCACGTGCAGGCGACCTGGTAGCCGGAGCTGTCGTTGTCGCCGGCACCGCCACTGAGGCTCTCCGAGCGAGTGAAGTACTCACCGGAGACGGCGATGCCGCTGCCGGAACGCCAGGAAGCGTTTGCGTTGAGGCTGTCGGTCTCGACGTCGGTGACCACAGTAGCGACGGTGGTATTACCGTTGCCGTGGTAGAAGGAGAGGCCGGCGCCGAAAGCGCTCTGGCCATCGTGGTTGTCGCCCTGGGACGCGCCCAGGCCGGCCTTTGCCTTGCTGCTCCAGTGCACCTCGGCATTATAGTTCCAGTCGTCGTCGGCGTTGTCGTTGACGGCGCCAGCACGACCGTCGCCTTCTTCGCCTGAGTTGGCTGCCGCGGCGGCCAACTCGCTATTGAACGCGGAGACGGACCAACCCACGTTGCCCCCGTCGCTGCCCTGTCCCATGTCGCCATGGAGCGTCGCGCCACGCGAACGGCTGTTGGAGAAGGTGCGGGTCGTCAGGCCACGATCGACGAACTCCAGCTCGCCGGAAGAGGTCTTCCAGTCGTTGCCGAACGCGATCTTCTGCTGGCCGACGCGCAGCCCCATGTCGTAGCTTGCCGTGTTGTGGAAACGCCAATCGATGTACAGGTCCTTGATCGACGTGCCTTCGGTCCACTCGGTCTGGAGCTTGTAGGTGACGTTCTCGTTGATGTTGCCGGAGAACGTCGTACGCGCTCGCCTCACGTTGAAGCCTAAGTTGTCGGGGGCCCCGTCAATGTTGTTGTAGTTGAACGCGACCTGGCCACGGCTCTTCAGCGTCAGGCTGAAATCTTCTTTTGAGTAGGTGAAACCCTTGCCGGGTCCGCCCGACCAGCCGTCCACCGTTGGTGTCGCGGCCTCTTTCTTGGCGCCGCCTTTCTTCTTGTCGCCCTTCTTGTCGTCGCCGTTTCCGCCTGCGATGGCGAAACTTGCGGTAGCCAGCATGGCTACGCAGAAACCGAGTGTCCTCTTCATGATGAATCCCCTCCTAGGGGTCGTTCAGTTAGTCGTAACCCGAGCTTGTAGGCCAACCGCAGCTGCCACTCAGGATGCGCGGAGGTTAGATCGGGTTCTCAAGACCGAAAAGCGCACACCATGGGTTTTTTGCCCGCCGCCCTAATGTTTGTTAGGGATCACCTCGTGTCAGGATCGCCGGGGGCGGCGTCTTCTCCCCCGTCCCAACCTCGGTAGACTTCGGAACTCATGGCGCAGCGAGACCACAGAACGACCTGCAATCGGGACTGTCCGGACGCCTGTGGGGTGGTCGCGACAGTCGAAGATGGGCGCGTGGTGGCGCTGCGTGGAGATCCTGAGCACCCGGTGACGCGGGGTTTCCTGTGCTTCCGAACGAGCCGGTTCGTCGAACAGCAGAATGATCCGAACCGACTGCAAACACCACTGTTACGATCGAATGGAGAGTTGCGACCCGTGTCGTTCGAGCAGGCCCTCGACGTCGCCGCAGAGAGGTTGTTGGCGATCCGGGAGGAGTCTGGCCCGGCGGCGATCTTCAACTACCGGTCCGGCGGCAGCCTCGGGCTGCTCAAGTCCTTCGTCGACCGTTTCTTCGAGGGGTTTGGACCGGTCACCGTCAAGTCCGGGGACATCTGCAGCGGGGCCGGAGAGGCAGCGCAGCTCCTCGATTTCGGGGTCAGCGACAGCAACGATTTGTTTGACCTGGAGGCCAGCCGGCACATCTATTTGTGGGGGAAGAACCCCTTCGCCAGCAATATCCACCTGATCCCAGTGCTCAAGCGGGCGTGCGCAGCAGGGGCAACGGTGACGTTGATCGACCCTGTGCACCACAAGGGCGCGTCTCTCGCGGATCGGGTTGTCCGACCACGACCCGGGGGCGACGTGGATCTCGCGTTTGGTGTCGTCCGCGTGTTGCTCGACGGCGATCGGCTGCCCGCGGCAGCGCGCGAGTCCTGCGACAACCTCGAGGCCTTCTTGGACCTCGTGCGTCGCAAGACTGTCGAAGAATACGCCAGGGACGCCTGCGTGGAGGTCGCGGTGCTCCGCGACGTCGCGGACGAGTTCGCCACCGGCCCCACGGCGATCCTCGTCGGCTGGGGGCTGCAACGGCGGCGGAACGGGGGAGCGACCGTCCGGGCTCTGGACGCCCTGTCCGCGGTGAGCGGCAACCTCTTCCGTTCGGGCGGCGGGTGTTCCTTCTACTTTGGGCGACGGACCGCTTTCGATCCGATCCACACGGAGGAAGCGGCCCGCCGCGTGCGTGAACCGATGTTTGGGCCCGACGTGCTCGCGGCGAAGGACCCGCCGATCCGGGCGATCTGGATCACCGCTGGCAATCCCGTGTGCATGCTGCCCGATTCGGCTCAGGTCGACCGGGCGCTCGATCAGACGGAGTTCGTGGTCGTGGTCGATCCGTTCCTGACCGATACCGGGCGGCGGGCAGACCTCGTGATCCCGGTGCCGACGCTGCTGGAGGACGAGGACCTCGTCGGATCGTATGGCCACCACTTCCTCGGGGCCTCCCGGTCCGTGGTGCCGCCGCCGGTCGGCGTGCTTCACGAGGTCGAGCTCTTCCAGGCGCTCGGTCGTCGGGTCGGGCTGGAGGATCACCTCGCCGGTTCGATCGCCGAATGGAAGGGCCGGATGCTCCGACGTCTGCATGCCGAGGGAGTGACGATCGAGGCTCTGGAGGCCGGCGGCGTGCGCAACCCGTTCGCGAAGCCGGTGTTGTTTCCCGATGGGAAGGTCCAGACCGCGAGCGGACGGGTCAACCTGATGACGTCGCGCAACGGTGCGGAAGCGGTTGCCCAGACGGCGGACTACCCGCTTTGGCTGTTCTGCAATTCGACGGAGAAGAGCCAGGCCTCCCAGTGGGCCGGCGCAGGATTGGGCGAGCACACGTGGGTCGTCGTGCATCCTGACGCGGCGCCGGGATTCGAGGCGGGAGATACGGTGCGCATCGAGAGTGCGTTGGGCACAGTCGTGGCCGAATTGCGGTTCGACGACCAACAGCGTTCCGATGTGGCGATCATGCCGAAGGGCGGCCACGTCGATCGCGGTCATTCCGCCAATTCGTTGATCGAAGCGCACCCGACCGACATCGGGCTGGGCGCGGCCTACTTGGATTGTCGCGTGGCGATCCGGTCGCTGTAGGCAGGCTGGCTGTTTCAGGCCAACCGGATTCGGAATCGCGAGTTCTTTTCCTCGGGCGTCTCTGGTCTTCTGTGTGTTGTGGCGAGGATCACCGGGACACACATCTACGGCATGCTGCGCTGTCCGCACGCGGTGGCGTTGGATCTGCACGAGGATCGGTCGAAGCGGCGACCGATCACCGAGATCGAAGAGTTCGTGCGCAAGCGCGGGCGCGATTGGGAAGACGAGTTCGTCGCGGAGTTGGACGGCTATGTCGAGCCGGAGTACGAACGAGGGGAGTGGGGCGTCGCGGCGGCGCAGACCGAGGCGTTTCTTCGCGAGGGAGTAGCGGGTGTCAGCCAGGGCGTGTTGGTGGGTGAGAACCGTCTCGGCATCCCGGACCTGTTGCGGCGGGAACCTGGTGAGTGCGAGTTCGGGGACTTTCACTACGTTGTCGGCGACATCAAGTCGTCCGGTCGACCGCGCAGCGATCAACTGCTTCAAGTCGCGTTCTACTCGGGCATGTTGGGGACGCTGCAGGGGCGCGTTCCGGAGTACGGGTACCTGATTCTCAAGGATGGCCGTGAGGAGAGGTTCGCGCTGCGGGACTACCAGGCCGCGTTCGAAGAGGTCGAAGAACGGGTGCTGGCGCTCGCCGCCGACTCGTCGGGCTCGGAGGCGTTCTTCGGACCGTCGTGTCGCAAGTGCCACTGGTCGGAGTTGTGCGTGCCACAGATGGAGGCGGCATCTGACGTGTCATTGGTGCCGGGAATGACCCGGGGACTCCGGACGACCCTGAAGCGGATCGGCGTCGAGGACGTCGACGCGCTGAGATCGTTGTCGGTGGAGAGCGCCGCGCGGCGCACGCATCTGGAGCCGGCGTTGTTGCGTCGATTGAAGATGAGCGCCGAGGCTCGGAAGTTCGGACAGCCGATTCGTCAGCAGCCGGGCTCGCAGGCGGAGTTTGGTGAAGTGGCGGTGCTGCATCATCTGTACGACGCGTACTCGGAGAGGATGCTGTTCGTCGGCGTGCAGTTTCCAGCGACGGAGGATGGGGAGTTCTTCGGCGTGTGTCCGAGTGATCGAGACGCAGAGCGAGACGACTTCGTGCGCGTCGTCGAGCACGTCCCAGAGAACATGCTGCTCTTGCACTACGGCGAGGCGTTGCCCCGGTGGTTCGCGGATTGCCGGGTTGCTGAGGACCGCGTCGGTCTGGAGAAGCGGATCGAAAGTCGGTTCGTCGACCTCGCGCGACGGTTGCGGGGCGCGGCGATATACCCAGGGCCGGTGTTCGGCATGGCGCAGCACGTGGAGTTCGCGTTGGGGTTGGATCCGCATCGCGAGGGCGAGGCAGACGCGGCGGCGATGTGGGGGCAGGGAGACGAGGGCGAGGGCTGGCTCATGAACAAGGGGCGAAGCGATCTCGCGGATCTGTGCGCGCTGGTCGCATTTGTCCGCGAGAGCCAGTCGAGGGAGGCCAAACCCCCAGAATCCGAAGCGACGGAGTCCGAGTCTCGGACGCGCGGGGAGGGATCCACGTAGTGGACCATTCTCTTTCGCAGCGCCTCTTGCGCATGTTGTGGCGCGAGGAGGAAGGCGAGGCGCGGAGCCAGAGTGATCTGCGCGCGTTGCCGGCTGAGGAGCGGGCGTTGGAGGGCGAGTGCATCGACGGCGCGTTGTTTCGGGGGTCTGCCGGTGTCGACGCCTACGAGTTCGACGCGGCGGAGAACATGAGCAAGTTCCGCCGCGGCGATTCGGTGTGCGTGGGGGACGGCGTGGATTTCGACGCAGCCGTGTCGATGGCATTCGGGCGGTACGACGCGGAGCGGCATGTCCTCGTCTTGCGGCGTGACCCCTGGGCGCGTGGACAGAAGTTCGAATTCGAAAAGGACCGACGCTACTGCGTCGACCGGCGGGCGCTGGGGTTGCGAGGGCGTCTTCAGGAAGTTGTGCGCGAGGGTTTTGCCGACGAGCTCGTGAAGAGCGTGCTCGAGGGCGACCACGAGGTGAAGAGGGACGAGGCGCGGTTCGAGCGGGCGATGCAGAAACTCGCCGACCGCGGCTTGAACGACGTGCAGACGAAGGCTGCGGCGGTGGCGATCGCGACCGAGAGCCTGGCGATGATCCAGGGACCACCGGGGACCGGCAAGACCCGGTTGCTGGCCGAGATCCTGCGGGCGTTGTGCGAGGCGGGGTGTCGGATCGCGATGTCGGCGTACACGCACCGCGCGGTCGACAACGTGTTGCTCGCGTTGCGAAAAATCGACGCGGATGTCCCGCTGTTCAAGTTGGGAGCGAAGCACACCGACGAATTGCGGCGCGCGGGTGTCAAGAGCGCGAGCCCGCGCAAGGGCGCGTTGCCGACGGTGGGATGCGTGATCGCCGGGACCTGCTTCGCGCTGGCAAAGCTCGGTTCGGACCAGAGCTTCCACTTCGCGGTGTTCGACGAGGCTGGGCAGATGCCGATTCCGCACGCGATGGCTGGCATGCTGCTGGCGCGACGCTGGATCTTCGTCGGAGATCACGCGCAGTTGCCGCCGGTGATCACGTCGCATCACGCCGATCGGGATGTGACGATCTCGGTGTTCGAACATCTGCATCGGCACTACGGCAGCGAGATGCTGGACGTCTCGTACCGGATGAGTGGTCCGGTATGCGATGTCGTGGGTCGTGCGTTCTACGACGGGGCATTGCGTTCCGCGGTGCCGGATCGGCGTTTGTCGTTCCGGGCGGGCGGCGTGCTCGACGAGGTTCTCGATCCGGAGAAGGCGGTCGTGATCGCGCGCGTCGACCACCTGCAGCCGGGGATGCGGTCGGCAGAGGAGTCGAACCTCGTCGCGGACCTCGTCTACGACTTGCGCCATCGACACGAGATCGACGCTTCCGAGATCGCGGTACTCGCGCCGTTCCGCGCGCAAGTCCGCATGATCCGGTCGGCGTTGCAGCGCAAGAACGTGCCCGATCAGGATTCGATCGTGGTCGACACAGTCGAGCGCATGCAGGGACAGGAGCGTGAAGTTGTCGTGATCTCGCTCGCGGTCGGCGACCCGGACTCGTTGAGCGGTCGTTCCGCTTTCTTTTTCTCGACGAACCGTCTGAATGTCGCGATGTCGCGGGCGCGTTCCAAGGTGATCCTGGTCGCCTCCCGCGGCGCCTTCCAGGGCCTACCCATGGATCCCGACAGCCTCCGCGCCGCCTCGCTCTTCAAGGTCCTCTTCCAGATCCTGCCCCAAGTCGACCTCACCAAGGTCTACAGCTGACCGCGCGCGTCAGTTGGTCTGGATGACAGCGATGAGGAGGTGGACGGCGTACATGAGGATGCCGAGCAGGAGACCCAGGAACAGGGTGCGGAGTAGATAGCGAATCGTCGAGGGGCGTTCCATTCACTCGCGCCCGATGAGTTCCAGGAGAGCGGCTTCGTCCAGCGTGTTCAGTTCGAGCTTCTTGGCCTTCTCGGCTTTGCTCCCGGCCTTCTCACCCAACACGACGTCGGTCACCTTCTTCGTGACAGAAGAAGAGGTCTTCGCGCCGAGCGCCTCGACGAGTTTGCGCGCTTCGTCCCGGCCGATGCTGTTGAGACTGCCGGTGAAACAGAATATGCGACCAGACAGCGGGCCCTCGGTGGTCGTCTTCGCCTGGATCTCGAGGCCGGCGGCCCGGGCGGCGTCGAGGAACCTCCGATTACCTGCCAACGCGAAGAACGCCTGGATCGACTTCGCGACTTCTTCGCCCACGCCATCGACCTGCTGCAACTGCTCGACATCTGCGGCCTCGACGGCCTCGAGTGTCTCGAACGCGTCGGCGAGGTCTTTCGCTGTCGTCCCGCCGACATGTCGAATGCCGAGCGCGTACAGGAAGCGGCCGAGCTTCGGTTTCTTGGCTTTCTCGATCTCCTCGACCATCTTGTCGTAGCTCCGCTCGCCCCAACGTTCGAGCTCGAGGATCTCGTCTCTCTTGTCGGCGAGAATGAACACGTCTTCCGGATGTTCGATCAGTCCTGTGTCCAACAACTGGTCGACGTACTTCGGCCCGAGTCGATCGATGTCGAGCGCCCGCCGTGACGCCATGTGCACGATGCGCCCCTTCACCTGTTCGGGACACTCGACGTTCAGGCAGTAGAGGAACGCACCTTCCTCCTCCAAAGCGCTCTTGCACTCGGGGCAGTTCTTGGGCGTCGGGAACCGGCGCGAAGACTTGCTTCGCTTCTCGGTGAAGACCTTGACGACTTCGGGGATCACGTCACCGGCGCGCTCGATCTCGACGACGTCGTTCTTGCGCACGTCGCGTTCCCGCAACAATCCCCAGTTGTGCAACGTCGCCCGACGAACCGTCACGCCGGCCAGTTCGATCGGGTCCAGCTCCGCGACGGGCGTGATCGCTCCGGTGCGTCCGACCTGCGCCGTGATGCCGAGCACCTTGGTGGTCGCCCGCCTCGCCGCGAACTTGTACGCGAGCATCCACCGCGGCGCGCGCGAACGTCGACCCAGCCGACGCTGCAACTCCAACTCGTCGACCTTGGCGACGATGCCGTCCATCTCGTAACGGATCGCTTCGCGCCGATTCTCGAGGTCGTCGTGGAATGCGAGGATCCCCTCGATCGAATCGACGAGCTGAAACTCCCCAGAGACCTCGAGACCGAACTCGGTCAGCGCGTCCCGCAGCTGCTCGTGCGTCGCTACCTCCAATCCCTCGGCGTGTCCCACCCCCCAGAATATGAAGTCCAGCTGGCGGCGCGCGACGATCGATGGATCCAGAAGCTTGAGACTTCCCGCCACCGCGTTGCGTGGGTTGCGGAAGGGCGTCTCGGTCGTCGTCTCACTGAGCTTCTGCAGGTTCTCGAATGCGTCGCGACTCAGGATCACCTCGCCGCGCACTTCGATTCGCTTGGGGAACGGTCCCCTTCCACGCATCCGCAGCGGCACGTTACGAATGGTCCGGATGTTCTGCGTGATATCCTCGCCCTGCGTGCCGTCTCCACGCGACAACGCCCGCACCAACAACCCGTCTTCGTAGAGGAGGCTCGCGCTCACTCCGTCGAACTTCGGTTCCACCGCGTATCGGATCGCGACGGTCTCCTCTGCGTCGAGGTGCTTCCGCGCGCGGGCGTCGAACTCCCGTACTTCGTCTGTGGTCGTCAGCGACTCGATCGACAGCATCGGCGCGAGGTGGTCGGCCTTTTCGAGACTGCTTCCGCTCGCCAGCGGTGCGCCGACTCGCTGTGTCGGCGAGTCCTCGGTCAACAGTTCCGGATGCTCGTTCTCGAGCGTGCGCAGCTCCTTGAACAACGCGTCGTAAGCAGAGTCCGTGAGCTCGGGTTGCCCCAAGTTGTAGTAGAGATGATCCGCGTCCCGAATCGACTTTCGCAGCTCCTCGACACGCAGTTGGATGTCCACATATAGATGTGTACTGCGAACGCTCAAAACGGCAACGGATCTTCCGCATCCTCGGTTTCGCCGGGGTCTTCTGCCACGCCGGTCGATTCCCTCTTCGCTTCGTCGGCATTCGGAGCGACAGCCACGTAGCCGTCGTAAGGCACCTCGTTGCGGCGCACCATCGAGCCTTCGGCGGACAGGTACTCCGCTGGCCGGACCGTGACGAATACCTCCTTGCCCTGGACGTCCTCCGGATCGATCTGGATCTTGCCGTCGACGGGGAGACCGAGAGCCGTGAACACGCGTTTCACGCGGTTGAGCCCGCGACTCGAGAACACGAGGTTGTCCCACGTCGCGTCCCGCCCCGTGAATTCCCCCTCGACCACGACCAGTCGGAGCGCCCAGAGGGCATCGTCGTTGCGGGTCTGACGCTCGCGGACCTCCACGACGCGGCATAGGTAGGTCCCCTCGGGGACGGAGATGTAGTCAGTGACCTGTTCCCGGTCATCGAAGTCTAGTTCCATGGATTGTCCTCCCTATCTGAGTCGGTTTCGCAAGGTCGGCTTGCACCTCTCAGTGGGAATGGACCGGAGAACGGTGACGCGGATCTCCGTGTTTTTCTCCGTGGTCGCTCAGTCCCCTGAAAGGCCCCCAAGAGAGTGGAATCGTTTTCGCACATAGGCCGTGATTCCGCGTCGGCGCCGGCGCTATCCCACTTGGTGACCCACATGACGAAACGTCTCGCTCTCCTCCTTGTCCTGCTCGCCTCCAGCAGTTGGTTCTGCTGCTCGCGCGTCACGTGGACCTCCTGTGTCTTGACCGTGGTCATCGACGGCATGCGCGAGTCCCCGACCGGCGCGCAGGACGCCCGACGAATCCTGTCTTCGATACCTGGAATCACGAGCGTGAAGATCAGCACGAGGCGCGGCACGGCTGTCTGCCGCGGGACGATGGCTCTGAGTCTGACCGAGGTCAGAGGCGCGTTTCACAAGCCGTAGCGCGCGTGGGTTCGCGAGGCTGTGTTCGGTTTGATCGAGGTGAAGAGGTAGCGGGGTCGTTGGCCTACGCGAGACCCTTGCAGTCGGGACGAGCGACCTCGAAACACTGCGAGACAGCGTCTTGTTCGGCGATCTGCACCGTGCCGCGGTAGTCCGCCCCGAGTGCCTCCTTTGCCGCAGCGATCGCCAGCTCCGGGCGGTTGTTTCGAGCGCTGACGTGCCCTATCCACACGTGGCGGAGTCGATTTCGATCGAGCGATGACAGCAGCGCCGCCGCCTGGAGGTTGCTCAGGTGTCCCGTGTCGGAAGCGATGCGTTCGCGGAGGTGCGGGGGGTCATCACTTCGTGACAACATCTCATCGTCGTAGTTGAACTCGAGCAGCAACGCGTCGAGGTCGGTGAACACCTCGCGGACTTCGCCATCGGTGCTCCCGATGTCCGTGGCGAGACCGAATCGACTCGTGCCGTCGTC
>PVBE011483693.1_pt1 | contig 18475 bp, 13 predicted proteins | sample 1631181 | NCBI WGS metagenome assembly PVBE01 (sample SAMN08397723, study PRJNA350692) | Marine metagenome, whole genome shotgun sequencing project. | isolation source: water | place: Pacific Ocean | collected 2012-04
CCGCGTCATCAATATCCACCCCGCCCTGCTCCCGGACTTCGGCGGTCGGGGCATGTACGGAGCGGCCGTCCATGAAGCGGTCCTTCAGTCAGGACGAGCTGAGAGCGGCTGCACCGTTCACCTTGTCGATGATGTGTATGACCACGGCGTCACCATTCTCCAACGCCGGTGCCCGGTTCTGATAGGCGACGATGCCGACTCGCTAGCCGCCCGAGTCTTCGAGCAGGAATGCATCGCCCTCCCTGAGGCCATCCGCCTCATTTGGGAGCGGCGTGTCAGGAGATCAAACGGCCCTGTCGAAATTGCCGAACCCAGCTCATTCTGGCCCGACGCCATTGTGAGGCCAGCATGAAGCGGTTGACGCCTGTGAACTGAAGCGCTTCGCAAGGCGGCCCGGGTACACTGGTAGTACCAACGACCGCATGCCAACACGACCATCAACTCGAGGCAACTTCCGCAGATTCTTCCTGCGGGGACTGGCTGTTGTTCTTCCCGCCACGCTGACACTCTGGGTATTGGTTCAGGCGTATCTGTGGATCAGTGACTCAATCGCGTCGCCGATCAACGCGGGGGTCCAGTATCTCCTGGCACAATTGTTCGCCACCTGGCCAGCAGTGCCCGAGTCTTGGGGCATCTTGCCGAGCACCGAAGACCTGCACATCGCCCGCGAAGCTCTTGGGCTGGTGGCGAGTGACACGAGTGCCGATCCCGCGATTATTTACGACTATCAAATCGGAGTGCTGCACTCCTGGTGGGAGAACTACTGGCCGGTTCAAATGATCGGTTTGCTGATCGCCATATTGGCGGTCTACCTTGCAGGCAGGCTCGTCGGCGGATGGGTCGGCCGCGCCGCTTACCGATGGCTTGAGCGAGTCATTAGCACGTTGCCGATCATCAAGAAGATCTACAGTTGGATCAAGCAAATCGTCGACTTCCTGTTCTCGCATCAGGACAAGGCCATGCAATTCCGACGTGTTGTCGCCGTCGAATACCCACGCCGCGGAGTCTGGTCGGTCGGGTTTCAAACCGGAGCCGCCTTGCAACCGATCGGAGATCGGCTCGGAAGCGAAAGTATCACCGTCTTTATCCCGAGCTCACCAACGCCTTTCACCGGCTATACGATCACAATTCCAGTGGATTCGGCCATCGAGTTGCCGCTCTCTGTCGAAGAAGCCATCGGATTCACCATCAGTGGCGGCGTCCTGCGACCGCCACCAGAGGCCTTTGCACCACCAGATATACCCAACCTTGGAACGACCAGCGACCTACCGAACACGGAAGAGATGTAACAAGGAGCGTCCCCTATGCAGATCTCGATTACAACCCGCCACAGTGACCCGACTCCAGCGATTGAAGAGTACATTCAGAAAAAGGCGGATCGGTTTTCTAGGTACTTCGACCAATTGTCAGCTGTAGAAATCATTGTCGACCATCAGAAAAACGAGCATCTCATCGAGTGCATCCTGTCAGTTGAGCACAGTGCTCCGCTCGTATCCCACGCATCCTCAGATGATCTCTACTCAGCCATTGACCAATGTACTGACCGGGCAGTCCGACAATTGACCGACCTCAAGAGTAAACTCCGTGACAACAAGCATCACCCACCGACTGCTGGAGGCGAAGGATGAAACTTACTGATATTGTGATTTCCAAGGCGATCTCGCCTGCACTGGAGGCCCGCACACGCGACGAGGTCATCAGTGAGATGATGGACTTGCTCATAGAAGCGGGCAAAGTTGACTCAAAAAATCGCGACGACTTCGTCAAGGCGGTCATCAAGCGAGAGAATCGGGGATCGACCGGATTTGGAAATGGGGTGGCAGTGCCGCACCTCAAACAGGCATCTGTCAAGAACGTCGTGGCTGCGGTTGCCAACGTATCCGATGGCATCGACTTCAACGCTCTTGATGGGAACCCCGTATTCTCGATCTTCCTCCTTCTGAGCCCCGAAGACCAACCAGAGAAGCACCTCGAAGCAATGGAAGCCGTCTTTGGAAGCCTGAGCCAGGAAACCTTCCGCAGATTCCTGCGGCAAGCCGAGAGTGCCGACGACATCATGACCCTCTTGAACGACGCGGACTCCCGCCAATTGTCCGCGTGATCGCCAACGGAGCCCCCTAACGGGGCCACAACTCCCGTGATATCGACCGCCACAACAAAGGTGACGATCACCAATCGGCTTGGGCTCCATGCCAGACCGGCCATGCTGCTCGCCGAAACAGCGCAGCAGTTTGACGCTTCGATTCTGCTTCGACGAACCGATCAAGATGAAACCATTGACGCGAAATCGATCATGCAGATCATGATGCTCGCCGCGACAGCAGGAACGGAAATCGAAATTACTGCGAGCGGTGATGGCGCGACCAAGGCAGTCGAAGAACTCGCCGCACTTGTCAAGGCGGGATTCGACGAGGCCTGATTTGGATCACTCAATCACTCAGACCCAGATCGCCGTGTCATGAGTTGATGAACACCTTCTCGCGGCAGAAGTCCCTCGAACAGCACCGCGTGAACCGACTCTGCAATCGGCATCTCGACATTGTGCTGCGCAGCAAGTGCCATCACACTCTTCGTCGTCGCCACACCCTCCACGACCGAGTTGCTGCCTGCTTGGTACTCCACCAAGGACGTACCCCGCCCCAATGCTTCTCCGCACGATCGATTTCGCCCGTGGGGACTGAAGCAGGTCGTCGCAAGGTCGCCGACTCCAGCAATGCCGTAAAAGGTCGCTTCGACTGCGCCCATCGCCATACCGAGCCGCGTGATCTCTGCAAGCCCTCGCGCCAGAACGGCCGATTTCGCATTGTCACCGAGTTCGAGGCCGTCACACATGCCCGCCGCCAACGCAATGACATTCTTACACGCCCCTGCCAACTCCACACCGATCAGATCGGTCCCCGTATAAATGCGAAGCCACGGCACGTCGAAGCATTGTTGCACGGTCTCGGCCAGACCCACGTCTTCAGAAGACGCGACCATCACGGCGGGCTGGTGAGCAGCAAGTTCTGTCGCAATCGTCGGCCCGGACAACGAACAGACTGGCCCCGCTCCCGGCACCGAGTCTCGCAGCACCTCACTGGGGCGGCGAAGCGTGCCGTTCTCAATTCCCTTAGCCACGCTTACGATGGGGCATCGCTCGGGTACCAGCGACGCCACCTCTTTCCAAACCGAAGCGATGAACTGGGAAGGGATCGCGTTGATAGCCATATCGGCCCCCCGCATGGCCAGCGCAGAATCCGACGTCACTTCAACGGACTCATCGAGCCGAAACCCGGGCATTCGTCCTGGATTCTCACGCGTGCGGGCCAGGTGGGCGACGACGTCCGGGAATGGGCCCCACATGCTCACGCCAAGGCCTCGATGCACCAAGGCATCGGCCAGTACGAGCCCCATCTGACCATCACCAACGATTGCGATCCGCTGTGGCACTGATTTGGACTCCATGTGGCTGAAGTAGCCGCTCACCGAATGCCCCTTGCGGTCGGAGGCTGACAGGGTCGGAGCCTACCGGACGAACCTCCTCCAAGCGAGCGACGTACCGGGTTTCCAGCCCATCCTGCGGCGACCTGAGGCGTGCATCTATACTCCCTGCCTTCTCCAAGGCCCTATTTGACCCCGTGCACACCGGAGCGACCATGAGCGAGAACGAGACGACGCCCGCAGCCCTCGACATCATCAATTCCGATCCGATCATCGAGGACGAACGGTCTGCTGCAGGGCTAGAACGCCGGCTCCTCGTCGCACTCGGGGGTGGAGTTCTGCTTGGTACTGCGTGGGTCGGGGGACTTCTGGGCGTCAACCCTCAGATTGCCCAGATCCCGGCCTTCCTCGGCGCACTCATTCTTGTCATTCCATTGCTCTCTGGCGCGTGGCGGGAAATCGCCAGCGGTCGGCCATCAGGCGACTCGCTGGCCACGCTCGCGGTGCTGGCCGCCATGGCATCCGAGATGTATCTCGCCGCAGGCTTTCTGGCACTCTTTCTCTGGGCCGCCAATCTCATTCTGAGCAGAACCGCATGGGGCGCGCAGCGCGCCATTCGTGATCTTGTACACCTCACACCAGACACGGCCCGATTGATCAACACCAGTGGAGAAGAATCTACGGTTCGCCTCGCATCCCTGAACAAGGGAGACATGGTCCGCGTCCGTCCAGGTGAGAATCTCCCTGTCGATGGCCGAGTCGTAGCTGGCGAATCTGATATCAACCAAGCCTCGCTCACGGGCGAGGCTGTGCCAGTAGAAGTTCGATCTGGACTTCCTGTCTATGCCGGAACAACCAACCTCACCGGGCAGATCGATATTGAAGTAACTGCCATCGCCGCCGAAACAACCATCGGCAAAGTGGAAGCGCTCATTCGCGAGGCCGAATCAAGCAAGACCCGCCGGCAGGAGATCATCGAACAGTTGGCGGGTTACTACTTCTGGGTCGTCATTATGATCGCAGCCCTCGTCTGGTTCTTCGCCACGCGTAGTGGCGATGAGACGGTCCGGGCCCAAGCATCACTTCGCGCGATCACTGTGTTGGTCGTCACGTGCCCAGGTGGCCTGTTGATTTCTCACCCCACCGCGATGGTGGCGGCCTTCGCCGCAGCAGCACGGCTGGGAATCATGATCAAGCAGACTCGAACCCTCGAGGCCGCGGCCGAAGTCGACACGGTAATCATGGACAAGACCGGAACGCTCACCACCGGTGTCTTCGCCGTTTCACGACTCAGCCCTGCGGAGGGCGTTGAAGGCGCCGCCCTGCTTCAAGCTGCGGCAGATGGCGAACAGCATTCCAATCATCCACTGGCCAGGTCAATCCTCGACACTGCCCGGCAGGCTCGAATCGAGCCGGCCGAATTGACTCGGTACGAAGAAAAACATGGACGGGGCGTACAAGCTCAGACCGCGGACGGCGACATTCTCGTTGGCCGCGCCGCATGGCTCCTCGAACTGGACCCCTCGATCGCCAACGCACTCGCAGTGGTGGAGCAGCGAATCGATGGCATGTCCGGCGTCCATGTGATGCAGAATGGTCAATATCTCGGTGCCGTTGGGCTTGAAGACGCCCTTCGCTCCAATGCCGCCGAGGCTGTCGAAGACTTGAGGGAACTGGGGTGCCGCCGCGTCGCCATGTTCACTGGTGACCACTTGGCAGTTGCAACACGAGTCGCCGAGGCCATTGGCATCGACAGCGTTGAAGCCGAGTGCCTTCCCGAAGAGAAACACGAAGAGCTGAAACACTTGATGGAACGCGGTCACCGCACGATGGTCGTCGGTGATGGCATCAACGATGGCCCGATCCTCGCAACGGCCGACGTCGGCGTAGCGATGGGGCTCAGTGGCTCCGACATCGCCACGAACTCAGCTGGTGTCGCCCTCATGAACGACGACCTCCGGCATATCCCGTTCCTCCTCTCACTCGCCCGCCGTACGCGATCAGTGATCAGCCAGAACATCGGCATGTCGCTGCTGCTGGCCATTGTTGGCCTAGCCTTGGCGGCAACCGGCACCATCTTGACGCTGTGGCTCGCCCCCTTCTACTACGCGTTGGGGTACGTCGTTGTCATCGCCAACAGCCTCCGACTCGTACGATTCGGCGAGGAATTCAGCGAAGCTGAACAGACGCGAACGATAAAGGAACAGGCGGCCAGTCGCCGGCGCGAAGCTGGTGAGGCACGTCGCTCGCGTATCGCCGCCACCGGCGGCTGAAGATCGATACGGGTCCGTGTGCTACGCGATGGTGATGGACTCGTCGAGGAACACATCCTGAATCGCATTGAGCAGTTGCACGCCTTCGCCCATCGGTCGCTGGAAGGCCTTACGGCCCGAGATCAGCCCGCTGCCCCCCGCACGCTTGTTGATCACTGCCGTGCGAACAGCCTGCGCAAAGTCGTTTTCGCCACTTGCGCCGCCCGAGTTGATGAGCCCGGCCCGACCCATGTAACAGTTGGCAACCTGCCAGCGACACAGATCGATCGGATGATCGGTACACAGCGAGTCGTACATCGCCTTGTCGTACTTGCCGAATGATCCGCTGGCATTCATCGCCACGTAGCCTCGATTATTGGTCGGCTGCTTCTGCTTGATGATGTCGGCTTCGATCGTTACGCCCAGATGATTGGCCTGTCCGGTCAAGTCGGCCGATGCGTGATAATCCGTACCGTCTACCTTGAAGTCATTGTTTCGAAGATAGCACCAGAGCACCGTCGCCAAACCACGCTCATGGGCATACGCAAAGGCGTCGGCAATCTCGACGATCTGCCGCCGCGACTCCTCGCTGCCGAAATAGATCGTCGCTCCGACTGCAACTGCGCCCATGTTCCAGGCTTCGTCGATCGATCCGAACATCACCTGATCAAATTGATTGGGTGACGTCAACAACTCGTTGTGGTTGATCTTGACGATGAACGGAATTCGGTGCGCGTACGTTCTCGCCACAGATCCAAGAACACCGTAGGTACTCGCAACGGCGTTGCATCCGCCCTCGATGGCGAGTTCCACGATATTAGCGGGGTCGAAGTACGCAGGATTCTTCGTGAATGATGCCGCAGCGGAATGTTCGATCCCCTGATCGACAGGAAGAATCGAGAGATACCCGCTGCCGCCGAGACGTCCGTGCCCGTACAGGGCCTGAATCGACCTCAGAACCTGCGGGCTGCGGTCGCTGCCTGTCCAAATACGGTCGACAAAGTCGCCGCCGGGTAGGTGCAGCATGTCGGCGGGAAGAACGCACTGGTGGCCGAGAAGGTCGTCTGCCTCAGCGCCAAGCAGTTCCAAAGTGGATGTAGTGGCGGTAGTCATAGTCAACATCTCCTGACAGGCGGGTGAGGATACCAGTCCCCTCCTATCATCGCCCGCATGAAGCCCAGCCACGGAGACCGCGTCCTCGTCGCCATGTCCGGAGGCGTCGACTCCAGCGTCGCTGCTGCCTTGCTGGTCGAGGCGGGCTTTGATGTGGTTGGGTGCTTCATGCGGCTCGGAACACCGGGAGATACGGTGGCAGGCACCACCCTTGGACACAAGGGCTGCTGCTCGATAAACGACGCCCACGATGCCCGCCGGGTCGCCGCCGCACTGGATATCCCCTTTTACCCGCTCAATTTCGCTGACGACTTCGAGAGGATCATCCGGTATTTCGAAAGCGAGTATCACGCCGGCAGAACTCCTAACCCATGCGTGCGGTGCAATGACTGGCTCAAGTTTGGCCGGCTGCACGACTACGCCTCCGGGGTTGGTGCCGCCTGGGTCGCCAGCGGCCACCACGCGAGAATCGACTATGCCACTGGCAAGGCCAGGCTGCAACGAGCAGTCGATATTGGCAAGGATCAGACTTATGTGCTCTTTGGAGCTGGTGGCATTCCGGGCGTGCGACCCCGGCAACTCGACCAGATGATGCTCCCGATCGGTGACATGACGAAGGAAGCGGTACGTGAGAAGGCGGCGTCCCTCGATCTGGGCGTCCATGCCAAACCCGACTCACAGGAAATCTGTTTCGTCCCCGATGATGATTACGCCGGCCTTCTCGAACGAAGAGATCCCTCACAATTCACGAAGGGCTGCATCGTCGATGGCGAGGGCAACGAATTGGCACACCACGAAGGACACCAGCACTTCACAATCGGCCAGCGGCGGGGACTGGGCGTTGCGATGGGCGAGCCCCGTTACGTTGTCGAGAAGAACCCCCTCGCGAACACTGTCACACTCGGGATCCGGTCAGATCTGAACGCTCATGCCTGCACAGCGGGAGAAGTGAGCTGGCATCGCCCGCCTGAGTCGGGATGGATGCCCTGCACCGCCCAGATCAGAGCGCACGGAGCCGCACTGTCTGCCACGGTCCGCGCCGGAGAGAATCGCTGCATCGAAGTCCGCTTCGATGAACCACACTCTGCGGTCGCCGCAGGGCAGGCGGTCGTGTGCTACGAGGATGACCTGGTCCTGTGTGGTGGCTGGATCGATACCGTGGAGCGACAGCAATGACACTCAACTTTTCACAGTCACTTCCCGATCGCGTCATCCCCGGTGGACGAATGCCGGTCATTGGGCGATCCCTCGTCGCGACGAGCCATCCACTCGCAGCGCAGGTGGGCCTCGACATGTTGAACCTCGGCGGAAACGCCGCCGATGCCGCCATCGCAACTGCTGCGGCGCTGACGGTCGTCGAGCCGACCGCCAACGGCCTCGGAAGTGACGCCTTTGCCATCAGTTGGGATGGGCACTGCCTGCATGGCCTCAACGCATCCGGCAAATCGCCTGCGGCGATTGACGTCGAGCGGCTGAGACGTGACGGCATTCCTCGTCTGGGCTGGGACTCCATCACCGTGCCCGGATGCGTGTCGGCTTGGGTGTCACTCTGGAAATCTCAAGGGACGCTCCCCTTTCCCGCGCTGCTGGCACCAGCCATTGACTTGGCGCGAGACGGGTTCCCGGTATCCCCGCAGTGCGCCGAGAGCTGGCAACGATCCGCCAGACGGCTTGGCGATTACTCCGCGTGGATGGAAACCTTTACACAGAATGGACGCACGCCCAAGGCTGGTGAATGTTGGACCCTTCCCGACCATGCCCACTCACTCGAACTGATCGCTCAAAGCGAAGGAGAGACCTTTTATCAAGGCGACTTGGCCGAGGCAATGGTCGCTGACGCCGCATCACACGGCGCACACCTCTCCATGGACGATCTGAGAACACATAAGGCCATCGAGGTCGATCCATGGTCTGTTCCATTCGGCGATGTCCTGCTCCACGAACTGCCGCCTAACGGGCAGGGTCTGGCCGCACTTGTTGCTGCCGGTGTCCTCGACCGCCTCGCCCCCTCCCACTACGACGCCGATGACCCCGCCCTGATTCATCTGCAAATCGAGTCCATGAAAATCGGCTTCGCCGATGCCGCCGCCCATGTCGCCGATCCCGAGCACATCGATGAGTCGCTCAGCCAATGCCTCTCCCCGGATCGACTCGACCAACTCGCAGCGTCTGTCGATGTGAAAAATGCAGCAGATCGAAGCGGCGACGTTCCAAAGTGGAGTAGCACGGTGTACCTGTGTGTGGCCGATGCCACTGGCCGCGCGGTGTCATTCATCCAGTCCAACTATGAAGGGTTCGGGAGCGGCATTGTCATCCCCGGAACAGGCATCGCCATGCAGAATCGAGGCGCTGGGTTTGTCGATGCGCCGGGTCACCCCAACGATCTGGCTGGTGGCAAACGTCCCTATCACACCATCATCCCTGGCTTCACTACCAGAGACGGCTCGCCCCACATGGCCTTCGGTGTCATGGGAGGCCCCATGCAGCCACAGGGTCATTTGCAGGTGTTGTCTCGAGTCGTCGCTCACGGATGGGATCCCCAAGCAGCAATCGATGCGCCGCGATGGAGGGTTGAGGGGGGACGCCGCGTCTGCGTTGAACCCGATCTCCCCCAAGCCACCATCGCCTTCCTTCTCGATCGTGGGCACACAATCATGGTCGCAGGGCAGCGAGATGTGTCCTTCGGGGGTGCACAAGTTGCCCTTCGCCTCGACGATTGCTGGTGCGGAGGCAGCGACGGTCGCCGAGATGGACAGGCCGTCGTCAGATAGCACTTCGATTCTCTAGCAGGTTTCCGGCTCACACCACTACCATCGCACCATGCTGTACGCAGGCATTGACGAAGCGGGGTATGGGCCGATGTTCGGTCCGCTTTGCGCTGGTGTCTCGGTCTTTGAATTCGACCACAGCGACAAGCAATCGCTGCCATGCCTCTGGAATGAACTTGAGCGAATGGTGACTCGCACAAAACGCGACGCCAGAGGCCGCGTCGTCATCGACGACTCGAAGAAACTCAAGGGGGCTGGCAAAGTACGTCATCCACTCACCCATCTGGAGCGTGGTGTTTTGCTGTTCGCTGCCATCGCGTGCGGCGACGCCGACTGGCTCGAACACCTAGATGACACATCACTTCTCTCAACGCTCGGGATCGAGGATCTGCAAGCAGTTTGGTATGACTCAACAACTCCCCTCCCCCTCGGGCAAGACGTTCGAATGCTCCGCATCGATCGCGGCAGGCTCGAACGTGCATGTCATGCAGCCGAGGTTCGCTGTGTTCATCTGGGGGCGGCTGCCATTCCAGCCGCCGAGTTCAACCAACGTGTGGGAGCCGCCGGGTCAAAGGCCATCGTCAACTTCGAACTGATGGTGCATCTCGCCGAGACATGTTGGAAGCGGGCTGCCATGAAACCACTGACCATTGCCGTCGATCGGCATGGTGGGCGAACACGGTATCTGAACGACCTCCACACGGCGTGGCCGGAAGCCGAGCGGCAGATTCTGGAAGAATCTGATGATCTCAGCCGGTATCGGCTTTCCATGCCAGGACGTAGCCCAATGGAGATTTCATTCTCCTCGGAAGCTGACAGCAAGCACCTCCCTGTGGCACTCGCCTCGATGACAGCCAAGTACGTCCGGGAGTTGATGATGGTCCGCCTCAATCGGTTCTTCGCTGGACTCATGCCCGAACTCAAGCCGACAGCCGGATATGTGGAAGACGGCCGACGATTCCTCGCCGATATCGAGTCCCTGATCGAGCAGGCTGACCTCAATCTTGACGAACTGATCCGATCCTGCTGAGAAGCAAATTCCTTCATCTATCTCTTGGTTCTTGGCGATTTTGACGATACCATTCGTGATTCATCGCTGGCCGCGCGGCTGGCGGTGCCATTACAGGCCCGGAATGCGTCGGGAGGAGCCCGCCAATGCCAAACGACGAGGACGAGCACGCCCGGCCACGCTGAGGACCCTATCCGGCGTGATGCCGGGCCCCAGCCCAAATCTTGCCCCGCGGCTCTGGCCGCCCGGCAAACCCCACTTCATCTCGAACAAAAACCGATCAGGTCGATCGGTCCGATTTCTTTCTTTCCCGAGGCAACCGCCTCACAGAACCCACTCCGGCAACTTTCCGGAAGACCAGCGAGCAGATCCATGTCCACCGAACTGAGACTCGTCCGAAATATCGGCATCTGCGCCCACATCGACGCCGGAAAGACCACGGTCACCGAGCGTGTGTTGTACTACACGGGCAAGAATTACAAGCTCGGCGAGGTGCACGAAGGCACAGCGACGATGGACTTCCTCGAAGAAGAGCAGCAGCGCGGTATCACAATTCAGTCTGCCGCGACAACCTGCCCGTGGGATCATCATGGTGAGACCTACAGCGTCAACCTGATCGATACGCCCGGACACGTCGACTTCACCATCGAAGTCGAGCGTTCAATGCGCGTTCTCGACGGCGCGATCGCTGTCTTCGATGGCAAGGAAGGCGTTGAGGCTCAGAGTGAGACCGTGTGGCGTCAGGCTGATCGCTACAACGTCCCCCGCGTCGCATTCATCAACAAGATGGACAAGATCGGCGCCAACTTCGAGTTCTCCTTCAACACGATCAGGGAGCGTCTGGGCGCCAACCCGATTGCCATGCAGATTCCGATCGGCGCAGGCGATGACTTCGAAGGGCTCGTCGACCTTCTTGAAATGAAGGCCTACTACTTTGACAGTGGCGAGCTCGGCGCCGTCGTCGAGCAGCGAGATATCCCAGAAAACATGGTCGATATGGCCGAACTCTGGCGGCACGAACTCGTCGAGAAGGCCGCCGACCTCGATGAGTCTCTCACCGAGAAGTACATCGAGGACGAACACTCGATCACATCCGATGAAATTCAAGCAGCCGTCCGACTAGGAACACTCGCCCATAAGTGCATTCCGATTCTGTGCGGCGCGGCTCTTCGTAACATCGGCATCCAGCGACTGCTCAATGCGGCAATCGACTATCTCCCCGATCCGACTGAAGTTCCGCCCGTGGAGGGAACCGACCCCCGCGATACCGACACCAAACTCGCGCGAGAGAATTCCGACGATGCGTCGTTTGCCGCACTCGTATTCAAAGTCGTAGCAGACTCACATGGCGATCTCACATATGCCCGGATCTACTCCGGCACGCTGCCCAAGGGCACGCGAGTTCTGAATCCAGGCAACGGTCGCAAAGAGAACATCTCGCGAATCTATGAGATGCACGCCAAGGATCGCCAAGCCATCGACGTCGCGCATGCCGGCCAGATCGTCGCACTCATCGGCCTCAAGAACAGTGTCACCGGCGACACGCTGTGTGCTACAGATGACCCGATCATCCTCGAGCGAATGCACTTCCCGGAACCCGTCATTTCGCTTTCCATCGAACCAAAAACAACGGATGACAAGAAAAAACTTGGCGAGGCGCTTGGAACACTCCAGCGTGAAGATCCGTCATTCCGATCTCGCTACAACGACGAAACGGGCGAGACGATCATCTCCGGCATGGGCGAGCTTCATCTTGAGATCATCAAGAACAAGCTGACCCGTGACATGAACATCGGCGTCAACGTCGGTACTCCGCGTGTGTCCTACCGCGAGACCATCACAGGACCCGCCGAGAACGTCCGAGGAAAGTTTGTCAAACAGACAGGCGGACGTGGCCAATACGGCGATGCAATCATCAATGTCCGCCCGTGCACGGCAGCCGAAGCCGAAGAGTTGGGGGTCGACTTCAAGAACAACATCGCCTTTATCGACAAGATCGCTCAGGGTTCGATTCCGCGGGAATACATTCCATCGGTCGAAAGTGGAGCCCGAAGCGCCGCGATCTCCGGCATCTTGGGAGGCTACCCCGTCGTCAATATTGCCGTCGAGTTGGTCGATGGATCATCACATGATGTTGACTCCAGCCAGATCGCCTTCGAGCAGGCCGGCTCACTGGCATTCCGTCAGGCGTGCAGTCAGGCTGGACTGGCCTTGCTCGAGCCGATTATGCGAGTCACCATCACGACCCCAGAGGAATTTTTCGGTTCCGTCTCCGGCGATCTTGCGAGCCGTCGTGGCCAAATCAACGACTCGGAACTGCGAGGCGTGGTCCGCGTGATTTCTGCGGAAGTCCCGCTGTCGGAGATGTTCGGATACACGACTGTTCTTCGCGGAATGACGCAGGGCCGCGCCACCTCCACCATGGAGCCGGCCGAGTACCGCATCATGCCTCCGAACCTGAGCGAAGCGGTCCTCACGCACTCGTGAGTCCATCCGCATCGACAACGACGAGTGCCGCGGCCGATCGACTTTGGCTCGATCGCGCCGCGGCACTTGCCGTTCGAGGGTACGGCGGTGCATCGCCGAATCCACTTGTGGGATGCGTCATCATCGACTCTGATGGGAAGAAGGTCGGCGAAGGGCATCACCGCCGCTGCGGCGAGAGCCACGCAGAAGTACGAGCCCTCTCACAGGCAGGCCCCGAGGCGCGCGGTGCCACGATGTATGTCACGCTGGAACCATGCACACACGAAGGCCGCACACCCGCCTGCACAGGCGCCATCGCTCGTGCGGGCATCGCCCGCGTCGTCTACGGCGTCAGCGATCCGCATCCAGAGGCTTCGGGAGGTGCCGCTGTACTTCGAGAAGCAGGTATTGAGGTCACGCACCTACCAACCAAGGCGGCAACCGACGTCACCGATCCGTTTCTCTGGAACCTGCGAACCGGACTCCCATGGATGACCGCGAAGTGGGCGCAGAGCATCGACGGACGTATTGCGACGCGGACCGGTGACAGCCAGTGGTTTTCCGGAACGCGAGCACGCTCACTGGTCCACCGAGAACGTGGGAGAGTCGACGCCATCCTGACCGGGATGGGAACGGTTCGCTCCGACGACCCCCTGCTCACAGCGAGAAATGTCCGATGCAAGCGGATCGCCAAGCGAGTCATCATTGCCCCACGGGGCGACCTTCCGCTCGAGTCGGCGCTCGTCCGTTCGGCTCGGGAAGTGCCGGTGATTCTGGCGTGCCTGCCGACAGTCACCACCGAAGTTCTCGGCCCGCTTGAATCACGAGGTGTCATCGTTCACCGCGGTGTGCCAGAAGGAACTCGCCTGAATCTCCGGGATACGATCCGCGATATTGCTGCCGCACATGACATTGGGACAGTCCTCGCCGAGGCCGGCCCTGGTCTCATTTCCAGCCTGCTTGATGCGGATCTCGTTCGTGAAATCGCGGTCTTCGTCGCCCCACTGCTCGTCGGAGACGATCAGGCGCCGCCTCCTATCCGTGGATTCGCGCCAGCCGCAGTTTCTGCCGTCACCCGGCTCACGCTTCGGGGACAATACCGCCGAGGCGACGACATGCTGGTTCGTTACGGTGTCCCCGAGAGGCCGAATTCAGCAGGGTAGATCGGCACGTCGGTGCCGTCCGGCATGATTCGCAACACCTTGTCGCCATTCTCCATCGCCCACCGCCCTGGTCCTGCAGCAGAATCTGGCTCTCGTAGAACTCGCACGGTGTCGAGCGGGCCGCCTTCTCGGTCCAGCAGCGTAATGACTGCAATCTCAAGTTCGGCAGGGTAGACGTCATGAAGCGCGACCTCGGCGGCCCGAGTATCAATCAACACGTGCAGCAAACCCTCAATCACATCGGTGTCAGCCCTGCCACGACCGAGACACTCCCACACATCGAGATTACGCTGTAGCAACAGTTCATCATCGCGGCGCATCACGCGAATGGTTCCAACATCGGCAGCTGACACATCCGTCGCCGTATGATCGACCAACGCCGTCGGATCACCAAGAAGGCGTGCCACATCATCAGACGCAATTCGAATGATCGATGGCACTCCTTCGACCATCCCGTATCGAGCCTGGCTTGTGACGCCAACCCGATCTCCAACAAGCAGCGTCATTCGTTGATCGTCGACGTCGACTGCAACGACCGCCACCGGAGGAGCCAATCCGAATGCAGACACATCATCGGGCTCATCCAGCAAGACAGCCTCGCCCCGAACCCCAGCGATCTCGGACACATGCTTCGCTACAGCGTTCGCGTCGGCGCGAGTTGGAAGCGGCGCCGCGATCCGCCAACGGCGTCCCTTCCGCTCCAGAACCAGTGTTTCGCCCGAGACTGTTCGTTCCAATCGCGTGGCGTCCACCGAGAGACCGGGAAACACTCGCAAATCCCGCCACGTCTCAGGCGACTCACTTGCGATGAGATCGTGAAGATCCGCAGCAACCACCAGGAGCTGGGACAATCCGCCACTTGAGCGCTGCCGCATCCAAGCTCGCCCAGCCATGCCACGGCGACCTAGTTCGACGCTGAGAGCCTCGCCGCCTCCCGTCTCGTCGGCGACGATGCGAACTCGAGCATCGGGCGGCTCGAGGCCAATATCAGCCGCAGTTGGCATGTCCGGATCTTCCGAGCCAATCCGGTCAATCACATCGAGCGACTCCAAGGTCGCGGGAACGGCCATGAGCAAATCTGGATTCACACGATGCCGAAACGGTTCTATCTGCCACCAGCCATCGGCTTCACGAGCAAATACCCACGCTCGATCACTCCTCGCGATTTCGATTCGTTCAACGGCCTGAAGTGGAATCGTCCCCAAACCGGCCATCGCTTGCGCTTTGTAGCCGTCCGCTTCGCTGCGGGGGGCCAATCCAAGTCCGAGTGCCCACATGAAACCCGCGAGTGCCCAAACACACAAGGTGGTACGCCATGACATCAGTTCCGCCTCCTCACCCATGTCACCAACGCCAGCGACAACGCCCCGCCGGGCAGCACCCCCAGAATCATCCATCCCCAGAATCGTCTGTCCGCTGAGCTGATACTCCGCAGCCTCGCCACCTCCTGACTGAGTGCGCCACGAGCGATGCGATCATCGAGCCCAGCAAGCCATGATGTGCCGGACACCATCAACTCATGGTTGCCAGGATGCACAAGCGCGATGCGATCGCCACCGGCGTTCGTCGCGGCATCTGCCACGCCCGTGCGCATCCAGTTCCCGCTGCCAATCACCAGAATCCGACCGCCGTAGGGCGACGTACCGCCAACAGCCACGGGAATCGGCTCCTGAGGAACACGGGCTGGATCGAACGTCGGCGGCCGACGGCGCAGCCGAGGGTCGGCCGACACCAGCGATCGCCAGCGAGGCTCCATCCACAAGGCAGGATCCGGCTCCGCTTCTGCGAGAATCACCAGATCCTTGGTATCAGCCAGCAGCGACACGTGGATCGGCAATGGCAGCGTCAGAGGCTGCCCGTGAACCGCCGCAGCCACCGCGTGGGCAGCGGGGAACTCCGCCAACTCGATTGAAGCCCGTGGAGGCTGCCGGCCATCTGACGTCGAAATGTCACGGAGCAGAACTTCCGATGTTCGTGCGTCCACACCAAGATCGCGGGCGAGCCCCGACCATGGATCTGGCTGGCCGAGCGATGACGCTTGGCTTGGAAAAAGATTCAGCATGACGCCTTCCCCGGCGGCAATGAGATCCGCAGTCGCTCGAAGAAGCGCGGCTTCATCGGAACTCATTTCCACCGCCCCACGCCGAGCGGGTGGGAGGATGACCCAAGCAGTTGGTCCCGCAGCCCAGTCGGGGCGTACAGGGCTTTGGTGGGGCTGCCACTCTTCGACTTGCATACCACCTGCTCGAAGCATAGAGACCGCGCCTGAAACATCGATGTCCGGATTACTGGGCTGAAGCGCTGAGACAGTGCCGTCATGCACAAAGACCACTCGAGGAGTCACTTCGTCAGCGATCGAACGGATTGCCGAAGCGATGATCTGCTCGCCGCGGAATCGCTGATCAAAGGCGACGCGTCCTCCGCCTGCCTCCGAAAACGCGCCCGGAATCAACTGACTCGCCGCAATAACACGCCCGCCGCCCGGACCCATCACAACCGCAGCCTCGCCCTCCAGCAACTGGCGGCCAAGCGCCGCCGATGGAAGCGGGCTCAACTGGCCCAGGCGATCAGCCGCTCGGGCAAGTTCCTCGGCTCGGGCTGCAAACGACTCCGCCGAACACACCGCAGGCATCACGCCCTCTCGCGAACGCAGGGCATGATCCATGCCACCGAGCTCCATGCCCCACTGCATGAGTGCCTGTTGAAGGATGGCCTTTGCACCGATCCAGTCCGGAAGAGGTTGAGCGGGGCCGGTCTCCATAGACTGCTCGACCGTGTCCAGAATGCGATGCCCTTGGGAGGCAATAATCGCCAGGGCCGAGACGGCGGCAGATATATCGTCTCCTCCCGCCGACACCGATCGCATCGGTCCCGCCACAGTCTGCGCAAAAACAATCAGTGATTCGAAGGTGTCGATCCCGCCGCGAATGGCAGCCCGCCACTCTGCAGCTTTGGAAGAATCCAATGCTCGTAAGTCTGCCAGAACACGCTCCCATGCCAGAATGTCACGCTGATCTGCCGGATCGAGGCGTTGTACGGCGAGTTCCGGGGCGGCTTGCGAAAACTGCTGGAGGACCTCATCGATTTGCCGAAGCAGCGCCGGATCTGCGCGATCCTCGTGCAGCATCACACTGACCTGCCACTGCCCATCGATATCAGTAAGCATCGAAAGGGTTCGCGGGCTGAGTGAATACACGCGGCTCTTCGTGGCATCCAGATACGAGCGAAGCTGTGGGCTACTTGCTGACACGTTGAATCCAACCAATAGAACGAGCAGGCCGACCAGACCGAAGATCGTCGGAGTGCGTCGAGCGCCGACTCGTGTCACCACCGCCGCCGCCATCAGAACAATGACTGCAAGGCTCACGAAGTAGGCGATGTTGGCTGAATCAAGCAGCCCGAGCGTGAAGTCCTGCTGACGCTGAAGAGGATCTAGGGAAGACAGCATCCCCCGCCAGGAAGGACCAAGCATCTTGGGCAGCGCGACCTCCAACAATACTGCGGCCAGAATCCAAGCCAATCCCGTTACGAGGAACGCTACGGCCTGGCTCATCACCAAAGCGGATACCAGCAGGCCAGTCGCCAAAACAGCCCCGCCGAGCAGGAACAGGCCGAGGTACCCGCCAGCGAGCGCACCGAGATCAGGTCGGCCATAACTCTCAAGGAGCAGCACCTGCGACCACGTCGGCACGAGCACGACTGCAAGAACCCCCATCCCGCCGAGCCATTTGCCGAGCACGATGTCCCATGCCGACGCGGGGCTCGCCTGAAGTAAGGCCAATGTGCCTCGGCGGCGTGACTCGCAGAAGCTGCCCATCACAATTGCGGGACCAGCGATGAGTAGGAAGACTGCGTCGAATACAAAGACGCCCCGCAATGTTGCAGGATGTCCAGCTCGAAAAGCTGTTTGCATAAAGACCAGCCCCGAGGCAAACAAAAAGAGAGCCGGGACAATCCACCCCGATGGACTCAGAAAGAACACCCTGAGCTCACACCATGCCACTGCCAAGATGCGTCTCATGCCGCGTCACCTTGCAGCACCGAGTGCACCCACGACTCCAATGTCGCGGTCTCAACTTGCAAGGCCCGCAATCCTCCTCCTGCGGAAGTGACCGCGGCGGCAATCGCCGCGTGCGCTTCTTGAGGTACCAAGCATCGACTTTGGCTCCACTCGGAATCGATTGGTCGAACCTCAAGAACACGGCACGAGTCAATCCTGCCAATGACGCTTGCTGCATCAATACCACGAGTCTCGACAAGAAGGGTTGCGCTCGACATCGCGGA
>PVBE011520880.1_pt1 | contig 18474 bp, 14 predicted proteins | sample 1631181 | NCBI WGS metagenome assembly PVBE01 (sample SAMN08397723, study PRJNA350692) | Marine metagenome, whole genome shotgun sequencing project. | isolation source: water | place: Pacific Ocean | collected 2012-04
ACCTGCAGGCATATTAATTCCTTTATGGTTTAATAATTCACCACCAACCAAGATTTCGGTATATATACGTGTCCCTCTAATTTCCTCAACACGGAGTTTTATTTTGCCATCATCAAGCAATAGTTTATCGTTTACATTAATATCACGATGTAGGTACGCATAATCAACACCAACGCCAAACTCATCGCCATCAAGTTCATCAAGCGATGCATCTAGGAAAAATTTATTTAACGGACTCAGTAAGGCTTTTCCTGAAAGAAAAGACTTTATCCTTATTTTTGGGCCTTGAAGATCAGCCAAAATTCCAATTTCGGAATCAATATCTTTGGAAATTTGACGAAGTATTTCAATTAACTTGAGGTGTTCTTTTCTTTGACTATGGGAAAAATTTAATCGTGCAACATTCATACCGGCTTTAACCATACTTTCAAGCGTTTTATAATCGTTTGAAGATGGCCCAAGTGTCGCTATAATTTTTGTTCTTCTTAACATGACTTTGCACCTTAATATAGTAAACTAAAAAGCTATCCATCACCCGAAAATAATGTCAGTATCTCTAAGTCAAAAATCAATCTTCATAAATAAATCAATTAATGATCAAAAGAAGACAATTTATACAAAGTGCTTTCCTTGCTAGCGTAGGAATTAATGCCAGTGGCCCAATGGCAGCAAAAAGATCTCCCTTTGGCCCTTTGAAAGCTGACCCAAGAAAAATCCTAGACCTGCCAAATGGTTTCAACTACACCGGTATATCCGAACAAGGCAGGATGATGAATGATGGCTTATTAACTCCGGCGCAAGCAGATGGTATGGCGGCGTTTCAGAATAAAAATGGAAATATAAACCTTGTCTGTAATCATGAAAATCATCCGGCCAGTTTCAAAAACAGTGCTTTTGGCGTCGATAACCAATATCTAGAAAAACTCAACTCAGAATTAATCTATGATCTAGGTGAAAAAGTAACACCAGGCACTGGTGGAACAACCACTATTGAATATAATCCAGTTACTCGTAAGACTATTAGACAGCACATGAGCTTGATTGGTACCGAATATAATTGTGCTGGAGGGCCAACACCATGGGGGAGTTGGCTAAGTTGTGAAGAGTGTTTTAAAGCACCTGGCACAACTTTCGAAAGAGAAACTGTGGTAAAAAGAGAAAAACGACATGGTTATATCTTTGAAGTTCAGGCTCTCAACCCAAAAGTTTCCATACCTATACCAATTAAAGATATGGGTAGGTTTGAACATGAAGCGGCGGCTGTCGACCCTTTCTCAGGAATAATTTATCTCACTGAAGATAAACATCGAAGTCTTTTGTATCGCTTTATACCCAATAAAAAAAATCAATTATCTCTTGGAGGAAAGTTGCAAGCATTGAGCTTTGCTAACAAACCATCTTTTGATACTCGTAACTGGTTTGATGACTCGATCAAAGAAGGTGCATGGCATGAAGTAAAATGGATAGATCTTGAAAATGTCGATCCAGATGAAAATGACCTGAGATTAAGGGGTTTTGATAAAGGTGCTGCCAGATTTGCTCGTGGAGAGGGAATTTGTTATGCGGAAAATAGTGTCTTTATGACAGCTACCATTGGTGGAACAGAAAGAATGGGACAAGTATTTGAATACCGTATCAATCGAGAATTTTCTAAGAATTCACGAGGTGCCGCTGGGCATATCAAATTGTTAGCAGAATCGAATAATGAAAGTCTACTTCAACATGCTGACAATATAATAATGAGCCCTTGGAACGACCTGATTATTTGTGAAGACACTTATAATTACTGCGGACTAGTAGGTATTGAACCTAATGGCTCTCAATATATTTTCGCTGACAACACATACACAGACTCAGAACTTTGTGGTGTTTGTTTTTCACAAAATAACAGTGTCATGTTTGTGAATATTCAGGATAGAGGGTTAACTCTCGCAATCCACGGTCCATGGCCAAATAATCAATGATTAAGTTCTTCAAGAAGCTTAACTGAAGACAAAGTTTTGCTTTCAATAAATTCAAGAAAAGCGCCTCCACCAGTTGAAATATAAGAGATATTTTTAGCTATATTATATTTTTCAATAGCGGCAAGTGTATCTCCACCGCCTGCAGCAGAAAATGCATCATTCCGAGCAATTGCATTCGCGATTTCTTTTGTGCCTTGTCCAAATTTATCAAATTCAAAAACACCCACAGGTCCATTCCATATGATTGTTTCAGCATCTTGTATAATTTCTGTATATCTTTTTATAGTCATCGGGCCAACATCAAGAATTATGTCGTCAGACAGAATTTCTCTTATCGTTTTTGTTTCAGCGTTGCTATCATTACTAAAACTCTTCCCAACCACAACATCAATTACTTCTGGTATTTGACATAATTTTGAAGAATTGGTGATCAATTTTTTTGCCGTATCAAGCATATCCTCTTCATAAAGAGAATGTCCGACATCATGTTCTAGCGCCTTAATAAAGGTGTTGGCAATGCCGCCTCCGAGGATTAGGTAATCCACAAATTTAGCTAAAGATTTTATAACCCCTAATTTTGTGGATATCTTTGATCCGCCAACAATCGCTACTATTGGTCTTTTTGGTTTATCAAAACTTAATTTCAAGGAATTTAACTCTTTTAATAGTAAAGGACCTGCACATGCTAACTTTGCGTATCTTGCAACACCATCTGTACTTGCATGGGCACGGTGTGCGCACGCAAAAGCATCCATCACAAAAACATCGCAAAGATCAGCCATCTTCTTTGATAGAATCTCATTGTTACTCTTTTCTCCTTTCTGAAATCTAACATTCTCTAATAAAACTATTTCACCGGAAATAATATCAATCCCATCTACCCAATCAACAACAAATCGAACTTCTTTGTCTAAAAGAGCGGCGAGATATTTTGCGACCGGCTTAAGTGAAAGATCTTTATTTAAATCACCTTCTTTTGGGCGACCCATATGAGACATCAGTATAACGGAGCAATTCGATTCAATTGCAAATTTTAGTGTTGGGATGATTGCTTGAATTCTTCTGTCGCTCTTAATCTTTCCATCTGTGATGGGCACATTAAGGTCTTCTCTAATTAGTACTTTCTTTCCGGAAAGGTCTACATCATGCATCTTTAACATGCGTAAACACCACTTTTAATAATATTAAACTTCAAATTCACTATATGGCATTAGATATCGCTATTGTTGTATCCAGCATACGATTAGAAAAACCCCATTCATTGTCATACCATGATATAACTTTTACTAACGAACCCTGCATCACTTTTGTGAGCGTTGCATCATAAACAGCTGAAGCAGAGTTATGATTAAAATCAACAGAAACCAGAGGCTCATCGCAATACTCCAAAACCCCTTGAAGCTCACCTTTACTTGCACTTAACATGACATCATTGATTTCTTTAATCGATGTGTCTCTTTCTGCCACAAAACTTAAAACAACTGTTGATACATTAATAGTCGGTACACGCATGGCAAACCCATCTAAACGGCCATTGAGTTCCGGGATGACAAGCCCTAATCCTTTTGTAGCGCCTGTTTTAGTAGGTATTTGAGACATTGTTGCTGATCTAGCACGACGAAGATCAGAATGATAAATGTCATTAAGAACTTGGTCATTTGTGTAGGAATGTATAGTAGTCATTAACCCATGCTTAACGCCGATACTCTCATGCAGAGGTTTAATGAGCGGGGCAAGACAATTTGTTGTGCATGAGGCATTGGATATAATTTTGTGGTCTTTCTTTAGTGTATTATGATTGACTCCATAGACAACGGTTGCATCTGCATCTGTTACTGGTGCTGAAATCAACACTTTTTTAGCCCCTGCTTCAATATGTTTTGAAGCACTCTCTTGTGATCTAAAGGATCCTGTGCATTCAAAAACAACATCAATATTAAGATCCGCCCAAGGCAACTTCAAAGGATCCCGGTCATATATTTTTTTTATTCTATCGCCATTAACTATTATACATTCCCCATCCACTTCTACCTCTCCAGAGAATCTTCCATGTGTAGTATCATGCTTGAAAAGATGTGCATGGTGTTTGGCGTCTCCACGACCATTAATCGCAACAATTTCTATCTCTGATCGTTTTCCAGATTCATAGAGTGCTCTCATTGTATTTCGACCAATACGTCCAAATCCATTAATCGCAACTTTTATGGTCATTAAAATCTCCTACATTTTTTGCTATCAATTAACCTAAGGTAGCAACTAAACTAATTTATATTTAATTTAATGAGCATCTTTGATCTTTCTACAATATTCTTAACACTAAATCCAAAATGCTCAAACAATTGATTTGCTGGGGCTGATAATCCAAAACAATCTATCCCGATAACATCTCCAGATAAACCGACATAACGCCACCAATAATCACTAATACCTGCTTCAATTGCCAAACGACAAGTAATTTCTTCGGGGAGCACTTCTGATCTATATGTTTCATTTTGATCGTCAAAAAGATCGGTGCATGGCATTGAAACAATTCGAACAGCAATTCCTTCCATTCCCATAGACTCTGCTGCTTCAACAGCAATTCCCACTTCAGAGCCCGTCGCAATCAATATTATATCAGGTAAGGATTCACTGTCTCGCAATATGTAACCGCCTTTAGATATATTTTTAATTTGTTCTTCTGATCTCTGTTGATGTAAGAGCTTTTGTCGCGTTAACACCAAGCTGGTTGGGCCTTCTTTGCGTTCAATGGCATCGCGCCATGAAATAATGGTTTCAACTGCATCACAAGGTCTCCACACACGCATATTTGGCATAATCCTTAAACTTGATACATGCTCTATTGGTTGATGTGTTGGGCCATCCTCACCAAGACCAATTGAATCATGCGTATAAACAAATATGTTCTGTACTTTCATTAATGCCGCCATACGTAATGCATTTCGAGCATAGTCAGAAAAAGTCAAAAATGTTCCTGAGTAAGGAATAATGCCTCCATGCAATATCATTCCATTACCAATTGCAGACATTCCAAATTCTCTGACACCAAAATTTATGTAATTGCCCTTCTCATTTGATTCGTCAAAAACTACAGAATTATTATGTTTTGTTAAATTTGATCCAGTTAAATCTGCTGACCCCCCAACCATTTCAGGTAATTCTGATGCAAGTTTATTCAATGCCAATAAGGAAGACTGCCGAGTCGCCAGATCTTTTGCTTCTTGATTAACTTCATTTATAGCGTTATTGGCATAGTCATTCCAATCTTTAGGTAAAACGCCATTCATCCTTCTTTTAAACTCACTGGCCAGTTCTGGGTATGCATCGTTGTATGCTGAATACAATTCATTCCATGCATTTTCAGCAGTTTCTCCTTTCTCTATTCCGTTCCATTCTTTAAGTATATTTTCAGGTATCTCAAATGGAGGAGAATTCCAGCCTAGGGCTTCTTTGGTTGCTTTAATTTCATCTTCACCAAGTGGAGCTCCATGCGTGCTTTCAGTTCCTTCTTTGTTTGGTGAGCCAAAACCAATCTTGGTTTTACAGCAAATCAATGAAGGTCTGTCAGTATCATTTTTTGCCTCATTAACAGCTTTCATAATTGATGCGCTGTCATGTCCGTCAACATCATCTATAACTTGCCAACCATAAGCTTTAAAGCGCCCAGCGGTATCATCAGTAAACCACCCGACAACATTCCCATCTATCGATATTCCATTATCATCATAAAAACAGATTAATTTTCCTAAATTCCATGTGCCTGCGAGTGAGCATGCTTCATGAGAAATCCCCTCCATCAAACAACCATCTCCAGTAAAAACCCAAGTACGATGATTAACAATTTCAAGGTCTGGTCTATTGTATGTTGCCGCTAAGATTTTCTCAGCCAGTGCCATGCCTACTGCATTAGTAATTCCTTGACCTAATGGACCAGTGGTGGTCTCAATGCCAACTTCAGTTTCACGCTCAGGGTGACCGGCTGTGATCTGGTTAAATTGTCGAAAATTTTTAATTTGATCTATATCTAATGGATACCCTGATAGATACAACAAACTGTATAACAACATAGAGCCATGGCCATTAGATAAGACAAATCTGTCCCTGTCGAACCATTCTGGATTTTTTGGATTATGTCTTAGATGGTCATTCCATAATACTTCTGCAATGTCGGCCATCCCCATTGGCATTCCTGGATGTCCTGAATTTGCCTGTTGCACCGCATCCATACTAAGCGCTCTAATTGCATTGGCCAATTCTCGTCGAGAATTTTCTGTATTAGTGTTAGTATCTTTGTCGTTTTTCATGGAAAATGATCTATTGGAATATTTAAAATTCAATAATAATTTATAGAATTTCTAGTAGTGTATCTTCCTTATTTCATTGTGAGGTCGCAAGAACATTTTAAAAAAGTAATATCTAAAAGTATATACGCTTCGCTTATGATTTAAATCTACAGATGAATAAAGAATTATACGCGCAATGTTAATACAATAATAATTATTGATACACAAAAAAATGAGGTATTTATGAGTCATTCCTATCTTTTTACGTCAGAGTCAGTATCTGCAGGTCACCCAGATAAAGTGTGTGATCAAATATCAGACGCTGTTCTCGATGCATATCTAGCAGAAGATCCAAATAGCAGAGTCGCATGCGAAACAATGATAAAAAATAACATGGTCTATATTGCTGGAGAAATAACTTCAAAAGGAAGTCCTAATCTGGAGCCCGTTGTTAGAAAAACAATAAATGATATTGGTTACAACAATGATGAATATGGTTTCAATGGTGATACCTGCGAATTTACGAATCTTATTTCTGAGCAATCACCTGATATTTCTCAAGGTGTAACAGAAGGCCAAGGAGAAGATTTAGAACAAGGAGCTGGAGATCAAGGTCTTATGTTTGGTTATGCGTGCACTGAAACTGAATCATTGATGCCTCTGCCTATTGATTTATCTCATAGATTGGTTAAACAACAGGCTGATGTTATGAAAAGTGGAGAGATTTCTTGGTTGAGACCTGATGCTAAAAGTCAAGTTAGCGTTATATATTCTAATGATGGCAAGACAATAGAAGGCTTATCTGCTGTAGTTCTGTCAACACAACATGATGAGGATGTATCTCAAGAAGAAATAAAGGCTGAGGTAATGAGTAAAATTATAGAGCCTATTGTTCCTGAAGAATGGTTACTGGAATCAACGAATATCTTTATCAATCCCACAGGTAAATTTGTTATCGGAGGTCCTGTAGGTGACTGCGGCCTTACTGGAAGGAAAATAATAGTCGATACATACGGTGGGATGGCTCGACATGGTGGTGGAGCTTTCTCAGGTAAAGACCCTTCCAAGGTGGATAGATCTGCCGCGTATGCATCTAGATATGTAGCAAAAAATATTGTTGCTGCTGGACTTGCTGACTATTGTGAGATACAGGTTTCATATGCTATTGGAGTTGCAGAGCCAACATCTATTCATGTAGAAACCTTTAACAGTGAAAAGGTTTCAAAGGATATCATAGTAAAGATAGTAGAAGAGAAATTTGATCTAAGACCAAAGAATCTTATTGATATGCTAGATCTAAAAAGACCTATCTATTTGCCAACAGCGGCATACGGTCATTTCGGCAGAACTGATATCGACCTCAGTTGGGAAAAAACGGATAAAGCTGAAGCTCTAAAGTCATCAGTCTAATTATAATTATTACTCTTTGAAATAAAAGATAGTTACAATATAAAAATATGTCCAGCGTGGATTCGAAAACAAGGGGAATGATATGGCTAATGAAGCCGTAGATATAAGAGAAAAAGAAAATGATTACAAAGTGGCCGATATCAACTTGGCTGATTGGGGCAGAAAAGAAATAGCAATCGCTGAAACAGAGATGCCTGGATTAATGGCACTTAGGGATGAATACAAAAATAAGAATCCTTTGGCTGGCGCTAAAATAACCGGTTGTCTACATATGACAATTCAAACTGCTGTCTTAATAGAAACATTAGTAGATTTAGGCGCTGAAATCCGTTGGTCTTCTTGTAATATCTTCTCAACTCAAGATCATGCAGCTGCGGCAATGGCAAAATCGGGCATACCGGTTTTTGCCTGGAAAGGAGAAAGTGAAGAAGAATATTGGTGGTGCGTAGAACAAACTATTAAAGGGCCCAATAATTGGACTCCAAACATGATTCTAGATGACGGCGGCGATTTAACAGCAGTCATGCATGAAAAACACTCTGAATTAATGAAAGAAATAAAAGGTCTTTCAGAAGAAACCACTACTGGCGTAAAGCGTCTTTATGACATGCAAGCCGAAGGCAGTCTCATGTGCCCAGCTTTTAATGTAAATGACTCCGTAACTAAATCAAAATTTGATAATTTATACGGCTGCCGAGAATCTCTTGTCGACGGCATTAAACGAGCTACCGATGTGATGATTGCCGGCAAAATTGCTATTGTTTGTGGATACGGTGATGTAGGAAAAGGTTCCGCTCAATCATTGAAGGGGTTGGGTGCGACGGTCTGGATTACTGAAATAGATCCTATTTGTGCGCTTCAGGCAGCAATGGAAGGATATCGTGTTGTGGATTTTGATGAAAACTGTCATAAAGCAGATATTATTGTTACTGCAACAGGTAATTATCATGTCGTTACCGGTGAAAACCTTGACCGCATGAAAGATCAAGCGATTGTTTGCAACATCGGACACTTTGACAACGAGATAGACGTCAATTACCTTAAGAAATACAAATCGGAAAATATCAAACCGCAAGTCGATCATATAACCCTACCTAGCGGGAATAAAATAATACTCCTTGCAGAAGGCCGCCTAATCAATCTTGGATGTGCAACGGGTCATCCAAGTTTTGTTATGTCAAACTCTTTCACCAATCAAGTTATTGCCCAAATTGAACTCTGGGAAAATAATGGTAAATACAAAAATGAAGTGTACGTGCTCCCAAAAAATCTTGATGAAAAGGTTGCAAGACTTCATTTGGATAAAATTGGCGCTAAATTAACTGAGCTCACACAAGAACAAGCTGAATATATCGGTGTATCTAAGAAAGGTCCATACAAACCTGATTATTACCGGTACTGACAAAAAACTTTTGCATGGTGCCAGCTCAAGAAGCAATAAATCTAATCCAAATTACCGATACACACCTATTGGCGTGTAAAAAAGATAAATTTAGAGAAATTAACCCATATCAATCATTAAAAGGTGTACTTAAACATATCGAATCATCAAATTGGCAGCCAGATCTGGTTATAGCTACTGGTGATCTTTCACAAGATGGCTCAATCACCTCATATGAGCATTTCTTTGATTTACTCCAACACTCAGCTATACCAATACTCTGCATCCCTGGCAATCATGATAAAAAAGATAAACTAATTAAATCATTATCGGGCAAATCTCTTTATTGCGAGCAAATAACAAAAAGAAACTGGTCGATTATAGGGATAGACAGTTGTTACAAAGACAATACTAGAGGGTATATATCAAAACGAGAACTTAGAAGACTGGAATCATCATTAAATAACTCAAATTCTGAGCACATAATAATATGCCTTCATCATCAACCTGTTTCCATTGAAAGTGAATGGTTAGATAAAATTGGTTTACAAAATAATACAGAGTTCTTAAACCTAATCAAAACATCCCCAAAGATAAGAGCGGTCTTTTTTGGTCATATCCATCAAGATTATGCTTCTGATCTTAATAATATAAAAATGATAGGCACCCCATCCACATGCAAACAATTTAAATCAAAAGAAAATGATTTTGTCTTGGATGATTTGCCTCCAGCGTACAGAAGAATCCAGTTATTTGATGAAGGTTCTATTCAGAGTGAAATCATTTGGCTCCATACTTTTAATTAAAATTGTATAAGTTGATACGATAAGATCTTAATAAAAAGGTAATATTTGATTATGGGTTTATTTTTGGATGCAAAAAAAGTAATTGCTGGTGGTGTCAACTCTCCTGCAAGATCTTTTGCGGGTGTAGGTGGCCAGCCGATTTTCTTTAAGTCCGGAAAAGGTGCTTGGATTCAAACTGAAGACAATCGTAAAATGATAGATTATGTTGGTTCATGGGGACCAATGATTCTTGGTCACGCCTATCCACCCGTTACCAAAGCACTAAAGACCGCAATAAATGATGGGCTAGGTTTTGGTGCCCCCACTACCATTGAGACATCGCTTGCTAAAAAAGTTTGTGAGTTTATGCCCTCAATCGAACGGATTCGAATGGTAAGTACTGGAACAGAAGCAACAATGAGTGCAATCCGACTGGCTCGAGGTTTTACGAATAGGGATGTTATTATAAAATTTGAAGGTTGCTATCATGGGCATGCTGACTCATTACTTATTAAAGCAGGTTCAGGCGCTCTGACTCACGGTGTTCCAAGCTCACCTGGCATTCCAAAATCACTTGCCGAGCATACTGTGACTTTAGAATTCAACGACATAGTGTCTGTCAATAAAGTTTTCAAAGAGATAGGAAGAAAGATTGCATGTGTAATCATAGAACCTATTGCTGGCAACATGAATATGATTGGACCAAAACCAGGTTTTCTCGAAAACATCCAAGAGAATTGCATCAAAAATAATTCAATACTTATTTTTGATGAAGTTATGACTGGATTTCGTGTTGCCAAAGGTGGTGCTCAATCAATATTCAATATCAAACCAGATCTAACCACCTTGGGTAAGATAATAGGAGGTGGACTCCCTGCAGCAGCATTTGGTGGACGCAAAGATATTATGTCGCACTTGTCACCGGAGGGTCCTGTCTACCAGGCTGGTACCCTATCTGGAAATCCGATTGCAATGTGTGCGGGTCTGACAACATTAGAATCACTTGAAACAAAAAACTTCTATACCTCGATTAATTCAAAATGTGATGCTTTGATGTCTGGCATGAAACAAATAGCACAAAAGTATCATCTTCCTCTTGAAGTAATTCATTATGGCGGCATGTTTGGTTTTACTTTTAACAAAAATGGTCCCGCAGAAAATTTCAAAGAGATCATGCAATCTGACATCAAACTTTTTAAAAAATTCTTTCACGGTATGTTACAAGAGAATATTTACTTTGCTCCGTCTGCCTTTGAATCAGGATTTATGTCTTCAGCGCACACTCAAAATGAAATTGATCTAACGCTTATGGCAACAGAAAAAGTAATGCGCGCCCTGAAAAGTTAATATTCAACAAACTATTACCCTCGATTTGTTTTTAATTTTGAAATTAATTGATCTTTGGCACCGCAAAAATCTCCATTACTCAAAAAAACATGTACAGTCTCTGGACGCAAAACGGCTAACAAAGCGGAGACTAATTTATTTGGATTATAAAATACATGCATATTCTCCTTGTTGAATAACTTTTCTTCTTCAAGTCTCGATTGCGCATCTTCAGACGAAAGAAAAGCTACATATTCAAGATTAACCAACGATTCCAGTAATTTTTGATTGTGTATTCCTGACTTCATCGTATTAGATCGAAGCTCTATCGAGACAATAACAGGACGATCTGCATGTAACTCACACACATCCTCAATCGTTCTCTTGATTGCAGTTGGATGATGCGCAAAATCATCATATATAATAATGTCAGAGATGTTTCCAATACACTCAAAACGACGTTTAACGCCCTTATACGTGCCCAACGATTTTAAAGAATCTTCAGGAGTAATCCCGATGCTACTGGCCACAGCTATTGCCCCTAATGCATTTTCAAGATTGTAGGATCCATTTAATTTCCATTCCGCGTTAAAGGAAGACGAATCTTTACTCGTGACTAAGATATTTTCTCTATCAACAAATTTACCAACCCAATCATGCTTACCCTTAACCCCAAAAGTTTCAATTGATGACCAATATCCGAGATTAATAACCTCTTGAATATTCTTATCCTGACCGTTACAAATAATCATACCTGATCTCGGTGTCACTCTGACCAATTGATGAAATTGCCATTTGATAGCCTCTATATCACTGTATATATCGGCATGATCATACTCTATGTTATTAATCAATATAGTGTTTGGATGGTAATGGAGAAACTTCGGTCGTTTATCAAAAAAAGCTGTATCGTACTCATCAGCCTCAATTACAAAGTAATTTGACTTAGTGATCCTTGATGATGCATTAAAATTATTTGGGACACCACCAATTAAAAAACTAGGTTCATAACCATTATCTTCAAGTATCCAAGTTAGCATGCTTGAAGTTGTTGTTTTTCCGTGTGTTCCAGCAACTGCTATTACAAAACGATCTCTTAAAATATTTTCGGCTAGCCATTGGGGTCCAGATTTAAAAGCAATCCCTCTTTCTAATAACGATTCGATGACTTCATGACCTCGTGTCATCACATTACCCACAATTACACAATTCGGATCTCGATTTAATTGGGGAGAATCATAATTTTCAATAACTTCAATATTAAGCCGTTTTAGTTCGTCGCTCATCGGCGGGTAAAGATTAATATCGCTTCCAGTAACTTTATGGCCTAAGGATTGAGCTATTGAAGCTATTCCAGTCATGAAAGTTCCACAGATTCCTAGAATGTGTATATGCATATTATTATATTGGAGGTGACATCTGTATTTGTATAAAAAACTGAAAGCATAATGCTAAAATCGCTATGGCTATGCCAACAAATCTCTTCCTTTCAATTGCAAAAGCTATAATATGACCTTCAACAGGAATGGACCATAACATAATTACGCTGGCAATCAATGAAGCAAGATTTTTGCCGATAAATGGAGCAAAAAGAATAAACTCAAGAGCAAATGCAATGGTAATTAATGAGCCGCAAGCTACAATTGCAGTAATTGTTTGAAGCGCACGATCAAAATACCCATAAAAAGCTAACACACCAACGTAAAACAAAATACCGCCAAAGTATGCTAATAAATTAATTAATGGGCTTTGATTACTTGGGCTGTCAATTAGTAGAATTACACTAGATGAAGAAATCATTAATAAAGAAAACGCAACAAGAAAAACCAGCCACGAAGACGGGATAATGTCCGGCCCTTTTCGTAACATAATTATATCTAAGAAATTTTGTATCAATTTTGTCATGATCTACTCATCTCACTATAAAGACAATTTAATCATATTCTCATGATATGCTGCCAATATAATATTTTCCTTTCAAATAATAATGACTAAACCGCAATTAATTGAAGCCGATATAAGCATTAATATTACTAATGAAATTAATGCTCAATCACATATTGCTGTTGACACAGAATTCATGCGAGAGAGAACATTTTTCGCACAATTATGTCTTGTTCAAGTCGCTACACCAGAATCAATATATTGCATAGATGTGCTTTCCAGCAGATTATTGAAAGATTTCTGGTGTACTTTATCTAAGGCATCATGCGTAATCCATTCCGCAAGACAAGACCTCGAAATAATATATCAAACAGGAAAAATCTTACCTGCTCAAATTTTTGATACCCAAATAGCCTCAGGATTGGTTGGATTGTCGCCGCAAATTAGTTATGCATCATTAGTAGAAAAGCTATGTGGAAAAATTTTAAAAAAGAATCAAACCCGAGCAAATTGGTCAAAAAGACCGTTTTCGAAAGAAATGATTGAATACGCCGGTGAAGATGTTGAATTTTTACTTGATTTACATGAAGCGCTTTCTGAAATGTTAGAAAAATCAGGACGATCAATATGGGCGCAAGAAGATTCTAATAATCTTCTGAACAAAGATCTTTATAGTCACGAGCCAAAGGATGCAATAAATAGAATTAAAGGCGCTCAATACCTATCAGGTAAAACTAAAAAAGCAGTCCATTTACTTGCGGAATGGAGAGAAAAAGAGGCCATCAAAAAAGATCTTCCTAGAAAATGGATCCTAAAAGACAAAACATTGTTCAATTTGGCATCATCAAACATAAAATCTTCGTCTGATCTCGGTAATATAAGTAATTTGCCAAATGCGATTATCAAGCATTCTGGAGAAGAAATAATAAAAATATTAAGAGAAGCTAAGCTCTCCAATAAAAATTATATTGCACAATCCAAGATGAACGAGAAACAAAAGAAAGCCTTAAAAGAAATGCAAAAATTAGTATCCAAGAAAAGTGAAGAGCTAAAAATATCACCAGAAATCATAGCCTCTAAGAAGGAAATGAAGTCCTTGTTAAATGGGAATATTAACGCTAAATTCACTCAAGGTTGGCGAAAAGAAATTATCGGTAGTCAATTACTAGAACTATTGATCTAAAAAGGTACCCAAATATCTAAAACTAAAGAATATCAGTCAATCGTTGATATACCTCATCCATTGCACCTTCGGCATTAACTTTCTTTAATTGTTTTTTTACTTGATAATAACTAACCAAAGGCTCTGTCTGGTCCTGATAAACCTCGAGTCTATTCCTAATAGTCTCCTCATTGTCGTCTTTTCTTCTTAAGAGTTCACCACCCGCATTAATGCAATCGTCCAATTCCTTTTTACTTGAGAAATATATATTCAATAATTTTCCTGTAGTCGAGCAAGTTCGTCTTCCAACTAATCTTTTCATTAGAATTTCAAGATCCACATCCATTAAGACTGCACTGTCTAATGGTTTATCAATTGTCTCCAATAATATTTGAAGATCTTTTGCTTGTTTCTTTGTTCTCGGGAAACCATCAAGTATAAAACCGCATTCAGTATCTTCCTCTAACAATCGTTCTTCAATCAACCCTATCATCAAATCATCTGAAACAAGCTTTCCTGACTCCATTATTTTTTTTGCTTCAATGCCTAAAGCTGTTCCAGATTTAACGGCTGAACGCAACATATCCCCAGTAGATATGTGAGGAATATTCTTCTCATTCATTAATCTCTGTGCCTGAGTACCCTTCCCAGATCCTGGAGCACCAAGTAATACAATTCTCATCTTGTTACTACAACCCTTAATATAATAAATATATTCTAATACTGGCGAGCAAAAATACCGCCAATAAAGCCAATGGTCAAACTAAGATACGCTAACCGGTGACGATAAGCTTAGTTTGAGTTATGCTTCCATTGCGATTTAGTTTAATCCTTTAGGTGAAATATGAAAGCAATGAATGCATTTTATGCCCAATCAGGAGGTGTTACAGCTGTAATTAATGCGACAGCTTGCGGTGTCATTGAAACCTCAAGACGTTATAAGAATATTATTTCAAATGTATATGCTGGAAGAAATGGGATCATAGGTGCGCTTCAAGAAGACATGATTGACACAAATCGCGAATCAAAAAAGACCATAAGAGATTTAAAACACACACCTGGTGGTATATTTGGATCAGCACGATACAAATTAAAAGGAATAGAAGAAAATAGAATAGAATACGAACGCCTCATAGAAGTCTTTAGAGCGCACAATATTGGTTATTTCTTCTACAACGGTGGTAACGATTCAATGGATACCGCCCATAAAGTTTCCTTAATTAGCAAAAAAATGGGCTTTCCTGTTACCTGTATAGGAATTCCCAAAACAGTAGATAATGATCTTCCGATCACAGATAATTGCCCAGGATTTGGCTCAGTTGCAAAATATGTTGCAGTTTCTATTCAAGAAGCTGCAATGGATATCATTTCAATGTCAAAAACATCTACAAAAGTCTTCATTATGGAAGTCATGGGTCGGCACGCAGGATGGATAGCTGCTGGTGGTGGACTTGCAAAAATGGATAAAGATGATGCACCACATATTATTTTATTTCCTGAGATTGCTTTTAATAAAAGGAAATTCCTAAAGAAAGTAAACGAATGCATAAAAAAATATGATCACTGTGTAATTGTAGCGAGTGAAGGAACTCGTTATAAAAATGGAAAATTTTTAGCAGAAACTGGAACCAAAGATGCTTTTGGCCATGCTCAACTTGGAGGAGTTGCCTCTGTTTTAGCACAAATGATCTCAGATAAATTGGGTTTAAAATATCACTATGCTGTTGCAGACTATCTGCAACGTTCAGCTCGGCATATTGCATCAGCGATAGATGTTAAGCAAGCTTATGCTGTCGGTCAGGCGGCAGTTGAAATGGCAATAAAAAATCAAACTGCAATCATGCCTGTTATCAAAAGAATCTCGAATAATCCTTATAGATGGAAAATAGAATATGCAGCTTTATCCAAAATTGCTAATAAGGAAAAAATGGTGCCTAGAAAATATATCTCCAAAGATGGATATTCGATTACAAAAGCTTGCAGACAATATATAGAGCCTCTTATCCAAGGAGAAGATTACCCTCCTTATCAGAAAGGCATACCCAAAAGAATGAAACTTAAAAATATTGCTGTAGCCAAGCTATTAAATAATAATTTTGTGGTATGATTGCGACCGAAAAAAATAATTGATAGATTTTATCATTCAATTTCTTTTTAAAAATCAAAACAACTGTCTTTAGGAAAATATTGGGAGAAATAAAATGACGGATGCCTTTGCTCTATGGTTGGCTATATCAGCAGGTGCCTTAGCTGTTCTATACGGAGCCTTATCAGCTCGTTGGATAATTACTCAGTCGGCTGGAAACGATCGAATGCAAGAAATTGCTCACGCTATCCAAGAAGGTGCTAATGCCTATATGAACCGACAATATTATACTATTGGTATCGTAGGCCTTTTGTTATTTATCTTGTTGACCTATTTCATTGACATCTCAACGGGTATTGGATTTGCAATTGGCGCAATATTCTCAGGATTAGCTGGCTACATTGGAATGTTTGTATCAGTCAGAGCTAATGTTAGAACTGCAGAAGCTGCGAGAGCCGGAGTAAATCCAGCATTAAATATCGCTTTTAGAGGAGGAGCAATAACAGGATTGCTCGTTGTTGGTTTAGGTTTGTTTGGTGTTGCAGGTTATTACCTTATTCTCCTTAATATGGGTATGCCATCTGAAGACGCTATCCATTCTCTAGTTGGATTAGCTTTTGGTGGATCATTGATATCAATATTTGCTCGTCTTGGAGGCGGTATCTTCACTAAAGGAGCAGATGTTGGAGCAGATCTTGTGGGTAAAGTGGAAGCAGGAATACCAGAAGATGATCCTAGAAATCCAGGAGTAATAGCAGATAATGTGGGTGATAATGTGGGTGACTGTGCGGGAATGGCGGCAGACCTCTTCGAAACATACGCAGTAACAATAATTGCTACAATGCTCCTAGGCTCACTTCTTGCATCAGAATACGGCAGCGTTATGGTTATTTACCCATTAGTACTTGGAGCGATATCAATAGTTGCCTCAATCATAGGAACATTCTTTGTTAAGACTTCGGACGGCGGAAAAGTCATGGGAGCACTATATAAAGGTATGATTGTATCTGGTCTCTTGGCTGCAATAGCCTTCTACCCCATCACCAATATAATGATGATAGGAACAGAAAACGCCTCTGGTATATTCGGTTCCGCAATCATTGGTTTAGCACTTACAGCAGCAATGGTTATTATTACTGAATACTACACAAGTACCGAATACGCACCAGTTAAGAATATAGCTGAAGCTTCATTAACGGGTGACGCAACTAATATTATTGCCGGCTTAGGTATTTCTATGAAATCAACAGCAATGCCTGTTATTGCTGTATGTGCAAGCATATGGGGTGCTTTCGAGTTAGCGCCTGAAGGTAATGCAATGGCGGGGTTGTACAACATAGCGATTGCTGCCACTTCTATGCTATCGATGACTGGAGTTGTAGTGGCTCTAGATGCATTTGGCCCAATAACTGACAATGCTGGCGGTATAGCTGAGATGTCAGAACTGCCATCCGAAGTAAGAGATATTACCGATCAGTTAGATGCCGTTGGCAATACTACCAAGGCTGTCACTAAAGGTTATGCAATTGGTTCAGCAGGATTGGCTGCACTTGTTCTATTTGCTGATTACACAAACGCTCTGGAAAAAAATAATATTTTAGTGAATTTCGATTTATCTGATCATCTTGTAATTATTGGTTTATTCCTTGGTGGATTGGTTCCATTCTTATTCGGATCTATGGCCATGGAAGCAGTGGGCAGAGCTGCAAGCTCTGTTGTAACTGAAGTTAGACGTCAATTCAAAGAAATCCCAGGTATTATGGAAGGATCTGGTAAACCGGATTACAGTCGAGCAGTTGATTTATTAACAAAAGCTGCAATCAAAGAAATGATTATACCTTCGCTGTTACCAATCCTAGTTCCAATAGCCGTGGGAATGATCTTGGGCCCAAAAGCCTTAGGCGGAGTATTACTTGGAACCATAGTTACTGGACTATTTGTAGCTATATCTATGACCACAGGAGGTGGTGCATGGGATAATGCAAAAAAATATGAAAGGGCATGGAAGGGGAAAAAGAGAATTGGTGTGCGCGAACTATGGAGATGAGAAATTACCCAATCAAATTAAGGGGGTGTTCGAAGAAGAAAAAATAACGCGCGTGCAAAGTGGGGATAAAGAATTAGAAAAGAGCCACACAAGAATTTGAAACCCCCGAACTAAAAATTTCGTTCGTGTCCGCGAAGAATGAAGAT
>PVBE011977109.1_pt1 | contig 18469 bp, 20 predicted proteins | sample 1631181 | NCBI WGS metagenome assembly PVBE01 (sample SAMN08397723, study PRJNA350692) | Marine metagenome, whole genome shotgun sequencing project. | isolation source: water | place: Pacific Ocean | collected 2012-04
CCCCTGACTGTGCCGGTAGAGCTGGGTTTTCAAGGGATTGCGGCTTTTAGACGGCCATAGCCCCTCGCTAGAGCGGAGGGGGTAGCAAAGATCCCCTGAATGTGTGGTAAATTGGGATACTTTCATGTCACACGAGGACCGCAGGATGGCTAAAGGTGGTCATCTGGGAAATCCCGGTTATATGGTGTGGTACAAATCCGGAGGCGTGTCAGGCGTGGTGGCTAATGGGGGAAACTTCAAGACTTGGTTCTTGATCATCTCCGGTTTGTTGGGCGTCCTTGCATTGACGGCGTGCCAGTTGGAGGAGCAAAACCGGGGCGACTCGGAACCCGAGAATTGGCGCGCCTTCACTCCGAGGGCGGCAGGCATTGAGGACATGGACGCGAAGGGGTTGTTTGAGACCGGTCTGAAGCCCGTCTACCCCAAAGAGGTGAAGTGCCTCGAAGTTACCTCATCCTTCGGATCCGGATATCGGGGCGACGGCAGCCTCCGCAATCCCGAGTTCTATCAGGGACGTCATGGGGGCATGGACATACCGGCAACTGAAGGCACCCCAATCCTCGCCGTCGCCTCCGGCACTGTCATCCACAAAAAGGTAGGCGGCGGACTCGGCGGCATCTTGATATTCCTGCAGCATGCGCCGGAGGATACGGGCCTGCCGGCCTGGACCTATACGGAATACAAACATCTGCGCGAAATGCCGGATGTGGTAATCGGCCAGCGGGTGGAGATGGGCCAGGTCATTGCCCGCACCGGCGCCACTGGCACCGTGGGCCGGTACTACCCGATGGGACACTCGCACCTGCACCTGACGGCCTTCTTCGGCCCACGGAAGGACTTCATCGCCCGGCGATTCTTCGTGCCGGTTGAGGGCGAATGGCTGGACCCCCTGGCCCTGTTCAAGGGACCTCCCCTGAGGTCGGCGGTCATTCGCGACTTTCCGGATGACCAGAAGATGGTCCAGGTTCCCTACAAAACCACCGACGGAAGGTTCGTGCCGGAAGGAACCAAGGTCGTTTGGCCCTACGCCTGCGAACCCCGCTGAACCCTTCCCTCATCGACCCGGCGAAACTGTCACAGAACCTGTAGAGAAATGGGTATTAACGCATTAGACGAATGCCAGAGATTTCCGCAAGGAAAGCGGGCATTCGGCGAAAAGATTGTTTTCCGGGGGGGTGGGGGGCCGGCTTTCAAAAAGGCCCCCAAGAAAGCAATTCCTTTATAAAAGTCCCCGTAGGATCAAGATCACGCCCACAATGCAGAAGAAGACAAAGAGAACCAGCTTGATGTGGTTGGGGTTGAGATAGCGGTTGATCCGCAGGGCGATCTGCCCGCCCAAAAGCACGGCGGGGATGCACATGGCCGCGATGTTCCAGGGCACGCCGGAGTCGGCCAGCCCGCTTCCCGTGACAAAAATGCGTTAAGGGGTCGTCCAAATCCTGCCCAAAATTTGTTTGGCTCTCGGCGACCAAATGAGAACTTTGGAGGTTTGACGAAACGGATGCGTCACTCCGGCAGCCCCGCCTTGCGGGCGGCATCGAGAATGCGTTCTGCCTCGGCGGGGTTCTTATACCAGCCAAGTGGTTTCGCCAATTTCTTTACCGAGAACTTGGGATTTCGCCTGAGGAGTTCTGCGACTGTGGCCCGGGCCTCCTCCTGCCTGCCTGCCTGAAAGTGGCTGACCGCGAGCAGGACATGGGCATACGGGTGATTCGGATTACGGTTGAGGAAACCCTTAGCAGCGGCAATCGCCTCGTCATATCTCCCCGTCATACGGTAGGCAACGCCCAAGACGAACAAGTACCAATTGGGATAATAGGGACTGAGCCGCATCGCCCTCTTGACCAGCGCGATCGCTTCTTCCGCTCTGCCCGAGTACTCCAGAGTCCGCGCACAACGGGCCGTGGAATCGGCCTCATTGGAGTTGAGGGCGAGCGCCTTCTCACAGTAGGAAATCGCTTTTTCATGCTGTCGTTTCTGCATGGCAAGGACACTTAATAGTGAGTAAGTCTCGGCGTGGGAGTCATCGATGGCCAAAGCCTTCTGCAGCAGTTCTTCAGCCCGGGCAATAGACTGCGGCGGGGTGTCAGTCCATCCCAGGCGCACATCCCAAATGTGGGTCCGCGCGATTTGCTCCCATCCTCCCGCGAAGTTTGGGTCCAACGAGACCGCCTTTTCGAACAACCGCCGTGTCTGGGCGTTATCCACCTTTGTGGAGGGCCGCCTATGCACTAGGCCGCGAAGGAAATACTGGTAGGCTTCGAGGTTGTCCGTCTGTCTCCGCCGGATACGGGCTTGCTCTCCCTCGGTGAGCTTTACCTGCATAGCCGCAACGACATTCTCCGTGATGTCATCCTGCAGGGCAAAGATGTCTTTGAATTTGCGGTCGTAGCGCTCGGACCACAGGTGGTGCCCCTTGAGGGCGTCAATGAGCTGTACGTTGATCCGCACCCGGTCACCGGACCGCTGGACGCTGCCCTCAAGGATGTAGCGGACCCCGAACTCCTCGGCCACCTGCTGCACCTTCACCGCCTTGTCCTTGTATGTGAAGGTTGAGTTGCGGGCGATGACGAACATATCCGGAACCTGGGACAGGGCGGTGATAATATTCTCAGTGATGCCATCGGCGAAGTGCTCTTGCTCCGGATCTTCGCTCATGTTGATGAAAGGCAGCACCGCGATGGAAGGCTTCTTCGGAAGCGGAAAGGCCATCTTTTCCACAGACGCGGGTTCGAGCTTTGACGCTGCCGATCGCAGGTAGAAGTTCCAGATAGCCGCCCCGCCGACGAGCACGACCAGAGCCGCCGCGGCCCATGGCCACCGCCTCGTCCCGGCCCTCCTCACCACCTTCACGGCCCCGGCTGCCTCCGGCTCCAGCCGAACCCGGTAGACGTGGACGGGGTCCGTGATGTTCTTGACCTGCTGATTGCCCAAGCTCTCGAAGCCGACCGATAGCTTGTTTTTGACGTGATCGAAGGCTGTACCGGAAATGCAGAGGCGGCCCGGCTGGGCCAGCTCCTCAAGGCGCGTTGCAACGTTCACGCCGTCGCCGTAGATGTCGTCACCCTCAATGATGATGTCGCCGATATTGATCCCCACGCGGAACTCGACCCGAAGGTCCTTTGGCACGTCGGCGTTTCGCCGCGCCATTGCCCGTTGAACCTCCACGGCGCACTGGACCGCGTTCACGACGCTGGCGAACTCAACCAATATCCCGTCGCCGGTGGTCTTGACGATGCGGCCGTGATGCTCGGCGATCTTGGGGTCGATCAGTTCTTTGCGATGAACCGTCAGTTGGGCGAGGGTCCCCGCCTCATCGGATCCCATCAACCGGCTGTAACCGGCGATGTCCGCGGCGAGGATTGCGGCGAGCTTCCTTTGAACGTTTCTTGGTTCCATGGGTGACCGCCTCATGAAATGATCGAGACGCGTAAGTTATCGCAAATCTACGTGAACGACAAATTGGTCTGCCCCCCGGATATGGACCAGTTTTAGGGGAGCACGTCCCACCACGCTACTTGTCATTCCGAAGGAGGGTCTACCGACCCGCGTGGGGAATCCGTTCAAGATCGACACGCCTTGATTTTTGTTGAGTTCAGAAAACAATCCAATCGAGGCGAGATTCCCGCTTCGTTCGGAAGGACATCGAGTGCGCTTGTGCAACCCTGAGAAAAGGTTTTTCCGCAACCTGATAGACGATAGGGCCCAAATCCCGGGAAATCCTGCCCGCCGGCTTCGCCGAAGGCTGGTCCATCCCTTCGTCCGTTTCACCCGGAATTTTCATCGCTTGCGTCTGCGCAGCCAGAGAACCCCGGCCAGCAGGGCCGCGTAGATCGCCCCGCCCCACAACGCAATTCGCGTCCAGCGATGGCGACCCTTGACCGCCAGGATGGCCGCCTCGGCGGCCTGGGCCCGCTCGGCGGCGGCTTCGAGCGCCTTGAAGTTCTTCACCAGAACCAATTGGTGCTGTGCAAGACCGAAGCCGGTCAAGAAGGCCCGCTCCACCCGGTCCACCCGCCGGGTCTCCTCCACGGGCTTGAAGCCCGCGGACCGCAGATCGGCCAAGACCCGCCGGCTTCGGTGGATGGATCGGCGCACCGGCGCGACGGCCTTGAGGACCCGGCCGATGTAGTCGAGGGCCGGGTCCTTCGGGTTCTTCCGCCGGTTGTGGCAGGCGGCGCAGACCTTCGGGTCGCGGGACATCGCGGGCGTCGCCGGCTTGACCTCGTGCGCGGTGTGACACTTGGCGCAGTGGACTTTTTCCTCGGCGGCGAAGTGCGGGTTGTTCTTGCCGAACGCCGCCCGTTCCGCCGTGTGACACGTCCCGCAAATCTCGAACACCTCGGCGTTTTCCCATTGAGGCCGGAAGTTCCAGTGGGCCCCGTGGCACGACGCGCACGTCGGAAGGTTCAGCCCGGGACTCCACCCCCCCTTCAACCCGTGAACGCCCCTCGCGACCTGTCCCGGGACCTCGATGTTCAGGCCGAAGTTTTCTTTGTATTCCTCGTCGGCGTGGCACTTGGCGCAGGTCCGGTTGACGTTGGCCGGATGGGCCGGGGAGCCGGGGTCGTCCACCCGAAGAACGCGATGGGCGCCGTGGCAGGTGGCGCACTGGGGGGCCCCCCGCTCGTCCTTTTGCCAAAGGGCCTCGGCGTGCACGCCCTGCTTGTATTCCTCGAAGGCGTTTCGTCTCCCCCGGGACCATTTGACGGCGTCCGGCTTCCCGTGACACTTGGCGCAAACCTCCGGGATGTCGAAAACCGAGATCCGCCCCCGGAAGCCCGCGTCTTTGGATTCGGCGTCCTCCCGGCGGACCTTCGTGGGATCGCCGCCGTGACAGCCTATGCAGCCGGCGCCGAAAACGAAATGGATGCTCGCCCGATAATCGCGCCCCGCCCGGCCGTTTTTGTGGCAATCCCAACAGGAATCCACGACCTTCCCCGCCGGTCCGGGATGGGTCTTGAGGGTTTGGCCGGCGGCCAGGCGGGCAACAGAAAGCACGAGGGTTGTGAATATCAGGAAGGCCCACCGGTCCATCACGAAACCTCAATGCCGAAAATCGGCTCGGGGCCGCCGGCGTAGTGGCCGAGGTAGGTGAGGACGGCCCACAGGAGGATGATCCCCAGGGCGATCCCCGTCGCCCATTTGCGCCGGAGCGGGCTTCGGTCCTCCGAGCGGTCGAGGAAAGGGACGAGAAGGATCAGCAGGAAGGGCAGCCCCTGGAGGATCACGGCCAGTTGGAGATAAGAAAACCCGGGAAAGACCTCCCCGGCCGGGAAGTATTTCAGGCTCTGGTAGAAGGCCAGGAACGGCCATTCGGGCTTCACATGCTCGGGCGTCAAGGCCGGGTCCGCCGGCGCGTCCAGCGGCGCCGGGTTCCAGGCGGTCCAAAGGAGAAGAAGGGCGATCGCCAGAACCCCCGCCAGGATCTCCCTCCGCATGAAGTGTACATAGGGCGTCCGTCCGGGGGAGGCGCCGGCGTTCCTCCGCCTCGGAAGCGGATCGGCCGCGCCGACCCGGTAGACGAGAGCGACGTGGACGGCGATCAGGATGACCATCGCCGCCGGCAGGACGACCGCGTGAAGGGCGAAGAAGCGGGTGAGCGTCGCCGCCCCCACCTGCTTGCCCCCTTTCATCAGGCCGGCGATGAATTCCCCGATCACCGGAACCTGGTGAACCATTTGGGCCCCGATCGTCGTCCCCCAAAACGCCTTCTGATCCCAGGGCAGCAGGTATCCCGTGAAGGCCAGGCCGAAGACGGTTACGAACAGGAAGAAGCCCGCCACCCAGGTCGCCTCGCGGGGCCGCTTGAACGCGCCGGTGAAAAACACCCGGCCCATGTGGAGGAACGCCGCGATGATCATGCCCTCGCCCGCCCAGCGGTGCAGGCTCCGGACGGCCCAGCCCCAGGGCACGCCGTTCATCAGGAGCCTGACGCTCTCGTGGGCCCGCTCGGGCGCCGGCTGGTAATAGAAGAGCAGAAGCACGCCGGTGACGGCCTGGACGCCGAGAAGGGCGAGGAGCACCGCCCCCAGGGTGTGATAGGCGCGAAGTCCTTGCGGAACGGTGTGGCGGTGAAGCAGGGCGCGGAGCGCTCCGGCCCATGACCGGATCTCTCCGAAGGAGGTTTGGCCGGGTTTCAATGGCCCTTCCGGATGGACCCGCGCCGCCACGTCATCGCCAGGATTCATCCGATGAAAACCTGTCCGTTCCGCTCGCGGACTTCCAGTCTCTCCAACGGCCTCGGCGGCGGGCCGGAAACCACTTCGCCTTCGGAATCGAACACCCCTCCATGGCAGGGGCAGGCGAAGCGGCCGATGTTCTTTCCTCGCGAATCGGTCTTCCGGGCCTCATCCGGCCTCCACCGGACGACGCAGCCGAGGTGGGTGCAGACGAGGGAGAAAGCGCGGTAACCGCTCTCGGTCTTCAGGAGCAGGGCCGGCTCGCCGGCGATGCGGACGGTCGCGGACCCGCCGGGGGAGAGTGATTCGGCGCCGGGGACGCGCGGGGGGGCGCGCAGCCGCCGGCGAAGGTCCGGAGGATAGAGGTAGGCCAGCGCGCCCCAAGCGCCCAGGACCCCCGCCACGGCCAAGAGAGAGGTTTGCACCCAGTGAAAGAACCCTCTTCGGCCAACGGAAAAAATTTCGGCTGAATTCATGAAAATCCTATAATTTTCCGCTGGATCAATTAGAATAGATAAACAACCTCAATTCTATTCTATCAAAGAGGGCGCATGAATCGCGGGGCGGGAAATTTATCCGGGCCTCGGGGAATAGAATCGATGTGCGTTTGTTTTCTTAAAAGGGTGTTTGTGCCCATCCTGTGAACAGCCCAAACCCGGTTTCCGAAAGCTTCGGATCATCCGTAGGGGGGAAAGGGTGTGCTTCGGGGGGGCGAATGAGTCCATCAAACGGTATTGGATCGGGAGGGGGAGAGTCCATGAAAAAGATTTTCGCGATCACCCTGGTTCTGGCGTTCGCCGTCACGGCCGCCTTCGCGGGGCCGGTGTCGGCCCAGAAAAAGCATGCGCCGAAAGGGGTCTGGCGGGGAATGTTGGATAACGTCAGCAGCCTTCAGACCATCGTCAGCGCCCTGGCGGTCTTTGACATGAAGCGCATCGCAGCCGTGGCCGATCGGTCCGCCAAGAGACAGGAGTTCGTCTCCAACCTCAAGAAGTATAAGGGCACGAAGGTGGGGAAACTCTACAGCAACCTGGGGGCCGCATTTCAAGGGGTCGCCGAAGCCGCCCGGGCGGGAGAGGAGGACCTCGTTGCGGATAGGCTCAGTGGTGTGTTGAAGGCTTGCAACGCATGCCATTACAACTTGCGAGACGCCTCTCGCCGGAAGAAAATGAGGAAATAAACGGGACGGTGCAAGGGGCGCTCTCAGGGACAATCCTTGAGCCCTTTTTTCGCGCCCGAAAATCCGGCGCCGGGTTCCGGATCTCAGTCCTTTGCCAGGGCCACCATGTCCTCGGCGTCGCCGCCATCGGGGAACGGCCCCTGCTTGAGCTCGATGAGCTTGGTGTCCTCCTCCAGAAACTCGATGGAGTGGCCCTCCAGGAGCAGGATGAAATCGAAGGGCCGCAGGTTCGCGTCGCCCAGATGGTCCCCCTCGCGCGTGTAGACGCCGATACGCCCCAGCCCCCGCTGGCACATCATGAGCTGGAACTTGCTCGACCCGGGAATCGGCGACGAGACTTTGTGGTAGTGCGGTTTGACCTTGGAGCCCACCTCCCGGTTGAGGAGGACAATCTGGAGCGGCAGCGCGTTGTCCGTGACGTGGGCCTTGGTGTAGGTGTCCATGTCGATCTTGGACAGGTCGTAATGACGGGCCATGTGCGCCCGGTCCTCTTCGGTGTCGATCTTCGGCGGAAATTGGGAGTACTCTTCCAGATCCCCCCGGACGAGAACCGCCACGGTCCTGCCGTCTTTCGCCTTGAAGTGTTTCAGCTTGTCCGATTCGACCTCCACGCTTGGCCTCCCTCCAGGTGGGGCGGGACTCCGGCTTCACACCATGTCTGAAGGCATTATACGGCGGGCGTCCCGAGATGTCAGGGCATGTTGATATCCGCTCCGGAATCGATCATCCTCTAAGGGAGATCGACGCTGAGGGCTCGACGGAAATCGATTCGCTTGCGGACAATCCGCCCATTCCGCGCGTGGCTTGACTCCCACGGCCCCCTGTCCACGTCCATCAAGAATTCCCACCGCATGAAAGGCCGTCATGGAACTGAACGACATCATCACCGTCAATTGGATGTACGAGAAATTCTATCCCTACGTCGCCCGGCAGATCTTGGACGAATACGGCCGGACCTCCGGCCGGGCGCTCGAGATGGGGGCTTACGCGCCGGGGATCTCGGCCGCGCTCCTGGCGCTCGCCCCGGATCTCGAGATCACCGTCGCCGACAACACGCCGGGCCTCAAACCCCATTTCGAGGATTACCTGGGCCGGGCGGGGGTGCTGGAAAAGGTCCGGATCGAGGAGGGCGACCCCGAGGCCCTGCATTATCCGGACGGGAGCTTCGACCTGGTGTACTTCCGGGGCGCGCTCTTTTTCATCTGGGACCCGGTCAAGCTCCTGCGCGAGGCCGACCGGGTTCTCAAACCGGGGGGCGTGGCGCTCATCGGAGGCGGGTTCGGCGCGGGGGCGCCCAATGAGGTGATCGACAAGGTCGCCGCCGAAGCCCGGGACCTGAACCGCAAGCTCGGCAAGCGGGTGGTGAGCTACGAGGAGGCGGAAGCCTGCGCCCGGGAGGCCGGCGTGTGGGAGCGCTCCCGCCTCGATAAGAGACACGGGCTGTGGGTGGTGATCAAGAAATGATACCGGAAAGTCCCAGGGGGGCGGTTTTACAAAAAAGCCCCCCTTGGGGACTTTGCCCCTTCAATGGTCCGGGTTCGCGCCTTCCAGGGGTTTCGAGACCTCCAGGACATAGCCGTCCGGGTCGTGGAGGAGAAACATCCGCGTCCCCCAGGGCATCGACGTCGGCTTGCAGACAAAGTCGGCGTCCATTCCTTTCAAGCGTTCGCATTCCGCGTCCACGTCGTCGCTTTGCAGCGTGAAGATCGACCCCCATCCCCGGTCGCCGGGTTCGGGTGGGGGGTTGAACTTCCATTTTTCAAACTCCTCGCGCGACAGGTCTTCGTGCACCACCACGTTGAACCCGCCCACCTGAAACCGGGCGTCCTGCTCTCCCTCCCGGGCGATGGGGATCCCCATCACGTCCCGATAAAAGTGGACGGAGCGTTTCAGGTCCTTGACGAAAATGAAAATTGTTGAGATCCCGGTAATCATGATTCCGGTCCCCTTCGGAGATTCACGTCCCTGGTCGTCTTGCGCCGCACGTCCGGAGGATTGTCGGAAGGATTATTCTCATCCGGTCTTTCTCGCCAGAAACAGGAGGTGACCTTTCCTTGTGATTTCCTTGCCTCCGCCGCTGAGGTGGGCGCGCAAGCCTTCTTCTCTCCGGGGGTTCAGGCCCCATCGCTTGGGCGCGTTCCCGCCACCGAGCAGGACGCCCTCGGCCTCTTCCGGGGAGCGGAAGACCAGGACCTCCTCCTCCACCCGGCCGTGAACGATGTCGAACCCGGCGTCCACCAGTCCGCGGGTCAACGAGTCCTCCGTATAGGCGAACTTCGAAGGGACCCCGGTCTCCTTCCATTGATTCATGCGGACCGCGACCGCCGCGAAATGCGACCCGGGGGCCAGGGCGCGGCCCGCCCGCTCGATCAGGGCGTCGGCCATGCACAGGTGCGCCGTCAGGACATCGGGCCGTCCACCCCACCGGGCGTCGTCGTATTCCACCGCCTCCACATCGGCGACGGCGAAGCGGATATCCGCGATCCCGCCGGCCTCGGCCCGTCGGGTCGCCTTTTGAATCGCCTCCGCGTCCCGGTCCAGCCCCACGATCTCCGCCGCGTGAGGCGCCAGGGCGAAGGTGAGCTTTCCGGTCCCGCAGCCCAGGTCGAGCACGCGGTCGGCCTTCGTCATCTCCTCCAGGAGCCAACCCAGGAAGACGGGGCTGATGGCCGCATGCCGCCACGGACCCTGAAGAGACGCGGTCCAGGAAATCCGCCTCGTGTCCCAGGCGAAGCGATTCCCGCCGACGTCCGGCCCGGCCGGCGAGGCGGACGTGGAGCGCGCGTCCGCGGTCATCCGGCAAGCCCCAGGCTCTCGGCGTTCTCTTTCATGACGTCCAGGACGATCTGAAGGTGCTCTTCCAGGGGAACGCCCAGGTCCTCGGCCGCCTCTTCGATCTGTGCCCGGTCGACGCCCTTGGCGAACGCCTTGTCCTTCCACTTCTTCTTGACGGACTTGATCTTCATGTCCGAAATGTCCCGGGTCGGACGCACTAGGACGCAGGCCGTGATGAGGCCGACCAGCTCGTCGACCGCGAAGAGCGCCTTGGCCATGTTCGACGTCCGGGGGACGTTCAGGTATTCAGCGTGCCCCTTGATCGCCTCCAGCCCGTCTTCCGGAAACCCTTTTTCCTCCAGGACTTTGACCCCCACGAGGGGGTGTTCGTCCGGGGTGGGGTGTTTCTCGTAATCCAGGTCGTGGACAAGGCCGACCACCCCCCAAGAATCCTCGTCCTCCCCGAATCTCCGGGCGTAGGTCCGCATCGCGGCCTCGACGGCGAGGGCGTGCCTGCGGAGGTTCTCGCTTTGCGTCCACTCGTGAAGAAGGCCCTCGGCCTCGTTTCGCGTCATCATCGCTTGCCGCCTCCCCGGAAAAAGTCCTCATCCTTGGGCCGAAAGAGCGCCCGGGCGCCCGCGTCGCTTTTTTCAAATTCCACCCCCCGGATCAGGACCGCCGGCCGTCCCTCGCCCGCCTGGCCCATCAGCAGAGAGGCCGCCGCCGCCGCTTCATCCGCCTGGGCCACGACGGTGATCTGGAGCGTTCTGCCGAACAGGTCCGCGTCGCCGCGGCGGTCGATGATAGGCTCGATGCCCGCCGCCCCGATGGCCACCCCCACGACCCCGCGCCGGAACGGCCGCCCATGGGTGTCGCTGACGATCACGGCCACCTCCGTCGCCGTCTTTTCGCGGATCGCGTCGCGCAGCTTCCGGGCCGAGGCGTCCGCGTCTTCCGGCAGGAGGACGACGACGTCCTCCCCTTCCGGGCCGCTGAACACGTTGGAGCGGTCCACGCCGGCGTTGGCGCAAACGACGCCCGTGCGATGCTCCGTCACCAGGGCCGTCCGCGAGGCCAGCACCACTTCGTTGGATTCGCCCAGAATGACCTCGACCAGCCGGGGGTCCCGGTCCGTCGAAGCGGCGATGTCCCGGGCCCGAGGCGTCGGCGCCACTTCGGACAGGGTGCAGACCCGCCCTTCGGCCTTGGAGACGATTTTCTGGGCCACCACCAGGATATCGCCCGGCTGGAATTCCATTCCGCCCGCCCGCGCGGCCCGGCAGAGGATTCCCGCCAGGTCGTCGCCCGGCTTGATCTCGGGAATGTCGGGCAGCACCCGGCCTTGATAACCGTTCACGGCGAGACCACCGGACCCAATGCGAGAATTTTCGAGAGCCCGCTCAGGGCCTTGGGGTCCAATGCGCCGCGCAGGGATTCCAGGTCTTCCGGCAGGTCTATGTCCAGACCCAGACCGGCCGAGCGATGCTCCAGGAAGGCCACGCCGCTTGCGACGGCCCGCGCCCGGTGGCCGTTGAAGCTGTCCGGTCCGAAGGACGGGCTCAGGACATCCGGCGGATGAAGGAGCAGGGCGTTGGTCCCCTCGCCGCGACGCGAAGGGGCCGCCACGACGCATGGCGCCTCCGTCGCGCGGAGAGCGGCCATTGCGTCCACGTCCTCGGGCTTCAGGAGGGGAAGGTCCGCGGGAATGATCAGGATTGCTTCCGGCGGGAGTCCCGACGCGGCAACCTCCCGATCCGGAGAATCGCGGAATGCCGAGACGGCCTCGCGGAGGGCGCCGTTCAGGTCCGCGGATTCCTCGAAGAAAGAATCCGCGCCGAGCGTCTGCGCCGCCGACCGGGCATCGACGTCTTTGGAGATCAGGACGACGCGTTCCACGGATTCCGCCACGGCCAGGGAACGGAGGACGCGTCTCATCATCCAGAAGGCCAAGCGCCCCCGGGCTTCTTCGTCCAGGACCGAGGACAGGCGCGTTTTTCCATCCCGGAACCCTTTGAGCGGAACGAGCGCAATCATGGGGAGGTCGGCCCTTTATGTGCGGGATGCCCGGAAAATTTCGTCCGAAATTTCAAGGACTTCGCGGCCCAGCCGGGTCTTGTCTTCCAGCGTGTTCATGACCGTGTTCGTGACCCGGACGCGGAGGCCCATTCTCTCCACAAGCGGGGCCTCGTCGCGATCCACTTCGTCTAGCACGAAGCCATCGAGCAAGTCAACGTAACGCCGGGCCACCCCGGAAGCCGACGGCTCCTCGCCCATCTCCTTCATCATTTTCGCCGCGGGGCCTTTGAGGGCTTGCCCCCCCACGATGGGGCTCACGGCCACCTTCGGGCCGGGGGAGGACCGGATGGCGTCGGCCATGCCCGGCAGCTCCAGGATCGGCCCCAGGCTCACGAAGGGGTTGGACGGGCAGAAAATGACGGCCCGCGCCCGGGCCAGGGCCGATAGCGCCGCCTCGGTGGGCCCGGCGTCCTCGATCCCCTCGAAACGAATCCCGGTGATCGGCGTTTCCGCCCGCCGGGCCACGAAATAGTCCTGGAACTCCAGCTCGCCTTCCGGCGTGAGGACGCGCGTCCGGACCGGGGCGTCCGTCATGGGCAGGACGGCGCTTCGGACCCCCAGCGCGCGGCAGAGGATCCCCGTGACTTCCGTCAGGGATTTTTTCTGATCGAGGAGCGCGCGGCGCAGCAGGTGGGTGCCCAGGTCGCGGTCGCCCAGACGGAACCAGGCGGGATGGCCGTAGCGCTCGAGCATGTCGAGGGCGTGGGTCGTATCGGACGCCACGCCCCAGCCCGGGCCCGGGTCCGCCAGGCCCGCCAGGGTGTACATGACCGTGTCGATGTCCGGAGAAACGTGGAGGCCGTAAAGCGTGAGGTCGTCGGCGGTGTTGACGACAGCCGCGACCCTTTCCGGCGGGGCCGCGTGGGCGAGTCCCAGGACCAGCTTCGCCCCTCCGACGCCCCCCGCGAGCGCAACGATCAGGTCATTCATTCAGCGGTGCAGAACCGTCAGCGCGTAGGCGGGCCTCCCCGGGGGTTCTTCCCGCGGGGGCCGGCCGAGGGCGACGAGCATGTGGGGATGGAAATCGCCGGGCAGGTCCAGGGTCGACCGGACCAGGGCGGGACAAAACAGCGGCGCGCAAACCCAACAGGCGGCGATGTTCCGCGCGTGGGCGGCCAGAAGAACGTTCTGAAGGGCGGCGCCCAGGCTCTGCGTCGCCATGGTTTCCTCGGCGGCCCGCCGGAAGGCGTCGGGGTATCGGTCCAGATCTTCTTTGTACAGACACGCGATCAACAAGGCGCTGGCGGGAAGGAGCAGGTCGAGGGATTTTTGTATCCGGGCGCGGATGCGATCTTCGGAGAGGATGCCGTCGTTCCGGAGGTCGGATTCAAAGGCGGCGGCCATCCGGCGGACCAGGCGCGCTTTGATCTCGGGGGTTGAAACAATGACGAATCGCCAGGGGCGGGTCTTGTGCGGGGAGGGCGCCCACCCGGCGGCCTGGACGACGCGGTCCACCTCTTCGGGCGGTACGCTTCCCGGACCGAACTGCCGGCGGGAGCGGCGCGACTCCAGGAATTGAAAATAGATGTCCCCGTCCCGAGACTCAGGCATGACGGCACCCGGCGGACCCCAGTGGCTCAAGTCATCCGTTCGAGGAGACAGGCTCCAACGAAGGGCGCTTTTCGTACACCGTCGTCCGCTCGACGGGGATCCGGCCGTTATTAAGGATGATCTCGCGGAGCTGCTCGACCGAGGCGCGATCTCCCCACTCCGATCCGGACATGTTGGAGATCTTCTCCTCCATCAGCGTCCCCCCCACGTCGTTGCAGCCGACCCGCAGGGCCTCGCCGGCGGCTTGCAGGCCGATCTTCGGCCAGCTCGACTGGATGTTGAAGATCGTCTCGCGGAAATAGATCCGGCTGACGGCGTAAACCTTGAAGACCTCTTCATTGGGGATCATTCTCAGGATGTCGTACTCTCGGCCGAGCGCGTTGTCGTAAGGAATGAACGGCAGCGGAACGAACTCGGTGAATCCCCCCGTGTCCTTCTGGATGTTCCGGGTGACCTCGAGGTGCTCCCCGACATCTTCCGGGGACTCCACGTGGCCGAACATGATGGTGGAAGTCGCCGGGATCCCCTGGCGGTGAATCTCTTTCATGATCTCCACCCAACGCCCGGTCGTCAGCTTCTCGGGGCAGATGATCCGGCGCACGCGCTCGACCAGGATTTCCGCGGCGGTCCCGGGCGTGCTGCCGAGTCCGGAGTCTTTCAGGATGGAGATGACCTCGGCGGAGGTCTTGCCCGACAATTCGGTCATGTAATTGATCTCTTCGCTCGAATAGGCGTGGATGTGGATGTCGGGGGCGACGCGCTTCACCCGCTTGAGGAGGTCCGCGTAGTAATCCAGCGTGATGAACGGGTGAAGACCGCCCTGGATGCAGACCTCGGTGGCGCCGAAGGCGACAGCTTCGCCGACCTTCCGCTCGATTTCCTCATCATTGACGAAATACGCCCCCTCCTGCCCCGCCTTCCGGGAGAAGCCGCAAAACGCGCAGCTGCCCACGCAGATGTTGGTGAAGTTCATATTCCGGTTGACGACGTAGGTGACCTCGTCGCCGTTGACCTCCGCCCGAATGGCGTCCGCCAAATCGAAAAGCCGCCGGGTCTGTTCGGGGTCTTTCGATTTCAACAGGACCGCCGCGTCCTGGGGGCCGATTTCCCGTCCGCGCTCGGCCTTTCGAAAGGCTTCGGCAAATGTAGGCATCTTGTGTTGTCCTCAGCAGAAAAGCGCCGGCCGGATGGAGGCCATCACTGCGCCAACGATGGGTGAGTGCCACCCGCGATCGACGAACTCATCGTACACGGGCAATCGAAGCTCCAGGTCGATGTCGAACTCGGCGAGATACCTGCGCAGCCCTTCCGTGTCCGGCCAGGGGTGATTGGGATTGATCAGGTCCGGCTCGTCCGAAAGCCCGCCGATGTCGTCGGCGCCCGCTTCCACGGCTTCCAGGACGTGCGGAACCAGGTTGGGCGGAATCTGGATGTGGACGTCATCAGGGAGAATCGCCCGGGCCTCGCGGACCATCTCCAACGTTTCCGCTATCGAGGGCTCGGGCCAACCCGCCATCGGCGTTCCCTCCTGGACGTTGAGGGGCTGGACGATGACCTCCATCAGGTGCCCGTAGGTTTCATGGAGCCCGGCCAGGGCCTCGAGGGTGTCGGTCCGCTCCCGCCGGCGCTCGCCGATGCCGAACAGGATCCCCGACGTGAAGGGAATCTGGAGCTCGCCGGCCGCCCGGACGGTCTCCAGCCGCAGGGCGGCCGCCTTCGTCGGCGCGAAATTGTGGGCGATCCCCGCCTCGACGGCCGGACTCAGCGACTCCACCATCACGCCCATCGAAGCGTTTACGTCTTTCAGCCGGGCCAGCTCGTCCAACGTCAGGGTCCCGATGTTGGTGTGAGGCAAAAGCCCTTCTTCCAGAAGGATTTCGCAGGCCCCGCGGGTGTAATCCACGTACGTGGGAAACCCCCACGCATTCAGCTCCGCCCGCATTATGGGGTGGTCGTCCGGCCGCTCGCCCGTCATCACGAGCGCCTCGACGGCGCCCTTCGCGGCTTCCCGCCGGGCGGCTTCCCGGATCTGCTCCCGGGTCATGAGGACCGGTTGGTTGGAGCGGAAAGAACAATAACCGCAGTGGTTCCGGCACCAGTAGGTGATGGGAAGGGTGAAATTCCGGGAATAGGTCACCGTCTTCACGCAGTGCGTTCCTTTCGCGTCCCCCGAAACAGCTATTCTAACACATCAGTACCGCAAGAGATTTCTCGTCCGGCGGGCGGATGTCCTTGGGTCCCCCGGGTTGGAGAGGGGGATCGCAACCTGGGTTCCGGCGGCGCGGGGCGGGTCATCAGGAAATCGTATGGGCCGCTTCAAACGCCGCAATCCTGGATTCGTGTTTCAAGGTCAGGTCGATGTCGTCCAGACCCTCGATCAGACACTTTTTGGAGAAAGGATCGATATCGAAATGGTGCGCTTCTCCTTCGGCCGTCGTGACCGTCTGCCCCTTCAAATCAACGGACAGGGCGACGCCGGGCTCCGCTTCGCACCGGGCCGCGAGGTCGTTGACGGTCCCTTTATCCAGAACGACGGGGAGCAGGCCGTTTTTCAAGCAGTTGTTATAGAAAATGTCCGCAAAGGAGGGGGCGATGACCACCCGGAATCCGGCCTGCTGGATGGCCCAGGGGGCGTGCTCCCGGGAGCTTCCGCAGCCGAAGTTGCTCCCGGTCAGAAGAATCTCGGACCCTTCATAAGCCGGGTCGTTCATGACGAAGTCCGGTTTCGGCTCGCCCTCGGGCGTGAAACGCCAGTCAATGAAAAGAAACCGGCCGAATCCCGTCTTTTCGATCCGCTTCAGGAACTGTTTCGGAATGATCTGATCGGTGTCCACGTCCGCCCGATTGAGCGGCATGACCTTTCCGGTGAAATGCTTGAATGGCTCCATCAGTTTTTCAACTCCATTCCCGGATGTCTACGAAATGACCTTCGATGGCCGCGGCGGCGGCCATCGCCGGACTGACCAGGTGCGTGCGTCCGTCCCGACCCTGGCGTCCTTCGAAGTTCCGGTTCGACGTGCTGGCGCACCTTTCTTTCGGATTGAGAATGTCCTCGTTCATGCCCAGGCACATGCTGCACCCGGACTCCCGCCACTCGAAGCCGGCCTCGGTGAAGATGCGGTCGAGCCCCCGCTCTTCGGCGGCCCGCTTGACCGATTGAGAACCCGGGACAACCATCGCGCCCACGTTCGAATGGACCTTTTTCCCTTCGACAACCTTTGCCGCCACCGTCAGATCCAGGAGCCGGGAATTCGTGCAGGAGCCGATGAAGACCCGGTCGATCGGAATGTCCGAAATCGACGTGCCGGCTTCCAGGCCCATGTATTCCAAGGCGCGCCCGGCCGCCTGGCGGTCGGCTTCGTTGTCCATTTTCCGCGGATCGGGGACCTCGCCCGTGACGTCCGTGACCATGCCGGGATTCGTGCCCCATGTGACCTGGGGGGCGATTTCGGCCGCGTCCACGACAACCTCCCGGTCGAAATGCGCGCCGTCGTCGCTCCGAAGGGTTCGCCAGAACTCGACCCGATCCTGAAACGCTTTGCCCTTGGGGACGTGCCGCCGCCCCTCCAGGAAGGCGAAAGTCACATCGTCCGGGGCGATCATGCCGGCCCGGGCGCCCGCCTCGATGGACATGTTGCACACCGTCATCCGTTCTTCCATGGACAACGCCTCGATGGCCTCGCCCCGGTACTCGATGACGTGTCCCACGCCGCCGCTGACACCGATCCGGCCGATAATGGAAAGGATGATGTCTTTCGCCGTGACGCCGAAGCCGCAGCGGCGGTTCACCGTGACGGCGAGGGTCTTCGGCTTGGATTGCAACAGGCACTGGGTCGCCAGGACGTGCTCCACTTCGCTCGTGCCGACACCGATGGCAAGGTCCCCGAAGGCCCCGTGCGTCGCGGTGTGGCTGTCCCCGCAGACGATGGTCTTGCCGGGTTGCGTAATTCCGAGCTCGGGCCCGATGACGTGGACGATCCCCTGGTCGGGACTGTTCAGGTCGAACAGCGTGACGCCGAATTCCCGGCAGTTTTTCGCCAACGCATCCACTTGCTGCTTCGAGATCTGATCGACAATCGGCAGACTGCGGTCGGTCGTGGGCACGTTGTGGTCCATCGTTGCGAAGGTCAGGTCCGTCCGGCGGACCTTCCGGCCCGACATGCGCATACCTTCGAAGGCCTGAGGGCTCGTGACTTCATGGACCAAATGGCAATCCACATAAAGAATCGCCGGCTGGCCCTGCTCCTCATGCACCACATGTGCGTCCCAGACCTTCTCAAAGAGTGTACGGAGCGCCATGATTCTCCTTTGCCCCCTTCCGCCCGGGCTCGGGAAAGCCCGTCCTCCGGGCCGCGTTTGCTTCAACGCCAGGGTGCGATGAAATGTTCAAATTAGACACTGATTTCGGGACTGTTACGCCTCTCCAGGGTATAATCGCCCGCCGTACAAATCAAGTCCGTGTATGGGTTCAAGACATATGAGACACGGGGGCCGTTTTTTTGAATGTTTCCAGGGCCTGGGCGGGCGTCAGGTAGTCCAGGTTCTGGTGAGGTCGAATATGATTGTAGATCTGCTCCCACTCGCGCAGCCGGACGTTGAGCGAGGCCACCGTCCAAGGGAGTTCGTACACCTCGTAGAACTCCTCCCTGTGGGTCCTGTTGGCCCGCTCCACACGGCCATTGAGCTTGGGCGAGCGGGGCGGCAG
>PVBE012296863.1_pt1 | contig 18462 bp, 22 predicted proteins | sample 1631181 | NCBI WGS metagenome assembly PVBE01 (sample SAMN08397723, study PRJNA350692) | Marine metagenome, whole genome shotgun sequencing project. | isolation source: water | place: Pacific Ocean | collected 2012-04
ACCAACAACTCGGATGACTTGACTGCCGAATCGAATCGCAACGAGTCACGCTGGATCCGGATTCTTAGAAGTAGCAGGTTGAAACCTCAGAGATTGACATAAGCCCAGTAGAAGCAACAATGGATCCATGATCGATTCACAACATGTGATAACAACCGCGGACGATCTTCGTCGCTTAGTCCCGCCTCCCCGGCCGGCTCAGGAAACCAAAGTGCTGTCAGCACTTGATGAACACTGCCGTAAATGGATTGAACGAAGCCCTTTCGTCGTTGTATCCAGTGTCGACTCAGCAGGGAAGATGGACTTATCACCGAAGGGTGACCCTCCCGGATTCGTTCAAATCCTCGACGATGAAACGTTGGCTGTTCCTGATCGTCCTGGGAACCGCCGGCTCGACACTCTGCACAACCTGTTGGAGCGGCCTCAGACCGGTCTGATGTTTGTCGTCCCCGGCAGGGGTGAAGTTTTGAGGGTTAGCGGAACTGGCCAGATCGTTACCGATCCTGATCTGCTGACCACAATGGCGATTGGTGACCGTCTACCCATTCTGGCACTGGTCGTAACGATCGACGAAGTGATGTTTCATTGCGGGAAATCGGTGATCCGGTCAAAGTTGTGGTCCCCTGGCGACTGGCCAAATATTGATGGTCTCGCCAGTTACGCGGAAATTCTTGGTGACCAAACAACCTCCGACGAGACCGTCACTGAAATGGAAACCAGGTTCGGATCTTGGCATGAAGGAAACGAGCTGTATTAGGTCTCCAGCAACCTATGGAGACAAGGCTTTTAATTCAGTGAAGCGCACTAGCTGCTGACACTCATACCGATCAGCAACGTCGCCACAAGTTCAGGGTGGTACACAAACGGTGAATGGTCGGTGTCCCATTCAATTGACTGCGTAGCTCGGGCAGCCATTTTGCGTTGGCCAGCGACCGGTAACGCGTTGTCGTAGCGGCAAACCACATAGGTTGATGGTTTAGTTTGCCAAGCCAATTCTGATTTGCCGTCGAACGGCCTCAAGCTTTGGGGGCGTAACTGCTGTGCCGCCCACGCGAAATCGTCTTCATCATGTTCGGTGTAAAACACTGCTTTCCCTAATTCGGGTTTAACGGTGATAGTTCCATCATCATGAACTTCTAAACACTGGTTTAGATCGTCAGACCTGTAGGGCGTGGTGTCCTCGTTCTCTAAACCAAGAAACGCTGTGAGATACACCAAGTGTCCCACTCGGTCATGTGTTCCAGCTTCGGTTATCACCGTGCCTCCCCGCGAGTGGCCAAGCAAGATCGCTTTCTCACTTCCGGGTAATCCATCAAGAGCATCTCTGACCGCGGCGTTGTCCTCGGTTTGGTTTGCTCCACTGGAAGCAGCTGCGACGCTCGGTAGATCGGGTGCTACCCAGTGAATGTTCGCTGCATCTAAATAAGGGGTTACCCGCTCCCAACACCATGGCCCATGCCATGCACCGTGAACGAGGACAACTGGTTTGTTCATAACCACAACCTAACTGAAGACCCGCTGCACCATTTGAGTTCAAATCTCCGCGCCGGCTTGGCATTGTTTAGCTCACGTGAGTGAAAGAATGTGCCTGTGTGGAACTTGACCTGAGGAGGCCTGACATAGGGAGCTTGAATCGGTGTCTGGTGTCAGGATTTTTGTATTTATTGATGTGACCACAAAGGGGGACGCTGTGAAGGAGTTGGCTGGAAAAACAGCTGTTGTGACAGGCGCAGGGAGTGGCATTGGTAGAGCAATGGCGAAGCGCTGGGCTGAAGCGGGAATGAATGTCGTCATTGCAGACATCGATGAGGTGGCACTCGACAACGCCGTCACCGAGGTTTCCCAAGTCGGACCCACTGCGGGACTGGTTGTCGATGTCACCGCAGCTTCCGAAGTTGAAGACCTACTTGCATTCACCGTTGATCACTTCGGCCGCGCTCACCTTGTCTGCAACAATGCGGGCGTCGCGGGGCCTTCAGGCCACGCGCCACACGAACTGACCATCGAGGATTGGCAATGGGTGCTTGATGTTGATCTCTGGGGAGTCATTTACGGAATCCGCACCTTCGTCCCTCATCTCCTTGCCCATGGAGATGGTCACATCGTCAATACAGCCTCACAATCAGGACTCACCTCAGGTGCGGTCATCAGCGCCGCCTACTACGCGGCGAAGCATGCCGTCGTCGCGATATCTGAGTGCCAATTCCACGATTTCTCGCAACGGGACTCTGGTATCAACGTCTCCGTAGTATGTCCTGGTCCCGTAGCCACAAACATCATGCATGACGAGGCTCACCGACCTGAACGTTTCCAAACAGTTCCCGTCCCTGTCGCGTCGGAACACTCCGAATCGGTCACCTCAGCTATGTCCGATGTCATCGCGTCGGGTCGCCCAGCTCACGAAGTGGCCGAAATTGTTCACAACGCGGTCATTAACGACGAGTTCTATATTTACACCGACCCCAACATCGTTGAATCGATCACGGCCCGACATCGGGCGATCGAACAGCGTGGTTTTCCCACTACCGGACGGATGGACGCAGACGTCACCGGTAGTTGAACCGAAAACAGATTTTATTCATCACCTCTCTAATTGTCGCTTAATCAAACCCGGTCACACCGTGTCACTCGGGAACACCGGCGTTTGATTTGGCTATTAGCGCTGGTATTTGGTGGGAGAGCTAAACGCATCGTTACCAGTGCAGCTACCCGACTGAAGCTCGATCGTTAACACTTCAGAAGAACTAACGTCGACAAGTAGCCGGTTTATAGCGCTTGCTGATCTGTTAGTTCGCGAGTCAGCAGTGAACTCGTGGTAGCAGTAAATCCCTGACCCTGCCTCTACTTTCGCAAAGTCAAGATTGATACGACCGCTAGTAGTTTTCTTAAAGATCCAATCACTCGCATCCGTGAGCGTTGAGGCAACGGCTATGAGTTGGTGATCCGAACGGGTGTTGTCATCAACGAGGGCAAGATTGTCCATCCAATCACCCTGAACTTCTTGAACCGTGTACCAGATGCCTTTCGCTGTCCCGGGCAAATCCTGAACGATTGTTCCACATCCGATCGCAGCGTCGGCTACGCGTCCACTGAGTTCCTGTCGCATGCCGTACATAAGAAGTCGGAGGTCTTCTACGAACCAATCGAAGCCGCAAACGGCATGTTGAGCATCAGAAGGTTGGCGGTCCAAATTGATGAACGCCATCGGTCCGAGGTTGTAGTCATAAGCCCAAACATCTAATTGGGTATTCGGGGTTGTTAGTCCGCCAAGAGTGCCAATGGGGTCGCCTTCTTCGAAAATGACTCTGACATCTAGCCTCTCCCAAGTGTCGTATAGCTCAAACGAGCAGTATTCAAATTGGCGAGCGTCGTAGCCGTAGCTGTTGCATCGCTCCGTGGCCCCAGTCGTCGCTTCCACAATTTCATCTGACACAGTCGACACGTGTCCGAATCGCAGTTCTCGGCCGTCGCAGACACTGAACACCAGACCCCAGTCGCTGTAGGACTCGGTATCGCCTACTACGTCGTACCTGGTCCTGGTAACTCGAAACAACTTAAGATCCCCTGGAGAGGACAAAGGTACTGAAGGAGATGCGCCATCGCTGTATCCGGGAAGTAAGAGATACACGTGATCTGTGGGAATCGTGTGCTCAGGAACGTTGATGTGACCTAACGGAACTGTTCCCGCCAGGTTGGCCCTAGCGATTGGAAGAGCAGTTAGTGGCCGATCCACGCAGGGCGCTTCTGGGGCGGCTGTCGTGGGGGGCGAGCCGTGCTTGACGGTGGTCGGTGGTGCAGCTTGTTCTGGTTCTGAGGTGGTCTCTTCCAAACAGGGCTCAAGAAGAGAGAGCTCCTCAGCGGTCGGGTTCACGCTCAGGAACTCGGTCGCTCGGCTGGCGCCCAAGATCGATGTCACGCAATCAAAGGGGCTGAAGTCTCCGGTTCTCATCATAAGAGATTTCACTTCGAGGAATTTCTTGAGGTTCTCTTCGTAAACAGGGTCGACTTCGATTTGGGTGGTCGAGGTTGTAGACGTCGCAGTTTTCGCGACAGTCACTGTTGTTGTTGGCGTCGGCGAATCTTCAACCTGAACGGATGTAGTTGAAGCAGGCAATGCAGCCGAAGACTGGGTCGTCTCAGTTGTCGTTGAAGACGGAGAACCCCCACAAGCCGCCGCAAGAAGGAAAAAGGACAGCAGGGCAGTCAGCTTGTGCATCGCCTCAGCTTATTAGAGAGGGAGCCACAGAGTCATCTCGGAAGTTCCTAAAGCTATTAGGAGTTTACACCGGGCGATAAGTTCGGTCCCGTGACTCTGTCCAATGCGAGTTTGACCATGGTCTCAAGTTGTTGAGTCTTTTGGCCATTTCGCCTCACTTATGTCTTTACTCGAACCACCCTTGATCTAGTTGCTTAAACATTGTTACTGAACGGTAGTTCAGTGTTAAAATGGTGACGGAAATGAACAAACAACAAAACCGTAAAAGAGGCAACGGTATGAAGAATTACAGAGTCCAATACGACACCCGGACCGAAGAAGAAATTAAGAACTGGACCTATGAAGGACCACCTGAGTTCGGATCAGAAACAAAAAGCCACGGAATAGTGAGTCGAATCATCCGAGCACTATTCAAAGCGAAAGGCCACCGCAACTGGCCCGATGGCGGCTTCCGCCAACACGAACGTTCAGCAGCCTAGAAAGCACAACAGTAACCAGCGAAGTTCAGGCGTTTTTCAGGTCAATCCAATACCAGCGTCGACCAGGTGTTGTCGTTGACTTGGTTTATTTGCTAATTCCGGAGAATATAGCGAACATTTTTCATCCGACAAAAAGTGGTCCCTACCGTCATTGGTCGCCCTAGTTCAAGTTTGTGCAAGAAGCGGAAGTCGGTAGGCCCGAGCTGCTGTGTCGTGAAATAAGTCTCGCTTCTCATCGGCCGAACAACTAGCTGCGATGACTTTGAAACTGTTCCATAACGGGACGTACCCAACGCCGCGTTTATCGACAGGGAAATTCGACTCAAACATGCACCGGTCTGCTCCGAAAACCTCGATCGCGTATTGGATTGGGTCACTCCAGGCTTCGGCTAGTTCCACCGAACTTGCAGGTCGGTCACGCTTGTCCCATCGAAAGCCCATCATCGGCATTCCGATACCACCCAGTTTCAAGAACACGTTGCTACAGGACGCAATATCGGCCATTTGAACCTTCCAGTAATCAAGAATTTCTGTTCGTTGATCCTTGTAAGGCCCAGTGCCCAATATCCCGCCTAAATGGTCGAGAACAATTGGCGTTCCCGGACATGCGCGCGCTACATCAACAAATTCAGATAGCTGCGGGTGGTAGACCATCGCGTCATAGGTGTATCCCAGCTCACCGACGCGACGAACCCCTTCAAGGTAGAACGGGTCGTTCATCGCAGCGTTGGCGTACATCGCTAAAGGCGGATGATCATCCTGAGCGGTGATATATCGGACACCGCGAAAGCGACCCCGACCCGCCGTTTCGTGAGCCTCTAAAACCTCTTCAACAGCGGCTCCTAAGGAAACATCTGCGTTCCCTTGAATCGCTTTAATCTCAGCGTCACCCGATGCAGCGCTTTCTTCAGCAACATCGACAACGAACTCAGTCTCCCCTACCGAACGAAGATGGGTCGGACCATCTTTTCGGTACTCGGCATGACATTCAAGAAACACGGTGCCGACAATGTTGTGACCGCTTCCAGTGTCCTTATGTAACTCATCAAGTGTGTACGGCCAACCCGTATGACCATCATCCAGCCACAGGTGATGATGAGGATCCAAAATGGGAAGTTCAGGTTCTAAGACGCCTTCAACCACCCTCGAAATCCACTCAGCATGTGCCGCGCCCGGCCTGTCTTCTGCCATAGCAGTACCTCCGTTTGCATCAGTTAAGCCGGTCTCATTCTTCTATAACAAAGATCGCTCAGCTTCAGAAAAAGCAAAAGACCGCCCCGAAGGGCGGCCTCTTACCGATGATCAAGTTGAGGAGTTACCTTATTTCCACTCCCACAGTTCCCATGTGGCCTCACCATTAGCGTCTACGGTCCAGTCGTATACAACCGCAATACCGTTGAGGGAGCTAAGAGAAGGGGCTGCGGTTTGGAAATATACGACGCCCTTAAAGACAAACCCACCGTCTTCAGTTGGTGAACCTACTCCGGTGGCTGAGAATGTCGCGACCCCGTCTGCAGTCATGACCACACCCGAGTTAGGACATTCTCCCTGCCAAGACCCGTCAGCCCTCATTGTTGCCTGATATGTAGCCATACTCTGCACTTCGACACCAGCCAAAGTTCCTGCAGTAGTGGCCGTGGTTTCAGCGCACGGCATTCCATTGATTGCTGGAAGAGCCTTCATTTGCGAGGGACCTGCCATGGAGCCAACATGTTCACCAAGCATAATTTTTCACCTTTTCAGTTTGTTATTTAGAGATGTGACCTTAACCCACCGGTCTCGACGGCCCACGAGCGTGGGACGAAATGACCAAGACCGCCCTCATGAGCGAATACCAAACCAAATCCGACAACCGGACCGGAGGGAAAACCCAGAGCGGTCTGACTCGCAGGGCCAAGCTCGCCCCGATGGTGACCTCCTTTCGGGAAGGTCTTTTGTCGTTTTCGGACTTAGTAGACCTTTCCCACCAAGTCGGCATCGACGATGGCTGAGCGAAGATCTGACCATCCGTCATCGGTAGCAGGAACCCATTTGGTCAGATGCTCCATCCGCATCATTTCTGCTATATCGGGGTCATCCGAACTCATCGCTAACAGAAGGTCAACGAAGTCTTGGGCGTTATCTTTGCTGAGCATGGGGCTTGACGTGAAAGCGCAATGCGCGTAGCTCTGGGTTTGCCAAATGGTTCGAATCTCATCAGCCTCAAGTCCATGCTTTCGCAAAAGAGGCTGCAACCATGGCTCAAAGATCACGCCGGCGTCAGCTGAATAATTTACAACTGCCTCAAAGATGGTTCGGTCGTCGACCCAATGTTGTAGATCAGAGTATTGGGTTGACTCAAGCTCAATTAGTGAGCACTCATTTCTAACGTCTAAACCTTCTGCGAACAGTTGGCGAACAGGTAGAAGCCACAGTTCGCTTGATGTCTCCGCGCCGAATGCAAGGTTACGGCCCCGGAGATCTTCGACTGTTTTGATATCGCTGTCGGCCCGGACAATTAGCAAACTCGTTACGTTTTCGTCAGTGTCGCGCATAGCTAATGTGCGACAGTCAGAGTTCTGCTCAAGTAGCTGAGCGTGGGCCATTGGTGCATTCCAGGCGATATCTATGTGGCCGGCAAGAAGTGCCGACGACATCGCGTCGTAGGTCGAGAAAAGGGCGTATTCAACAGGAAATCCGGCCTCTACGAAGTACTTACGGATGGCGTTCCAAATTAGAACCGCTCTCTTGGGATCAGCTGCGGTAGCTCCTAAGACCAGTGGTCCTTCAGAATTCGACATGTTCTCGTCCTTCTACGTGGTGCCGGCACTAGTTCAGCACAGTTGAGTCCATTCAAACGGACTGGCCCCAAACCCTGGGCTAGGTCGCACCTTGGTCGTCGTCTTCGTTGAACTGTTCGGCCATCGACTACCCATGGTTTCGACCCAATCTACGCATTCGATTTCTATGTGTGTCTCGGGTGGGTCACAGGTGATCTGTCCCGCTAGAAACCGCCAGTAGTGCGACTTACCCGATATCTATTGTCATATCGACGCAATTGTTATGCGACAGATAGTCCGCCATCGACGACGAACTCCGCTCCGGTGCAGTAGCTGCTCTCTTGTGACGCTAGCCAGAGCACAAGTTCGGCAACCTCTGTGGCTTCTGCGCTTCGGCCCATCGGAACGACAGACTCCACCCTGGGTTGGAGATTATCTGGGAATTGGTCGAGCATTGCTGTCTCGATCAGGCCTGGGTGGACGGAGTTGACTCTGATGTTGTGACGGGCAAGCTCGTGGGCAGCAGATTTAGTCATCCCTCTTACCGCCCATTTGCTAACCGAATAGGAGAACTGGAAACCGACGCCTTGGAGTCCTGCCACGGAGGAAATATTGACGATCGAGCCACCCTGCTGTTTCTTCATCTCATCAGCTACAGCCTGCATTCCCAAGAAAACGCCTGTGCAGTTCACCTCCATGACTCGCTCGAAATCCTCTCTGGAGGATCGAGTCAGGCGATCGAATAGGAGAATGCCTGCGTTGTTCACGAGAACATCTATGGACCTGCCTTGATCCACCAAGCCACCTACAACTGCTGACCAATTGTCTTCATTCGTCACATCGAGATGATGGAAAATGGCTGAGTCACCAAGTTCTTTGGCAAGAGCTAACCCTTCGCCATCTAATACATCTGCTATCACTACGAAGGCTCCCTCTTCGGCGAAGCGTCGAGCTTCTGCCGCACCTTGCCCTCGTGCGCCTCCCGTAATTATTGCTGTGCAGTCTTTTAGTCGCTCACCCATACCTCCAGTATTGATCGAAAATACGGTCGACACCATCCGCGAGACCGACCTAACCCTTCAGGACATCAGAATGCGTTGCGAATTAGCGATTCGGGTTCATGGAAAGGTCAGCCCCGAGGGTGTCGGTGTATTCCTCCATGTGGACAATCATCCCGTCGTTGCAGGTATATATCCAACAGTATTGGTTGTCATAAGGTCGACCGGTGGCCCGAGCTGTCGCTGTGATTCGCTGCTGCACTACCGCTTTATTGCCTTCTACGATCATATGTCTGACATCAAGAGTAAACGGCTTAGAAAAATCAAAGGCCTTTTTAGCTGTGTCGCCGGCAAGTTCGAGCAAAACTTGTTCACCTGAAACCTTGCCCTCGCTGTCAGTTTGAACAACGAAACCCTCGCCGTTCACCACGGTCTGGGGAAGCTGCCAAACAACGTCTTCAGCCAGACATTCCTTGATGGTTGAGCTATCAGCGCTGATAAGCGCTTCGTAATAGCGTTCGATCAGAGTTCGCGTGTCTTCAGTTTTCATGGTTGTTGCTTCGCTCTATGGGTCGGCCAGTACGTTAGGGCTTAAAAATGTCGTTGAGGTTAAAACGCTTCTTTGCCGGCCACCGGGGTGACAGCGAACACGGTTTGTCCCCGTGGGCCGCCCCGGTCCATGGAAACAAGGGTGAGCAACACCGCAAGCACCAGAGCCACGCCGAGGATCGCTGCGGCCAAGTTCAGATCGAGATAGCTGCGATAGGCCACGATAGCGCCAGCCGAAATACCGGCGACTGCTCCAAACGCCATCATGCACATGTCTCCGGCGCCTTGGATGCTGGCACGCTGTTCAACCGGGAACGCTTCTGTTAGCAGTCCACTCGCTGCAATGATGCCGAAACACCAAGCGAGACCAATCACGGTCTGACCGCCGGTGATTCCGACGAATCCTTCGGGTGGTGTGAACCCTGCCCACAACGCGCCAGTTGCGCAAAGCACTCCAGAAAAAACCAGCATTGGGTATCGCCCGATCTGATCCGCGAGCCGGCCGACCACAGGACTCAAGGCGTACATACCAAGAATGTGGCTGAACAACATGAGGCTGATTGCGCCCTTGCTTTGTCCGCCGTCGTTCATGTGTAGCGGCGTGAGGGTCATGGTGCCAACCATGGTGGCTTGGCTGATCATCATCGCGAACACCGCCAGCCGAGCCTTGGGGTTCTGTAAAATCAGCCCGAGCGCAACTCTGAAGGGCATTCTTGTGTCTTGACCTTCGCTACCTACCCCACCGGCAAGTACTAGCGGATCGGGACGCAATCGAACTTCTACAATCGCGGCTGCCACAAGGAACAGCAAGGCACCAGTGAGGAACGAACCCGCGTAGTCGGGAAGGCCGATCCTGCGCCCGATGGGGTCGAACACCGATAGAGAGACCAGCGATCCGAACCCCGAACCGATCGTCGTGGCTGCGACGACCAAGCCGATCGTCGACGCTCGCCGGTCGGGTTTGGCAAGGTCAGCTGCGGCGTACCGAGTAGCCATGTTGGTGGCGTTGCCGACGCCGATGAGAGCAACTCCGAGAGGCAAGAACAGGAACTGTCGGGTAATTGCGGCTATCACGGCAAGAAACGCGCCGATAGATGCAAGCACATAACCCGTCAGCAGACCAGGACGTCGGCCGCTTCGCGCCATCATGCGAGCCAATGGGAAAGACGCAATCGCGGCGCCGATCGATAGGGAGGCAGCGGCAAGACCTGCCAAGGTCTTCGAGCCAGTGATGTCATCCGCGAGTAGAGCCGTCACGGAGTAGCCAGCCACCAACCCGATTCCGCCGCACATCTGACTCGCGAGCAGCGTTTGGACGGTCCGGCGTTGCACTCGCTCAATGTCTGGGTGGTCGGTCGAAAGTTGTTCGCCAGTCCCGAGTACCGGCTCGTCGACCTGTGTCACGCCGTAGTTCCCATCCGTTAATTCGCTGCCGATGCAGCAAACCGCTGAAACTCTATCGAACACCGATTAGATTTGGGGGTTGTGGACGCATCCTGGGTGAGGACTTCCGGCGCTCGTTCGGATCGCCCCTCGCGAGCCGTGTTGGTCCTGTTCGCCATTGTGGCGACGGCTATGGTTCTCGGCAGTGTGACCCTCAGCCGGGTTGTTGGTCAGCCAGAACCCGAACAGCACGTGATCACTATCCCAGCAGGGACGGCGATGCGCCTCACTTTGGGAGATGAGGTTGACATCATCCCTGCCGACCTCGACTTCAGGCTTCGGGACCAGCTCACCGTGATCAACCAGGACTCGGCGGCTCATCAGATCGGTCCCTTCGTGATTCCCGCTGGTGATCGGCTCGATACGAGGTTTTCTGAGGCCGCCACCCTCGAGGGGTTTTGTTCGCTTCACTCAAGCGGCCGCATAACGATCAACGTTGGGGGCACCTGATCAGAGGTACCTCCATGACGTGGGAGCGGTTGCGGCGCTGGCAGCGCCTGTCGCTTCAGCACAGTCGTAGCCCCGTCACCGATTTGGTGGCCCAGACCCTCGACAGAACGTCCGCTTCAGGACTCCCAGCAAACAGTGGTCGCAAAGCTGCGATGTAGTCGCCGATCGTCCGGGCAGCAGACTTCGCTAAGAGACCGTCAAGGTTCCTTCCATACCTGCGGCGAAGTGACCCGGCAAAGCGCAAATCACCTGGTATTCACCCGGTTGCTCGAAGGTGAAGGTTTGAGTTGCAGATGTTTTTGTAGGGATTGCCTCTATCTCAAATAGAACCATCGACTCATCAAAGTCTTCTTCTGACGCAATTCTCGTTCCCTTTCTTAAGACTGCCCATTCGTGGTCAACCATTCCCTTGTTGTCGAAAGTGACAGTCACCTCTTGTCCTGCGGGAAAGCTCACGTCTGATGGAGCAAACTTGAATTCATTACCTTCGATGACAATCTCAGATGTTGTCGGCTGAGGACTGGGTGCCTTCGAGGAACCTCCATCACCCCCTCCACAAGCTGATATCGGAACAAAAAGCGCGAAGACCATTGCTATAGCAATGGTCCGACCGGTGCGTGAACGTTTCAATTTGAATTCCTTTGTTCGCGTTGGCCACGGGATAGAACCAACTACGGTGAAACTCCTTTCACTGTGCCTTCATTTCTCCTATTTGCTTAGAGCCGAAAGTCCCTTTAATCCCCCAAAATTTAACCAACAGTCAAGGCATTAGAGATGTGGTCTCTATGTCCGGGTCACCAAAACTTTCGGGGTCCTCAAGGCGACGCATCAGTTGTCTAACCATCAACAGGATTAACCCAAATGGAACTCCAACCATGAGGCTCGGCCATACAGCAAGAGTCCAGTCGGATCGTCGCGGAGTCACGTCAATGTTGATTTGGCCATCTGGGTGAAGGCTGCAAAAAAGAGTTAGCGATGCCGAGGCATTGACTATGACTTCGGTGATTTCGTTGCGCGGTGAAAACCAGGGCCCAACGTAGTGACCTACTTGGTCACGATTGTCGAAAACGAGTATGTCTCCGCTGCGGAGACTCCAGTTAGCTGGAAGGTTCAGAGGATTTTCACCTGCGTCAATTAAGGCATATGTCCCCGCGGGAATAACTATTTCTTTTCGTTCGGCCTTTCGCCCCGGGCCAGCGAATATCCAAAGTGCGATGAAGCAAACTCCAAACACAACTAACGTCGCAGCTCCAACAACCGTGACCCCCTCAAGGGTCATTTTCGTTGGGTGTTCCCTACGGCGATGTTCGCTGTTTCGCAAACTGGTCATGAACCGCCGAAGAGGTACAGGGTCGGGTAAATGGCGACCCACATCAAATCAACGAAATGCCAGTATTTGACAGCTCCCTCTACCGGCCAGTGGTTCTCAGAGTCATAATGGCCGGCCCTACCCAGGTTCCACACGATGGCCAGCACCAGAATGCCAGTCAGAACGTGAAAGGCGTGTAACCCAATGAGTAAGAAAAAGACACTTCCGTAGATGGTCCCAGCTGGGAAATCAGCGAGCGCCTCTTTGAACTCAAACACAACCCCAACAAGAAACAGAACGCCTAAAACAATAGTTGTCATCGATTCGCGCAAGAAAAGATTTCTGTTGTCTGTGGAAATTGCTACTTCAGCTCGGTAAGCGCTGATACTGGACCAGAGCAGAAGGAGCGTGAGAAGCAGAGCCAAACCCTGATTGAGGTGTTCGGGTTGGTCAGTGCCCGATACCACGAATCGGGAAGAGATGAAGGCTGCAAATAGAAACGTCTCCGAAGCCAGAAATAGCCAAAGCCCTAACCTGTTGGCTGCTCGTCTGTTTGTGACCCCGGCACTGTTGGCGTGAGGACTGGAAGAAGTTGCGATCATCAGTGGACTCCTTCGTCGCGAGTGCTTAGGTCACTGGCGTGCATGAATACCTCCAAAATGAGGCCACCTTTGAAGATGATGAATGGCAGAAGCCAAAGTGTTGGTGAATCAATTTGAGCTGCGACGATGTACTCGATGAGAGTCAAAACAGCGAGTCCGAGAGCCGTGCTCCAACCGCGACGCAGCAATATTGCTAGTCGCCCCTCTTGGTTTAATTGCTCACTCATGACCTACCTCCTGCTCGGAGGTGAACCGTTCAGAGAGCGAGTCAGCGTTCAATACTGTCGCGTGACGTGCATTCGCATTTCCATAGGTATAGGGGTGCCCCACAACGATCGGCTGGCTAGCAAAGTTGTGTTCAGGTGGGGGTGACGAGACTTGCCACTCGAGGGTCGTGGCGTTCCATGGGTTGGGTCCAGCCTTGGCTCCGCGACGAGCGCCAGTTACCAAGACGTACACGAATAAAAGGAAACTAGCGCCAAGGAAAAAGGCGGATACCGAAGAAAACATGTTTGCTCCCTCTAGCTGTTCGGGGTAGTCAGCTATGCGGCGATTCATACCGTTGGTGCCGAGCCAAAACTGCGGTAGGAATGTCAGTTGGAATCCCACAGTGACCCAGATCCCAAAAAGTATCGCCAGGCGATCGTTGACCATGCGTCCTGTGATCTTCGGAAACCAGAAAAAGACACCTGTCAAAAAGGCGAACAGCATGCCGCCCATGATCGTGTAGTGGAAGTGGGCAACCACAAAGTAGCTGTCATGAAGACTCACGTCGGTGGCTACATCAGCCAAGAAGATTCCAGTTACGCCTCCCATGAGGAACTGGAAGACCCAGATCATGGCGAAAAGCAGCGGGGCTTTAAGCCACAGTTTCCCTTGCCAGAGAGTCGCTACCGCTGACAAAAAGATCACGCCTGTGGGCACCGAGATCATCTCAGTTGCGAACATGAACGGCCCGTGGAGGTAGTCGGCCATGCCGCTTGTAAACATGTGGTGTGCCCATACGATCACACTCAAACCAGCGATTGTGAGGAGAGACACGACCACCGCTCGATAGGCAAACAATGGCTTCCTAGCCATGTGGGTAATGACTTCCAGCACAACACCGAATCCGGGTAGAACCATTACATAAACAGCTGGGTGCGAATAAAACCAGAACAGGTGTTGATAGAGAAGGGGGTCCCCGCCAGCTCCACTATCGAAGAGCACGGTACCCGCCACTCTGTCCATGGCGATCATCACAAGTGAGGCAGCAAAAAATTGTGTGGTCAACAAACTGATCAACGAAGCAGCGAAGGCTGCCCATACGAAGATCGGTAACCTTCCCCAGCTCATTCCTGGTGCGCGCATGGTGACAATGGTTGTTATGACATTCAGGCCACCCAGAATTGAAGACAACCCAAATGTGACAACCGCTAGAACAAATAAGATTTGACCTCCGTCGTTCACCACGCTCAGCGGCGGATACGCGGTCCACCCAGTATCAAAACTGCCGAGAGTGGGGGCTGCCAACAGGCCCACCGCTACAGGGGGGATAAGCCAGAAGGTGACCGCATTTAGCCGCGGAAAAGCCATGTCATCGGCACCTATCATTATCGGCACTAGATAGTTACCGAAGGCCCCCAAGATCGCTGCGACCGCGACAGCAACCATGAGAATGCCGTGCATGCTCATGACCTCGTTGTAACGGTCGGCACTAAGGATCCCCTCACCAGCTCGAGCGAGTTCCCAACGCATCGTCATTGCCGCCAAACCACCGAGTAAGAGCACGACTATGAAAGTCGCGAGGTATTGAATACCAATTACCTTGTGATCAACGGAGAAACTGACGTATTTTCGCCATCCTGTAACTTGAGGTTCTCGCGCTGGCAGACCGAACCATTCACGGATCCAGGTGTCTCCGACCCCTATACCGACAAGCCAACCAATGAGACCGGCAACGTAACCGAAGATGACACAAACCTCGTCGCCAAAGGAGCCTCCTCGCACCAACAAAGTAAGCAGCACTCCAACCAAATAACCGGATACACCGAAAATTGCAGCTCGCAGAAGGGATCTCATTATCTATCAACTTCCTTTTGCCAGGTCAGCGACCCAGGCTTCAAAGTCTTCGGACTCAAGAACAGTCACTGGCATGGCCATTCGGCTATGACCAAGGCCGCAAATCTCAGCGCATTGGACACGCAAATTAAAATCCTCTTCAAAAGACCCAACCCTGTCGGGAGTCACATATAACTGCGTAACGCGTCCAGGAACAGCATCAATTTTGACGCGGAATGCTGGAACCCAGAAGGAGTGAATTACATCTAGCGAGGTGACATCGAACCGGACCCTCTTGTCGGCAGGGAGGTACAACTGGTTAAAGGTTTCAGCTCCATTTTCGTAGCTAACTTTCCAAGACCAGCGTTGGGACTCAACCTCCACTACAAGGTCAGCGCTGGGTTCACCTCGAAGTTCTGCAATTCCAACAAACCCAGGGTTGATCGTGACCATCAAAGCCAATATGAGGGTTGAGGCGAGCCACAACCGAACCAATCTCTTGTTGGTGTAAACAGGTGGGCCGTCCTCAGTTGGCAAGCCCTCGACCTGCACTCGAAATCTCAGAACACTCGTAAGCAGCGCTGACGCGATGCCTGCGAAAATTGGCACCGCCAGAGCCATCAAAAGGATGTAAGCGTCATCAACGATCTCAGCCTCGCGAGCCCACTGGGCAGGCAACAAATCAATCCCGAAGACCAAGAAAAAGCCGACGGTACTGAAAGTGACCCAGAACACGACAAACCAGAGCCAGTCTCGTCGTCTCCGCTGTTCCAACCTCTACTCCGTCCTATAGCCGCGCGAAGTTGCATAGCCGCGCCAGGTGAACAGCAGTAAAAGTACGAAGAAACGGCTAGGACCAATAGGGACCAAAGTCACCTATAGAGACGACTGTTTCCGATTGTTCGATAGTTCACGCAAGGGACCCAATTTTTCAATTGAGTTCATCAACAAACTCTCGACGCACCGGCGTCTAGCGGTTCATATCACACAAGCAGTGCTGAGTTGACGCATAAGCCGACGCTCGGTCGGATCCCACGCGTCACGTCGATGCATGGTCCCAAGGGTGTCGAACATAACCAAATCCCCGACCTCCCAATCATGGCCGTAGACCCGGTCAGGGTGGGTGGCGTGCAAATGTAACTGTTTGAGTAGGGCACTGCTTTCAGCGCGTTCCATTCCAACGATCCGGCGGGTGATGCCCCGTGACACATACAAGATCTCATCGCCCGTGTCAGGATGACGCACCACCACTGGATGCTCAGCCTCGGGAATGTCGGGACGTTGAATTCCTGCTACCTCATCGCGCTTGATCTTGGCCGCAAATTCCCTGTCGGGTTCAGCCATATAGTCGGCAATACTGTGCGTGGCCCGCAGGCCATTGAGACGAGCCCGCAATCCAGGGTCGAGAGTTGCGTAAGCGTCGTACATGTCAGTGAAGTACGTGCGGGGCGGTTCAGTCGGAAGCTCCACAGCGTTAAGAAAGCTGGTCTTAGCGGGTGTCGCCACATAGGAATAGTCAGCGTGCCACTCCAGATCAGTGGCACCCTCCACTCCCAAACGGTCGCCATCTGTGCCACGAATATTTGTCACCGGCAAGATCTCGGGGAGCGCTCCGGCGTTCCGGAACCACTCCGACCCTCTAATTGGGTCTCCGAACGACTCGACGAACCTCACCAGGTCCTCATCGGTGGGCTGAGCCTGCCCGCGAAACACCAACAGTCGGTGACGGTGCAACGCCTCGGTGATGCTTCGCTTGTTCGCGTCGGTAAGCGGTTCGATTGGTTCCCAGCCGGAAACCAAAGCACCAAGCGGGGCCTCAGACATTGGAACGATATTGAGACTCACAATGACCCCTTAAATTAGCATGTACGCAAAATACAGCTTCTCTAATGATTATGCCCTTCGTGATCATGTTCTTCCTGATTATGTTTCTCATGTTCGTGTTCGCCATGAGTGTGTTTTAGAAGATCATTGGCGTTCAGCAGCAAAAGTGCCGCTGTGAACAACGCCGCGCTTGCCACGACAATTCGCGCGGCGCGAGGTCCCGCTTCCGGGTTGTGTACCGATGGCAAGGTGTCCACAGTGGTCACATAGATGAAGGTTCCCGCAGAAAAAAGTAGAACCAAGCCAATGAGCGACTCGTCAGCTCCATCAAGTAACAGATTGGCGACGAATGCCCCCACCGGAGTGGCAAATGCAAAGAAAGCGAACCCTGCCACAATCGATCGCCGGCCAGCTGTTTCATGAGCAGAGAAAACACCTAGGCTCAGCGCGGCTGGTACGCGGTGCACTAATACACCAAAAGCTACAAGCAAAGAAATTGACGTTTCCCCCGATGCCGTGGCGGCTCCAATAGCTAAACCGTCCCCAATGGCATGCATAGACAAACCGATTGACATCACTGAACCTGAAGCAGGATGGTGGACATGGCCATGGCCATGTCCTTCCTGGTGACCGTGATGTTCCTCATGAACTGCGTGACCAAGTCCCATGCTTTCCAACACCAGCATCAACACGAAGCCCGCTGCTACGGCCACACCCAAAATAAGCGGGCTGTAGGCGAAACCATCCTCGTCCATCACCATATGAAAACCCTCTGGCAAAACGACGAGCAAGGCCGATCCCAGCAAAAGACCCGATGCCACGCAGGTAAGCGTTTGTAAGCGTTTTTCAGTGAGCCGTTCCGCTGCGGCTAAACCGCCAACACTCGTTACCACTGAGATGACGACGATGACCACAGACAGCCAGAGAATAATCATTAATGAACTCCATGTCCTCCACTATAATAATGAGAATCATTATCATATCTTTCACTGATCGGCAGGTCCAGGCAAAAATAAGAAATTTAAGAATGACAATCACTCTCAATGCCTAACCTGAGTCCTGTGAATACAGCGATCAGCGCTTCGGGCCTTGGCTACTCGCCAGTCAACATGGATCGGTGGCACCAGTGACCGATGCCCAAACCGATGAGAAAGTAGCTGCACTCCTCCACCAAAAGGGGCACCGTTATTCAACCGTTCGCCGCCGCCTAGTGAAGGTCTTACGAACCGCCGGTAAACCACTTACGAATACCCAAATTACAGCATCTGATAACTCGCTCGTTCAATCGAGCGTCTACCGAAACCTCAATGTTCTTGAAGATGCTGGCGCTGTAACCCGTATAACCACGAACGACGAATTCGCTCGCTATGAGTTAACCGAACATATTACTGAGCATCACCATCACATAATCTGCACACGCTGTGGCGACATCGTCGATTTCTCGCTCCCATCGGTCCTCGAAGACAGTCTGAACCTTTCCCTCCGTAAAGCAGCAAACAAAGTCGGCTTCGACATTGATAATCACCGGCTCGACGCCCTCGGCACCTGCGTTTCTTGCCAATAAGGTTTGCCTAATTCTCCGAGTGGGCGATACATGGCCCGCCCCAAACAAGCGAGCTAATTCCCTCCAGGGCGTGCAACTACCGAAGCCCAGTAGGATCCGGAGATGGGAACCGACGCTCAACGCATCAGCACCGAACCAGATCGGCTCGCCGCAGTTAACATCTCCCAAGCGTTCCGGGTTGGCGATCTCGTCTTCGTGTCAGGACAGGCCGCTGTGAACGATCAGGGTG
>PVBE010029901.1_pt1 | contig 18459 bp, 15 predicted proteins | sample 1631181 | NCBI WGS metagenome assembly PVBE01 (sample SAMN08397723, study PRJNA350692) | Marine metagenome, whole genome shotgun sequencing project. | isolation source: water | place: Pacific Ocean | collected 2012-04
ACGAAGTTGCGGCGCTGCGAGCGGGCGTAGCGTGAGATTTTTTGAATGAATTCGCGCATTTGCTCGCGAATATCAAGCAGGGGGCCGCCCTCAATCCGTTCGATGACCTTTTCTTCTTCATTAACGTTTCTGCCCTGAACGTACGTTCCTCCCTGCGACTGGGCGGGGGAGGCGCCGAGGGTCAGGGTCGCTAACCCTAAAAGGAAAACAGATACGATGATGGTCGATGTATTCCCGCCTGCGCGGGAGTGACCGGATCGAGAACCGGATTTACGCCCAAACAACATGAGCTATCTCTTTCATATTATTACCCGACAAGAGATTTTTTACCACATCTGGATGATAGAGGCGACTTCGTCTGCGATGGCGAGCGATGAAGTCAGGCCCGGAGATTCAATGCCGAACAGGTTGACCATGCCTTTGATCCCATGATCCGACGGTCCCTGAATGATGAAATCTGTCGGCGCTTCACCGGGTTTTTGGACCTTGGGGCGAATTCCAGAATAGTCCGGGTGCAACGCTCCATCCGAAAGGTCCGGCCAGTAGCGCCGGATGGCGGCGTAAAAACTGTCGCCGCGGGCCGGATCAACTTCGTAGTCGATGTCGTCAATCCACTCCACATCGGGGCCAAAGCGCCCCTGACCGCCTAAATCGCGGGTGTAATGGGTACCCAGTCCCGCATTGCCCGGCACCGGATAAACCAGACGTTCAAACGGTGCCTTGCCGGTGAGTGCAAAATAGTTGCCTTTGGCGTAGCGCATGGGAGGAACGTGTTCGGGAGGGAATCCATCAAGGTTTGCGGCTATTTTTTGCGCTCCCAGACCGGCTGAATTGATCAGTACCCGGCAGTTCAGGCTCATCGTTTCGCCTTCTGTCGATATCTCCAGGGTGACGCCGTCGTTCGCGACTCGCCCCCCCGTTACCCGGCTCAAAAAGGCGAGCGATGCGCCATGATTTTCCGCATCGCCCTGCAGGCTCAACATATAGGCATGGGTGTCCAGAATACCGGTGGAAGGCGATAGCAGGGCGCCGTGGCACGAAAGGTTCGCCTCCAGGGCGATGGCTTCCGCGCCGCTGATTTTAACCATATCATCAACGCCGTTGGACTGGGCTGCGGCGAGGATGCCATTCAGGGCCTGTTCCTCGGCCTCGTCGGTGGCGACGATCAGCTTGCCGCAACGCGCATGGTTGATGCCGCGTTCCTTCAGGTAGTCGTATAACTGGGCGCGGCCTGAAACACACAGGCGGGCCTTCAGGCTGCCTTGCGGATAATAAATTCCGGCGTGAATAACCCCGCTGTTGCGCGCGCTGGTAATGGTGCCGATGGCGTCTGTTTCTTCCAGCACAAGAACCTCACGCCCCAGCAAAGCCATTTTACGGGCGACCGCCAGGCCGACGACGCCAGCCCCGATTACAATGCACTCTACGCTGTCAGTCACTCTTCAGGTTCCCTTCGCTCAAGTGGGGCGGATTTTGGCTTTCGATCGGGCGTGGGTCAACTGATTGGTTCAACGAATTGTGAACAGCGTTTGAATTGCCCGGCGCACGCCTGCGGGGCATGTTGTCGTTATGTATAAAACCGTATTAGCATGACCTTCACCCTTGTTCTTTCGGCTTTGATTCTGCTGGGCATCGCCCATGCCCACGCCTATCCCGGCAGTTGGGACAGCGAATGGCCAAAAACGGATTTTGACAAATACAGCGTCGATCTGGGTGAAATATTCTCAGGCGGCCCGCCCAAAGACGGTATTCCGGCCATCGACGATCCAAAGTTTCGCCCGGTCGCGGAAATTGATGACCTGGGCCCACAGGAACCCGTTATCGCCCTGAGCGTGAACGAAGAGACCAAGGCCTATCCCTTGCGTATCTTGATGTGGCACGAAATAGTCAACGATACCATCGGCGGCGTACCCGTCACCGTGACTTATTGCCCGCTTTGCAATTCTTCCATCGTGTTCGACCGCCGCCTGGACGGACAGGTGCTTGATTTCGGCACCACCGGCAAGCTGCGCAACAGCGATCTGGTAATGTACGACCGCCAGAGCGAATCCTGGTGGCAACAGTTCATTGGCGAGGGGATCGTTGGCGTCATGACCGGCAAGGAACTAAAAATTCTGCCGTCGCGTCTGGAATCTTTCGAACGTTTCAAAAAGCGCGCGCCTTACGCCAAGGTGCTGGTTCCCAATACCCTGAACTTCCGCAGCTATGGAAACAATCCTTACGCGGGTTACGATAGCCGCAAGCGCCCTTATGGATTTTTCAAGGGTGATCTGCCCGAAGGCATCAACGCAATGGTGCGCATCGTCGTCGTTGACGGCGAAGCCTGGAGCCTGCCTTTGCTCCGGTCAAAAGGCGTTATTGACGTAGGTGAGGGTTTAGAAATCAGCTGGCAGGCGGGGCAAAATTCGGCCCTGGACAGCCGCAATATTTCTGCCGGTCGCGATGTCGGTAATATCGTCGTCAGGAAAAAAGACGGCGCTAAATGGCGGGACGTCGCCCACGACATAACCTTCGCCTTCGTCTTCCACGCCTTCCACCCGAAGGGCGTTATTCACAAGTAAATTCAATCTCGTTGAATTTTTAATTCGCGACCCAGTTCATCCAGATATACCCGGAACTCACTGATAAGCCGAAAATCATGTGGCGCGTCGCGCCAACGCACTTGTGCTTCTTGACGGTGGCAATGAGTTGCGCTGAAGTCGCGGCTGTTCTTTTTCTTGACGATGACACGGTACGGATCTGGTTTCGGCTCTATATGGAAGACGGTATTGAGGGTCTGCGGAGGTCCGGCTACGAGGGCAGCGACGGCTACCCGACGACGAAGCAGTGATGTTCGTGGGGGCTTGATGCACAGAAACGTCACCCACAACCGATGTTACGCTACTTTCGACGAATTTTGTGACACCATGCCCGGATTCCTGAAAGAGGATGTCCCCGGAAACTGGGAAAATCCATGCGACCATGTATCAGATAATTTCCGCACCATATCACCAAAGGATTTTCGGGTTCTGAGGTGAACAGGGTATATAAACGTTGATTCATCCTTTATATTCAATTAATTACAGTTTTTGAGGAGGTTCTATATAGTGAGTGAATGATGGTTGAATTGACGCGAAGCAACGACATGGTCTTTTTATCCTGGTTGATCCACGCGTTGGAAGAAAGCGACATAGGTGTCGTCGTTCTGGATAATCATACATCAATCATGGAAGGTTCCATCCCCGCCATTGCGCGTCGTGTCATGGTGGCCCAGGAGAACCTGACCCCGGCCCGGGTAATTTTGCATGAAGGGGAAACCTTGTCCAAAAATGGCGTGACCCCATGAATGGAAGGGAAACGACAGGCGAAGACGCCCTGCTCGGTGGCAGGGTGCGCTTGCTGCAAACGAAGGACGGCTACCGCGCCGCGATTGATCCTGTGTTGCTGGCCGCTGCGCTAAAGGCGAAGCCGGGCGATAAGGTTCTGGATTTGGGGTCCGGGGTCGGTGCCGCGTCCCTGTGCCTGGTTGCGCGCGTATCCGGTATCACGCTAAAGGGTCTGGACATTCAGCCTCAATTGGTGGATTTGGCGAACGAAAATGCGATCCTGAACGACTGCGGCGACAATGTTAGTTTTGTTGCGGGTGATATTCTTGATCTACCGGGGGAAATAGAGGAAGGCACATTCGATCATGTCATTGCCAATCCCCCCTATCTGGGCGGCGACAGTGGTAACCCGCCCCCGAACGCAGGCAAGGCCATTGCCAATGTGGAGGGCGAGGCTGGACTGACAGATTGGGTCGAAGCGGCGGTGTCATCGGTGCGTCGTAAAGGCAGCGTCACGTTTATTCATCGCGCCGACCGTATCGATGAGTTGCTGGCGGCTTTTCACGACCAGTTAGGTGAAGTTGTTGTTTTCCCTTTGTGGCCGGGGCAGGGGAAAGCGGCGAAACGGGTTGTCGTCACAGGTCGAAAAGGTGTTGCCTCGCCGGCTCTTATATCGCCTGGCTTGGTGCTGCATGAAGTAAACGGCGATTTTACAGCAGCCGCGAACGCCATTCTCAAGGACGGGGCGTCCCTTAGCTTGCCTTAATTCAAGGCGGTCTATACAAAGGCTGTCATGTTTGGATTCTCACTCACAAAACTGCTTTTCACGATCGCCGCGATCTTTGTCGTCTGGAACGGATTCAAGTGGTTCAACCGCATGCAGGACAAACGTGCAGTCGATGCGCGTGATAATCCGCGTCGCGCCGAACAGAAACCGTCGGCGCAGGCACCATCCGGGGCCTCCTCTCCAGACGCGGAGGAAATGACAAGATGCCCTGTATGCGAAACCTATGTATCGTCGGTGGGCGCTGTGTCATGCGGTAAAGACGGCTGCCCGTATCCAGGTTGAACCGGATAAATAAAACCCTGTCTTGACCGGGAATTGGCCGCAGATTATCTTCGCTGCACTGCAATATAACAAGGCCTTTCCACGATGCCCGGCGCTACCGAAAAAGCAAGAAATTTCCAGTCAATAATTCTCGACCTTCAAGCCTTCTGGGCCGACAAGGGATGCGTCATATTGCAGCCCTACGATATGGAAGTAGGCGCAGGTACTTTTCATCCGGCGACAACCCTGCGCGCTCTGGGGCCTCAAGCCTGGAAAGCGGCCTATGTTCAGCCATCGCGCCGCCCGACGGATGGGCGCTATGGTGAAAACCCCAATCGCCTGCAGCACTATTATCAATTCCAGGTTTTGTGGAAGCCTTCACCGTCCGACAGCCAGGGTCTTTACCTGGAAAGCCTTGCGGCCATCGGTATTGATTTGGCCAAGCACGACATTCGGTTCGTTGAAGACGACTGGGAAAGCCCGACGCTGGGCGCCTGGGGATTAGGCTGGGAGGTCTGGTGCGACGGCATGGAGGTCAGTCAGTTTACCTACTTCCAGCAGGTTGGCGGCATCGAATGCAATCCAGTTTCGCTGGAGTTGACCTACGGCCTGGAACGCCTGGCCATGTACATCCAGGGTGTCGAGAACGTTTACGATCTGGACTGGAACGGCGAGATGACCTACGGCGATGTTTACCTGCGCAATGAGCAGGAACAGTCGGCGTTCAATTTCGAACATTCCAACACGGAAATTCTGTTCAGGCAATTCACAGATGCCGAAACCCAGTGTGCGACTATCCTTGGACTGGAAAAACCGCTGGCCCTGCCGGCTTACGAGCAATGCATCAAGGCCAGTCACCTGTTTAATTTGCTCGACGCTCGCGGGGTGATTTCAGTGACTGAACGCGCCGCCTTTATCGGCCGTGTCAGGGCTTTGGCGAAGGGCTGCGCGGAAGCCTGGATCGCTGGCTCGGAACAAAGCGGGGGAGCAAGCTGATGCCAGAACTCCTGTTAGAACTGTTCTCCGAAGAGATTCCGGTCCGTATGCAGAAACAGGCGGCAGATGATTTGCAGCGCCTTGTTTGTGACGGCCTGAAAAAGGCCGGTCTCAACTTCGACTCAGCCGCCGCCTACGCGACGCCCAGACGCTTGACCCTCGTCATTGATGGCCTGCCGGAAAAACAACCAGACGTGAAGGATGAACGCAAAGGACCACAAGTCGGTGCTCCAGAGCAGGCGCTCAATGGGTTCCTGGGTTCACTCGGCGGCCTGACTTTGGAAGACTGCGAACAGCGTGAAGTCAAAGGCAAAACCTTCTATTTCGCGATTATCGACAAGCCGGGCAAGCCGACGGGTGAGGTGCTCAAGGACATTATCGACACCGCTCTGACCGCCATGGCTGGTTCTTGGCCCAAATCCATGCGTTGGGGTGAGAATGCCATTCGCTGGGCGCGCCCTCTGCATTCCATTCTTTGCTTGCTTGGCGGCGCTGTTGTGCCAGTTGAATTGGGTCCGGTTACGGCTTCCGATACGTCCAAAGGGCATCGCTTCCTGTCGCCCGAACCTTTTCCGGTTAAGGATTTAACCGACTATAAAGCCAAGCTTCAAGACAACAAGGTCATGCTTGACGCCGCCGAGCGGCGTGAAAAAATTCGCGCCGATGCGGATGCTTTGGCGAAGACCGAAGGCCTGAGCGTCAAGAATGACGAGGGTCTTCTGGACGAGGTAGCCGGACTGGTCGAATGGCCGGTTGTGCTTATGGGCGATATCGACGATGAATTTATGGCTGTGCCGCCGGAGGTGCTGATCGCCGCCATGCGTGGACATCAGAAGTATTTCTCGTTGTTAGACAAGAATGGACAATTGGCTTCAAAATTTATAGTCGTTTCCAACATGGAAAGCCAGGACGGTGGAGAGGCTATCGTCGCCGGTAACGAGCGCGTACTACGAGCCCGCCTGTCCGATACCAAATTCTTCTGGGACCTGGATCGAAAACGAGGCCTCGAAGCCCGTTTACCTGATTTAGAAAATATTGTTTTTCATGCAAAGCTTGGTTCAGTTGAAGCGAAAATTGAACGTATGGAATGGTTGGTTGATAACCTGACTTTAGTAATCCCTGGCATTGATGCCCCATCAGCAATGCGAGCGGCTAAATTGTGCAAGGCTGACCTGGTCACAGGTATGGTAGGCGAACTTCCGGAATTACAAGGCCTGATGGGACGCTATTATGCATTGGAAACCGGCGAGAATGATGCTGTCGCCGATGCCATTGCGGACCATTATTCTCCAGCAGGTCCTAACGATAAATGCCCATCAAAACCGGCAAGTATTGCGGTAGCTCTTTCTGATAAAATCGATACCCTGGTGGGATTTTGGGGAATAAACGAGAAACCAACCGGCTCTAAAGACCCTTATGCTCTTCGACGTGCGGCTTTGGGGGTTATCCGTTTGATAATCGAAAACGAAATTCGACTTCCGCTTAAAAGATTTCTAACAAAATCTCAAGAAGGATACGTTGATCAAGTTCGCAATGAGTTGGATGTTAATCAACATTTGGCTGATATCGGGCGGTTGGCGCAGAATGCTGTTGTGCCAAGAGGGGCGCTAGATCACTGGGATTTTGCGGTTGATGACCTGCTGGCATTCTTCGTCGACCGCCTGAAGGTTCATCTGAAAGAAAAGGGCGTACGGCACGATTTGATCGACGCCGTGTTTGCTCTTGGCGAGGACGATTTGGTTCGGGTGCTGGCGCGGGTCGATGCGCTGAGCGAATTTTTGACCAGCGACGATGGGGCGAATTTGCTTGTTGCCTACAAGCGTGCGGCTAATATTCTTAAAATCGAAGAAAAGAAAAACGGCCAATCTTACGATCAGGAGCCGGACCAGAACCGTAATGTCGAGCAGGGTGAAGAAGCCGCCTTACTGGCCGCCCTGGTTGCTGTTGAGACGGATGTCGGGAAGCATCTGGAAGGCGAGGATTTTACCGCCGCCATGACCCAGATGGCCAAACTGCGTGTGCCTTTGGATGCCTTCTTCGACGAAGTGACGGTTAACAGCGACGATAAGGATGCAAGACAATATCGCCTGCAATTGTTATCAAAAATCAGATCGGTAATGGGTGCTGTCGCGGATTTCTCTAAAGTTGAAGGCTGAGGACTGACTGAAATGGCTGAGTGGGTTTATTCTTTCGGAAACGGCAAGGCGGACGGCAACGCCGCGATGAAGAATCTGCTGGGCGGCAAAGGCGCAAACCTTGCCGAGATGAGTTCCCTTGGACTTCCCGTCCCACCCGGTTTCACGTTGACGACGGAAGTTTGCACTCACTACACGACCAACGATAAGACCTATCCTGATGGCTTGAAGGAACAGGTGCTTGACGCCCTGGCCGGTATTGAACAGATCATGGGCCTGAAATTTGGCGAAGCCGGAAACGCCTTGCTTGTGTCGGTTCGTTCGGGCGCGCGGGCTTCCATGCCGGGAATGATGGACACCGTCCTTAATCTGGGCCTGAACGACGAAACGGTCGAAGGCCTGGCAGAGGCATCCGGCGATGAACGTTTTGCCTATGATAGCTACCGTCGTTTTTTGCAGATGTACGGCGACGTCGTCCTGGGTGTCGATCATCACATGTTTGAAGACCTTCTGGAAGATCACAAGGATCGCCGCGATGTCCTTCTGGATACGGAACTGGGAGCGGAAGACTGGCGTGGTCTGGTCGATGAATACAAGGCGATGATCGAAAAGGAATTGGGTTATCCCTTCCCGCAAGACCCACATGAACAGTTATGGGGTGCAATAGACGCCGTATTCGGTTCATGGATGAATCGGCGCGCCAAAACTTATCGTATGCTGCACGACATTCCTGAAGAATGGGGAACGGCGGTCAATGTCCAGGCCATGGTATTTGGAAATATGGGGGAAGATTGCGCCACCGGGGTCGCCTTTACCCGTGATCCCGCCAATGGAGAAAACACCTATTACGGCGAGTATCTGATCAACGCTCAAGGCGAAGACGTTGTGGCCGGTATTCGCACACCCCAGCCCCTGACCATCGCCGGCAAGCATGGTGAACAGTTATCGATGGAAGAAGCGATGCCGGAAACTTATGGGGAACTGCTTGGCGTACGAAGTCGCCTCGAAGGCCATTACAAAGACATGCAGGACATGGAGTTCACTGTTCAGCAGGGACGTTTGTGGATGCTGCAAACACGTAACGGAAAGCGCACCACCAGGGCGTCCATGAAAATTGCCGTCGATATGGTCAACGAAGGTCTGATCGATAAAGGCGAGGCGATTTCCCGTATCAATCCAGGGCAGCTGGATCAAATCCTGCACCCGACCCTGGACCCTGACGCCGAACGTCAGGTGCTTGGCATTGGCTTGCCTGCCTCGCCGGGGGCGGCGTCGGGCCGCATCGTATTCAGCAGCCCCGATGCCGAAAGCTGGACAGAGCGAGGCGAGGAAGTAATTCTCGTTCGCATCGAAACGTCGCCGGAGGATATTGGTGGTATGCATGTGGCCAGGGGCATCGTCACCACCCGGGGCGGTATGACATCCCACGCCGCCGTTGTCGCCCGTGGTATGGGAACCCCGTGTGTCTCGGGTGTCGGCTCCCTGAGTATCGATTATGATGAAAAGACCCTTTCGGCTCAGGGTGATGTCGTCAGGGAAGGTGACGTCATTACCATCGACGGAACGTCTGGCGAGGTGATGAAAGGGAAAGTGCCCACGATCCAACCCGAATTTTCAGACGATTTTTCGAAACTGATGGAATGGGTCGACGAAACCCGCACCCTGGGCGTGCGCGCCAATGCCGAAACGGCGACAGACGCCAAGACGGCCCGTGAATTTGGCGCTGAAGGTATCGGATTATGCCGCACGGAACACATGTTCTTCGATGCCGAGCGGATTATTCATGTGCGCGAGATGATTGTCGCCAGTGACGAAAAAACCCGCCGCGCCGCACTGGATAAGCTGCTGCCCTTCCAGCGTCAGGATTTTGTCGATCTTTTCACGATCATGGACGGGCTGCCGGTCACCATTCGTCTGCTTGATCCCCCGCTACATGAATTCCTGCCCCAATCTGAGAGCGACATAGCCAATGTCTCCGAAGCGGCGGGAATTGAGGTTGCGGATATCAAATTACGCGCCGCACAATTGCATGAATTTAACCCCATGCTAGGTCACCGTGGTTGCCGGTTGGGCATAACGTATCCTGAAATTTACGAGATGCAGGCCCGCGCTATTTTCGAGGCCGCCGCCGAGGTCAGCGCCGCCGGTTACAGCGTACATCCAGAAGTGATGATCCCGTTGGTTGCTTTAAAACCAGAATTCGAAATCTTGAAGAAGTTGGTTGATCAAACAGCCGAAAAAGTATCCCGGGAAAAAGGGCGCAAGATCGAGTACACCGTTGGCACCATGATCGAATTGCCACGCGCTGCCCTTCGAGCAGGCGAGATCGCCGAAACGGCGGAATTTTTCAGCTTCGGCACCAACGATTTGACGCAAACGGCTCTCGGCCTGTCGCGAGACGACGCCGGATCGTTTATCCAGATTTATCGCGAAAAGGGGGTATTGGAAAACGATCCGTTTGTTTCCATCGACCGGGAAGGCGTAGGCGAACTGGTGCGTCTGGCCGCCGAGAGAGGACGTGCGGCGAGACCCGGCATAAAACTGGGAATTTGTGGCGAACACGGCGGCGATGCGCAATCAGTCGAATTTTTCCACGAGACGGGTCTTGATTATGTTTCGTGCTCACCTTATCGGGTGCCGATAGCAAGGCTGGCCGCCGCACAAGCGACGTTGGGCGTTAAAGCCAGGGACAACGCCTAAGAAGCTCAGGCCCGAATGGTAGGTGGTTTGCGGATCGGTCGAGCAGCTAATTTTGGATTTTCAGCGCCGGACGAAAATTGTCCATTCGTCCAGCGGGTAATCATCAATAGGCGTAACGTCGTTTGAAAATTTCGAACAGAAATCCAGAAACTCGGTGGGCCTTTTAATCTTATCCGCCTTAATGAAGGTTGCACGATTGTCGCGACAGCGCTTCCTGCCCACTTTGATCATTTATCATACCTGTTTATCCAGGGCAGCAACCTGGATATCAATTACCGCCAAAGCCTCCAATAGCGCGTTCACGCAACCGTAAAGTAGATCATCATGACGGCAGGCCGTCCGGGCCGCCTCATCAAATTTGCGTGTCCCCAGACTTCTGCTTCATGCTTTGCTTTTTCAAGATTGAGGCAGACAACCATGAAAGAAAAATCTCTATATGTGGTGCCGATAGGGCGAAAAAAACTGTTTAGGGGGTGGGTTGAGTAGTTATAACTTTTCTAATGACGGAAATGACGCATACCTGTCAAGACCATGGCAAGGCCCGCCTTGTCGGCCGCCGCGATGACTTCGTCATCACGCATGGATCCGCCCGGCTGGATGACGGCCGTAGTGCCCGCTTCGGCGGCCGCTAATAGGCCGTCGGCAAAAGGGAAGAATGCGTCGGAGGCGACCACGGACCCGATCGCCCAACTTTCAGAATCGCCAGCGACTTTCGCGGCGTCGGCCGCCTTCCAGGCGGCGATGCGCGATGAATTGACGCGACTCATCTGACCGGCGCCGACACCGACAGTCGCCCCGTCCCTGGCGTAAATAATGGCATTCGACTTGACGTGCTTGGCTACCGTGAAGGCAAATTTAAGATCAGTCATTTCCTGATTGCTGGGCTGGCGCCTGGTGACTACTTTCAGTTCTTCCAGCACCAGATTGTCCCGCCCCTGTAAAAGGTATCCGCCGGAAAGCGAGCGAATGGTCATACCGCTGCTGGCCGGATCAGGCATGCCACCTGTGGCGAGCACACGCAGGTTCTTTTTTTGTGCCAAAATTTCACGGGCGGCGGCATCAATCTCGGGAGCAATGACCACTTCGGCGAACAGGTCGACGATTTGCTCCGCCGTTTCTCCGTCAAGGGCGCGGTTCAAGGCGACGATGCCGCCGAAAGCGCTTTCCGTATCGCAGGCCAATGCCTTCAGGTAAGCTTCTTTCAGCGAAGCTCCCTGGGCGACACCGCATGGATTGGCGTGTTTGATGATTGCGCAGGCAGTATTGTCGAGCTCGGCGACCAGCTCGAATGCGGCGTCCGTATCGTTCAGGTTGTTGAAGCTCAACTCCTTGCCCTGCAATTGATCGGCCGTCGCAACACCGGGGCGGGGATCGCCATTGGTGTAGAAGGCGGCTTCCTGATGCGGGTTTTCGCCATAACGCATGGTTTGCTTGCGCAAGCCTGCAAAAGCGATGCGCTGCGGCAGGGTGTCGTTCAACTCGCCCGCGAACCAGCCGCTGATCGCGGCGTCATAGGCGCCGGTTCGGGCATAGGCAGTTGCCGCCAGTTGTTTGCGAAACTGATCGGTGGTCGCCCCGCCATTTGTCTTTATTTCTTCCATCACCTGGGCGTAGTCAGCGGGGTCGACGACAACAGATACAAAGGCATGATTTTTGGCCGCAGCGCGGATCAGGGCGGGGCCGCCGATGTCGATATTTTCGATGCAGTCGTCGAAAGCTGCGCCCTTGGCAACGGTTTCCTCGAATGGATAAAGATTGACCGCCAGAAGATCTATGGGCGCGATGTTGTGCTTTTCCATCGCCGCCTCGTGTTCAGCGTTGCCGCGCACTGCAAGCAGGCCGCCGTGGATGGTCGGCTGCAAAGTCTTGACCCGGCCATCCATGATTTCTGGAAAACCAGTATGTTCGGAAACCTCGACAACCGGGATACCGGCGTCGTTTAGAACCTTGGCGGAGCCGCCGGTGGAAATAATTTCGACACCGTTGTCACTAAGAAATTTACCAAATTCAACAAGACCAGTCTTATCGGAAACTGAAACAAGGGCGCGGCGAATAATCGCGGACATCGGCGGGGTTCTCCAATGAAAAAAACCAATTTAGGAACAGGTGACGGGGTATAGCAGGTGCGGGCGAGGCGCTCTACTACTGATTGGGCGTTTCAGGTCGGTATTCGGGTACCAGGTCGCCGATAAGCGTCATAACCCGTTCAACATCGCCGCCACAGGCCGCGCTGGCAAGATTTTCAACTGCCGAAGCGATGATGGCGGCGTCTGCGGCTCGTGGAGCTGCCAACAGGATTCCGTCGTGTTCCGTTTCCACCAGTGGTTCGCTACCGTGGAAAATTTCCTCAAATAATTTTTCGCCGGGACGCAGTCCCGTTATCTCGATCTTGATATCCTCACCAGGAACATGACCCGCCAGGCGGATCATTTGCTGGGCAAGGTCCATGATCAAAACCGGCTCACCCATGTCGAGCACGAATATCTTGCCTGCCCGGTCCTGGTCTTCGTCGCCCAGAGCGGAAGCCTGCAAGATCAGCTCGACAGCCTCGCCAATGGTCATGAAATAGCGCTTCATCTGCGCGTCGGTAACGGTCAACGGCCCCCCTGTCGCAAGCTGCTTTTGGAACAGGGGAACGACCGACCCGGTCGATCCCAGAACATTGCCAAAACGAACGGTGACAAAACGGGTACCCGCATCATCGCCCCTTTTTAGATCAAGAGCCTGACAATAACGTTCGGCGACGCGCTTGGATGCACCCATGACATTGGTCGGGTTAACCGCCTTGTCGGTCGAAATCATAACCATCTCGCCAACGCCGGAAGTGACGCAGGCATCGGCGACATTAGCGGTGCCGATGATATTGGTCAGCACACCCTCACAGGGGTTAGCCTCGACCAGAGGCACATGTTTAAGGGCGGCGGCATGAAAAACAAGCTCCGGAGCGGCTTTGTCGATCAACCGCAAAATGGCATGACGATCCCGAACGTCGCAGATAATGGTGCGCCGATTCAATTGCGGATGACGTTCGGACATTTCCATGTCTACGGAGTAAAGATTGAATTCCGAGTTGTCGACCAGGGTCAATTCGGCTGGCCCGAAATCTGAAATCTGGCGGACCAGTTCAGAACCGATAGAACCGCCCGCTCCCGTAATCAGGACGCGCTTGTCTTTTATGAGCAACGCCATGGCCTCCCGGTGCAAAGGCCTTTGTGGGCGACCAAGCAAATCCTCAATGGCGACGGGCCGGACCTCGGTGGTATCGGCCGGACCGGATTTGAATTCGGTCAACCGGGGCAATCGGGCCAGGGTCATGCCAGATTCCGTCGCCGCATCCAGAAGACTCCGAACCTTGACGCCATCCATTTCATTTTTAGACAAGATCAGGCGCTGCGGTCTTTCATCGTTCCTGCCCATGTTTTCGATTATGCCCTCAATGTTTTCCAGGGTGCCCAGGACCGGAACGCCGTGAATGTTGCGCCCGACACGGTCCGGGGTTTCCGAGACGATACCGACAATACGGTAAATAGCGTCCGGCGCCCTGCTTAGCGAGCGGATGAATTCTTCCGCCGCGTCTCCGGCCCCGACAAGCAAAACCGGAATGCGCGCGCCACTCACGGCCTCGATTTGGAAATCAAGCCGCTTATCTTTTGCCAGGCGATAGAAAAAACGCGGTCCGCCAAGCAGTGCCATCAGGACAAACCAGTTAATGGCCAGGTAGGACCGGGGCAGGTTGTTCAGGCGAGACCAAAGAAACATGGCCAGAAGGAAGATCAGGATAACCAGGGTAACCGCGCGGGTAATGGCGATCAGATCATTGACCGACGCGTAGCGCCAAACACCCTTGTACAAATCCAGATACAAAAAGACGCTGGCGGCTATTACCCCAAACAGGGCTCCGCTCAACACAAGGGTTTCTGCTGGAAAAAAAGTAACAAAGTGCTCACCCAATCGCAGGTACAGCGAAGCGTAAAAAGACAACACCGCCATGACGATGTCATGGGTGTAGACCAGATATCCGCGATGGGGCATACGCACGGGCATTATTCTTTCCTGCTCAAGAACCCTGATTTTTATACCAGATAGCTGTTTCCTTAAGTCCTTGTAACATGCTGAACGGCGGCGTCCAGTCGAGATCGCGTCTGGTAGGGCTGTCGTCAACGCCAAGGGAATCAGTCAGGCGGGAAATGGCTGCGGATTTTCCCGTAAGGCCACCCGCCAGTCGCAAAAGAAAAGCGGGGACCGTCCAAAGGTGAGCCTTTTTACCAAGGGTGTTTCCAACTTCGCGAAATAACTCAGGCGTCGACACATCCTCGCCATCGCGACATAAATACACGCCCGAGGCGTTGGTTTTTTCAAGCAGGCGCACGATCAAATCGATCAGATTGCCGACGTAAATCAGGCTGCGCCGATTGTCGATGCCGCCCAGGGGCAGGGGCCAGTTTTTATCGGCAATATTGAGAAGAGCCAGAAAATTCCCCCGAACGCCGGGTCCGTAAACCAGCGGTGGGCGGATTATTGCGATGCTCGGGCCTTCCTTTGCGGCGGTTTCCATTAACGTCTGTTCGGCCTCCAATTTGGCGACGGCGTAAGCGTCCTGGGGGGCTGGCGTATCGGTTGCGTGAAAGGGCTCGTCTCTGGTTGCTTCTCCATTGACTTTGATGGTGCTTAGAAAAACAAGTCGTTTTACGCCGGCCCGTGCGGCGCTGGTCGCCAAATTCGCCGTCCCCTGGGTATTGACGCGCCTATTTTCTTCCAATGGGTCGGCGGCGCGTTCATTCATGATGTGAACGCGCGCGGCCAGATGCACGACGGCATCGACTCCTTCCAGTGCCTCGTCCCACCTCGTATCAGGCCCAAGCTCTCCGACCTGACGGACCGTCGCGCCGGGGACTGTCGTATTGGCATTGCGTGAGGTGACGATGACGCCATGCCCGGCCTTAATAAGAAGGGGGGTCAAGGCGCGGCCAATAAATCCGCCACCGCCGGTAACCAGGACTCTCATTGTACTTCCTCCACGCCGACAAGATGACCGCGGCCATCGGCGGTTTTTTGCAGGACATCAAGCATTTCCCTCGCCTGTGTCTCTCGACTGTGGGACGGGGCAGCGCGGCGCGCGGCGGCGGCGAAGTCTTTTATAGTCTCTTTATCTTTCGACAAAGCCTTCACGGCATTTGCGAGAGCTTCCGGATTTTCAGCTGGAACATGCAAACCGGCCCCGTCATCCAACACGATGCGCGACGCTTCGCCTTCGGGGGCGCAAAGCAACAGGGGAAGCCCCATGGCCTGAGCCTCAAAAATCTTCGAGGGGATGACGCCTGCAAACACCGGAGAATCCTTGAGATGAACCAGGGCGACGTCACACAGGCTCCAGACCGCTGGCATCAGCTCCTTTGGTTGGCGGGGCATAAAGATGACATTGTCCAATTGCCGTCTTTTGGCGGCGGCCATTAGGGCATCACGTTCGGCCCCGGCCCCGGCGAGCAAAAAGCATACGCCTGTTTCGTCTTTAAGCCTTTCAGCGGTGTCCAGAACATTGCCCAGGGCGTGGGCCATGCCATGGGTGCCGACGTAACCGATGACAAATTTTCCGTCCACCCCCCATTCTTTCGCCAGGTCGGCATCTCGACTCCGTGGGGCGTAGCGGGCCAGATCGACGCCATTTATGACGATGGCAATCTTGTTTTTATCGATTCCCCGGCCAACAAGATTTTCCTTAAACGAGCGGGTCAGGGCGGTGATGGCGGCGGAACGCCGATAAAGAAACAATTCCAGCTTTTCAACCATGGAAAGGGCAAGACTCTTTTTCATGGCCCCGACGGCGGTGATGGAAGCGGGCCAAAGATCGCCCAGTTCAAACACAAAGGGGACGTTGCGCACCGCGCCTGCGGCCCACCCGGCGACGGCGGTGAAAAATTGTGGCGACGTGGCGGCGATAACGTCCGGGCGATCCTCTTTCACGGCGGCCAGAAATCCAGTAACCATGAAGCTTAAAAAATCCAGGGCCCGTTGAGTGACGCCGCGATTGGCGGCGATAAAGGTTTTAACCCGAACAACCCGAATTGCGGACATCGTTTCGGCCTGCTTCCATTTATTTTCAAAGCCGGGGAAAAGCCTTCCTTCGGGGAAGTTGGGCGCCGACGTGATAACGGTCACCTCATGGCCCCACTCGGCCCAGTAGCAGGCGCGCTCATACACCCGGGTCGCCGCCGCGTTGCTTTCCGGCGGAAAGTTTTCGCTCAGGAACAGAATTTTCATCGCCGCCCGCCTTTCACGAGCAAGCCAAGGAACCCAAGGGTTAACGCGGCTGCAACGATCAAGGACGATAAGGCTCGCCCGTGTTCGGCAAACCATGAAAGATTTATAAGCAAGACACCTACCACGGCAACACCCGCCGAGACCGTGCTATGGGACAGTCCGTGCTGGATGGCCTGCTGATAAAAATGCTGTCGATGGGCCTGCCAGACCTTCTCACCCTTCAGGGCACGGCGGCTCAGGGTTATGGTGGCGTCGGCCAGGTAATAGGCGGGAAGGATCAGGGCGCCCGCCCAATGGCCGTCCCCGGCCAAATCAAGCAGCAGCCAACCGAGCAGGAAACCCAGCGGAACACTGCCTACATCGCCCATGAACACCTTCGCGGGATGCCAGTTCCATTTCAGGAAGCCAAGGGCCGCCCCGGCGATGGCAAAGCCAAGTAGTGCAATAGCTCCATCGCCGATCAGGCCAATGCCGACACCAATGACAAGGGCCTCTATTCCGGTGATGCCGTCAATTCCGTCCATAAAGTTGAACAGGTTGATAAACCAGACCCAAAAAACACCAGCCAGTACGGTATCCAGAATACCGGGCAAAAACCCCTGAAAAATGAGGGCGGGCTCAGGTCTAAATATCAGTACGGCGCTTACAGCGGCAATCTGCGCAACCAGGCGAACGACAGGCGGCAGGCCGCGCAGATCGTCGATCCACGAAAGCCCGGCGAGCACCAAAGCGGCGGCGGGAACGGCCCAGGTTAAAAACACGCTGCTCTGGAAATAAAGCCCCGTCGCGACCCAGGCTGTCGCTACGATGCCGATGATGACAATCCCGCCCCCTTTTGGCGTTGGAATTTCATGACTGGAACGTTCATTGGGATGGTCGAAAATGGCACGCGCCCGCAGGAAGGGGAGCAAGGCTCCCGTGCCGACAAAAACGGCGGCAGTGACGGCGGCGAATATACCGGCGAGGCTTAAAGAATCCATGAGGAGAGTTTATAGCCAACAACGCCTCGGTCGTAAGGGGCTATTTTATTCAGGGTCGCCGTTGGAAGTCTGCTTTTGGGAAAAAATGCAATAAAGGTTTGCGCCCCAGGCGAAAGGAGGGGTTAGTAGCGCCCACGAAAGAAACCGATGCAAAATGGCGTCCGTAACCATTCGTCTTGGCGAGCCGCACCTCTGGTCATAAACGCGATCAACACCCAGTCCGCACGAGGTCGCGAGCTGCCTGAGACTATCGGCATTATACGCCGTTTTGTGAGTAAGGTCCCCAAACTGATAATTAATACCCCAGGGCGACGATGCGTTGGGGACCTTGATGATGATTTTCCCTTGTGCGCTAAGCGCGCTCGTGATCATGGAAATCAAGCGGTATCCCTCATCCGGGGTGAAATGTTCAAGGACATCAAGCAGCACGACCCTGTCGAAGGAGGTCTCTGACAGGTTCCCAAGGTACTGCCACACATCGACGCATTCAAAATGCGATGAAACCTCCTTTATCTGCACGTTTGTCAACGCTGGATCATGATCAATCCCATGAAAATTGCTTAACCCCTTTCTCGCCAGATATGCCAAAAAGGCGCCTGTCCCGGAGCCGATTTCCAAACAGCTCATGCCTGTGGAAAATGCCCCGGGGCTCCATATTTCTGCATCAAATCGAGCGATATCCTTGTACGTCAGTGATGGGGACTGGTAGGCTTTATAAGCGTGATAACTGGAATAAAAATCTTTAGACATGTTTTGGACCGCCCCCAGGAAAGTTTCCCAACAATTCACATTTTAAAATACCCTATCATGGTTCTGGGCAAATTCACCATGCTCTAGGGCCTGTGGACATTTAACGAATTATAAACCTGAAATGTGTTTCAATCTTCCTTTTGAGGGAGTTTATCATGCGCGAAGAACGGTTTGTTATCAATGATCGAAGCTGGTCCATTATTGAGCCACTGGTCCCAGGCACGGAGCGGGATCGCGGTGTGACCCGTTTGTTTCTGGAGGCTGTTTTATGGCGCGTGCGTGTGGGC
>PVBE010301324.1_pt1 | contig 18455 bp, 16 predicted proteins | sample 1631181 | NCBI WGS metagenome assembly PVBE01 (sample SAMN08397723, study PRJNA350692) | Marine metagenome, whole genome shotgun sequencing project. | isolation source: water | place: Pacific Ocean | collected 2012-04
CTTCATCAATCTCGTGTGCAAGAATCTCATGCTTTTGCCTAAGGGCTGCCAGCCTGTCGTCAAAACTCATCGTAAACGTCCTCCCTTCTTCAGGTTTAAACCGAAACCAGTCATACGACATTGCCCCCGAAAAATCCAGAATAACAGTTTAATTCTTCCAAACCAATGTCATATTTCGGTGTGAATTTTGATGAAAAATCTGTTACAATTCTTGGCGATGGATGATTTTGAAGCGATACAATCGAAGCTGGCTGAATTGCGCACCGAACACCGTGATTTGGATGATGTAATTGACCGACTGACCGAAGACAGCGGCTTTAACCAAATTCAGGTACAGCGCCTGAAGAAGCGCAAGCTGTCGATAAAGGATCAGATTTCCAGTCTTGAGAATCAGATTCTGCCGGATATTATTGCTTGATGTTCCTGGCGCAACAGATCGTCGTCGTCGGCTTGCATGACGGTTTCGGCAAAAACTGTAATTAATTGAATATAAATTCTGAGGAGGCTCCAAATAAGTATTCCCTGTTTCTCGGCTTGACCGTTCGCTATGGCGCTTTCTATGCTTAAGCCTTGATGAGTACCCGTCAAGCCGTATTGGCTGGATGGTGGCATTTGGAAAATGGGGGTACAAGTGGGCATCGTTGTCGAACTGGACGGAAAACGAGGCAAAAAGCCATCGTTCGATGAACTGACCGCCATCGTCGCCGACGATATGAAGCGGGTCAATCAGCAAATTCTCAAACGCATGGAAAGCCCGGTTGCGCTTATCCCGCAATTGGCGGGGCATGTGATTTCAGCCGGCGGCAAGCGCCTTCGCCCGATGCTGACGCTGGCGTCCGCCAAATTGTGCGGTTACCACGGGGAGCGCCATGTCACGCTGGCGACCTGCATTGAATTCATTCATACTGCGACATTGCTTCATGATGACGTTGTTGATGAAAGCCAGTTGCGCCGGGGCCTGGAAACCGCCAATTCAGTGTGGGGCAATCAGGCCAGCGTATTGGTCGGCGACTTCCTGTTCAGCCGCTCGTTTGAACTGATGGTCGAAGACGGCTCGGTCAAGGTTATGGGTATTCTTTCTTCCGCGGCGGCGAGGCTGGCCGAAGGGGAAGTGATGCAGCTTCTTACATCCAACGATACGGAAACCAGCGAGACCGCCTATCTGGATGTTATCAAGGCGAAAACGGCGCAATTATTCGCCGCCGCCTGCCGCCTCGGGGCTGTCGTCGCCGACCGGCCGAAGACCGAGGAAGAAGCATTGGACGCCTTCGGCATGAATTTAGGCGTCGCCTTTCAGTTGATTGACGATGTGCTGGATTATTCCGCCAAGCAGGCGACACTGGGCAAAACCGTCGGCGATGATTTCCGCGAGGGTAAAATCACATTGCCGGTCATCCTGGCTTACCGGCGTGGCGACGATGAAGAGCGCATCTTTTGGCAGAAAACCCTGGGCGAACTGGAACAGGCCGACTCCGACCTGGAACACGCTATCGGGTTGATGGCCAAACACGGGGCACTCGATGATTCTGTCGAAAGGGCGCGCCATTACGGCGCTATCGCCCGGGATTCATTGGGTATTTTCCCTGATAGCGAGATCAAGGAGGCAATGATCAGCCTTATAGATTTTTGCATCGAACGGCCTTATTGAGCATTATTAATTATTTCAACCTCCGGGAGTTATTGTCGGAAGCCCTTCACTATATGCTGAGTTGCAGAAAACCCTGAAGATACTATCCAGGTAAATTAACGGATTTCTAACGGCTTCGGTAAGAAACTGCGCCGATGGCAAAACCATCTTCCAGATCCTCGGTCAATAAAACACCAAAACGTTTTTTACGCGGCCTGTTGATGCGTCTGGCCGCTGTCGGCGTGTGGGTCATCATTGCCGTCATCGCCATCATCAGTTTTTATGCCTACGATTTGCCGGATGTGGATCAAGCCCTGGCCGCGACCCGTCGCCCGACCATTACCTTAAAGGCGAAAGACAAAACGCACCTGATGACGCTAGGGGATATTCACGGCCTTCCCGTTGGCCTCAACGAGCTACCCCCTGCCTTGCCCCAGGCCGTACTTGCGACGGAAGACAGGCGTTTCTATTCTCATTTCGGACTGGACCTGATCGGCCTTGCCCGCGCCACTTATGCCAATATTTCAGCCGGACGCATCGTCCAGGGCGGTTCGACCCTGACCCAGCAGGTCGCCAAGAACCTGTTTTTGACTCCGGAGCGAACCTTGAAAAGAAAAGTACAGGAATTGCTGCTGGCGCTGTGGCTGGAACAGAAATTCTCAAAGGACCAGATACTGACCGTCTATTTGAACCGGGTCTACCTGGGTGCTGGAACCTACGGCGTCGAAGCGGCGTCGAAGCGTTATTTCAGAAAATCTGCGAAAAACCTGAACACCTATCAGGCGGCGATGCTGGCCGGGCTCCTAAAAGCACCTTCGCGTTATAATCCGGCCAGAAATCCGGAACTGGCCAGGAACCGCACCGAACAGGTCCTCGTCAACATGGTGGCGGCGGGCTTCATCAGTAATGCAGACAAGGAAGCCCTGAAAAAGGGCTCCAAATCCGTAAAGCCTGCCCGCACCTCCAGAAAATCCCGCTATTTTGCGGATTGGGTCCTGAGCAGGGTGTCCGGCTACGTTTCGCCCGGGGACACGGACATTGTCGTCGTTACCACGCTGGATCGTGGCCTTCAGACCGACGCCCAGCGCGCCATCGCGGGGGGGCTAAAGAGCGGCAAAAGCCTGAATATCACGCAAGCCTCCCTTATCGCCATGACACCCAATGGCGCAGTCAGGGCGATGGTGGGCGGTGCGGATTATGGCCTTTCCCAGTTTAACCGGGCGACCCAGGCCAAACGCCAGCCTGGATCCGCCTTTAAGCCCGTCGTTTTTCTTAGCGGCCTGGAAATGGGCATGAATCCGTCGAGCAGATTCCTGGATGAGCCTTTGACGATAGAGGGCTGGAGCCCCAGAAACTTCTCGCGCGAGTATTCGGGACCCATCAGCATGAGCGACGCACTGGCGAAATCCATAAATACCGTCGCCGTCAGAATTTCAGAAAAAGCGGGACGCGAGAGCGTCATTCAAACAGCGCGAAGACTGGGCATCACATCAGATCTTCTGGCCGCTCCCAGTCTGGCCCTTGGAGTCAGCGGCGTCAGCCTGATCGAAATGACGGCCGCCTATGGAGCTTTCGCCAATGGAGGTTTTGGTGTCTGGCCTTACGGAATCGAAGAAATACTGGATGGCGAGGGACGCGTCCTGTATCGCCGCCAGGGGTCCGGACCGGGCCGGGTGATCAAGGCCGTTTACGCTGGCGCCATGAACGCCATGCTGTCCCATGCGCTGGAAAAAGGAACCGGGAAGGCGGCGAACTTCAATCGTCCGCTCGCCGGCAAAACCGGAACCTCGCAAAACTTCAGGGATGCCTGGTTTATCGGTTACAGCGCCGACCTGATCGCCGGTGTCTGGATGGGTAACGATAATCAGGCCTCCATGAAAAACGTCACTGGTGGGGGACTGCCGGCAAAGGCCTGGCGGCGATTTATGGTGGCGGCCCACACTCGAACCCCTGTTCGCCCTTTGCCGGAAGGTGGAAAACAGCTCCACCAGGAGGCCACTACAGCCGACAGAAAAACCGTCTCCACAAAAAAGAAAAAAGCGAGTTTCTGGGGCATGATTATGGGCGTCTTTACCGGTTCTGGTGATTAAGCGGGGGTTGCTTTGTTAGCGTCCGGCCAGCCGCTAGAGCATCGTGCGTTTAATCTGAACCGTTTTAAGCTTTCAAGTCAGCAGGTTTCACCGGCAAGCCTGGCGATAGTTGCCGTTGTTGAATGCCCAGGCGACAATTCTGCTAGGACGATACGGCCGCCGTAAGACTTGACCACATCCGCGCCAACAACATTGTCGATCGAATAGTCGGCTCCCTTGATCAACACATCGGGACGCAACCCCTCGATCAACTTAAGTGGTGTTTCGTCCGAAAAAATTACAACCATATCCACCGAAGTCAACGACGCCAGTACGGCGGCGCGGGCGGCCTCGCTTTGAACCGGTCGGTCATCCCCTTTAAGGATTTTAACAGACGTATCACTGTTCAGGCCGACAACCAGCTTCCCGGAGGCTTCGCGGGCCTGGCTAAGCAGGGAAATATGACCGGGGTGCAGTAGGTCGAAACAGCCGTTTGTAAAACCGACGGTGAAGCCGCCACGCCGCCACTGGTCTATTCGATCAAGGGCTGGCCTAAGCGCCATCACTTTTGCTTCAGCGTGGCTCAAATCCTGATGGTGCAGGGCGGAAATAATATCGTCTGAAAATGCAACGGCGGTGCCGACTTTACCGACAACGATACCGGCGGCGATATTCGCGAGCGTCGCGGCGTCTTGCAATTTGGCCGCCACCGCCATCGCCGCCGCAAGGGTTGCGACAACCGTATCACCCGCACCGGATACATCAAATACATCGCGGGCTTCGGCCTGCAGGTGGAACACCGCCCCCTTGGCGGAAACCAGCGTCATGCCGTCTTTTGATCGGGTTGCCAATACCGCGCCAAATTCAAATTTTTCGATCAATGACTGTGCAGCCTGGGCCACCTCTTCATCGTTGCGGGTCTTCATGCCAGTCGCCTCATGAAGTTCGCGCCTGTTGGGAGTAATGACGTCGGCACCCCGATAGCGGCTGTAATCCGCGCCTTTAGGATCGACGATGACCACTTTCGAGGCCTCTTTGGCCGCCCCAATCAATTGCGCAAGGGCGCGGTCCGTAAGAACCCCCTTGGCGTAATCGGACAACACGACGGCGTCACAATCGACCATGGCGTCACGCGCCTGGGCGACCAGTTGAGCTTCCATCTCGCTATCAAGGGGAAAGACTGTCTCCCGGTCGGTGCGCAACATCTGCTGCCCGTCCGCCATATAGCGCGATTTAACCGATGTGCGCCGTTGCCCACTATCAACCAGCGGCAGGTCGGTTATGCCTTCTTCGGCAATCAACCGCTTGATTTCACGCCCGTCGCTGTCTTTGCCCACGACGGTGGCAAACCGGACCGCAGCCCGCAAACCGGCCAGATTGCGAACGACATTGCCGGTCCCACCCAGCATGGAAACATCGCTTTCCAGTTTCAGGACCGGGATTGGCGCTTCCGGTGAGATGCGATCAACGGAACCATAATGAAAGTGATCCAGGATGACATCGCCGATGCACAGAACCTTGGCGAATTTCAGGTTTTCCGTCAACGTAATCAGGGAAGCCCGTTCGCTCATGACAAGCCCAGCTCCTTTTCAAGCGCGCCGCAAAGCATATGACCGATCAGAATATGCATTTCCTGAATGCGCGCCGTTTCCTGCCAGGGCACATTCACAAGCGGTTCGGCAAACCCCTGCATACGCCCGCCATCGCGTCCGGAAAAACCGGCGGCTGTTGCCCCCTTTTTTTTCGCCATGTTCAAGGCGCGGATAACATTTTCGCTGTTGCCGGATGTCGAGATACCGATAACCACATCGCCCGCCATCGCCAGCGCCTCAACCTGACGGGCGAACAAATCGTCGAAACCCAGATCGTTGCCTATGGCCGTTAGCGACGAGGTGTCGGTTGTCAGCGCGATGGCCGCGATGGGGGGACGGTCTTTGATATAACGTACGGTCAGTTCCGTCGCCAGATGCTGAGCATCTGCGGCGCTTCCGCCATTTCCAAAAAAGATAATTTTGCCGCCAGCGCGTATCGACTCGACGCAAGCCTGAAGCAAATCAGAAAACGGGTCACGGATAGTCTCACGGGTTGCCGCGAAGGCTTCCGCATGGGCCGTCATTTCCGTTTCCATATAGGTTGTAAGGTCGATGTCCATGATCTGTTCAGCCCTGTCTTTCAAGGTAAATCAATTCGGCGTCCCTCGCGAAGAGACTCCATGATAGCGACTGTCGCCAGGGATGTTTCAATCAATTCGGCCTCATCAATCGGCGCCGCCCCCCCGGTTGTGACGGCATTCACAAACCCCTGCAAGGCCTGCCTAAAGCCCTTGTCCTGGGTCGCGTTAACCGGTTTATCCAGTTTGCCATTCTGGGCTGTCATATAGGACTGGAAGTTGTCGATGGTAACGACGCTGCCACCCACGTAGGCTTCAATCAGTTCCTTGGAATAAATGTTATCCCCCAGTCCCGTATAGACAATAGTAGCCAGCGAACCGTCGGCAAACCGGATGGCGACGTTCAGATCGTCACAACCGCCGCCGGCAACCTGGGCGCAATCGGCCTGAACGGAGATAATTGGCGAGCCGACAAAATAGCGAGCCAGGTCAACAAAATGGCACGCTTCACCCAGAATGCGTCCACCGCCTTCATCCGCCGCATGAACCCAGCTTTCCGCCGGGATATGGCCCGCGTTGACGCGCAACAGGACAAATTTGGTCCCATCGTGATTGTCCAGACGAGCGCGCACCATTTGGGAAAAGGGTGCAAAACGTCGGTTAAAGCCAACCTGGAAAAATCCATTACTGGAATTACGCGCTTCAATGACTGTGTTGATGCCTTCTCGATCCAGCGCCAGGGGTTTTTCGACCAGCACGGATTTGCCCGCCTGCAAGGCCCGGGCGGTCAAGTCGGCATGGCTGTCATGACGGGTAGCGACGAGGACGGCATTGATGTCCGGGTTTTTCAGAACCGCGTCAATGTCGGCGCTTGCATGAAGAAAGCCGAATGTGTCACCGGTTTTTTCCGCCGACGCGCCACGCTGCGTGGCTACCGTGTGCAAGGTCACTTCGTTCATCTTCTTTAATTCCGGCAGCAACACCGATCTTGCAAAACTGCCGGCGCCAATAACGCCCAACACGCATCCGCTTGCGGCCTTGCCCGGCGCGGGGGCCGGGAATGATGTTTTTTCGCCGGGTCCGCCTTCCTTGTAAGACAAGACGACGCCCAGGTGAGGTTCGGCCCAGTTGGTAACAAGGTCGTAAGCTTTTTCGGCGTCATCCAGCGCGAAGGTGTGCGTGGTGAGCGCGGCGACGTTTAAGCGACGCTCAAGCGAAGGCGACATCAGGCGAGTGCACTCGCCCAGATTTTCAGTCTCTGTCCAGCGCACCCAGCCTTCGGGGTACTTGACGCCGCGGCCCTCATAGTCCGGATCGTACCGGCCGGGTCCGTAAGAGCGTGAAACAACCAGGCTCAGCTCCTTCTGCATGAATTCCCTGTAAGGAAATTCCGTGCCGGTCAATCCGACCATGCAGACCCTGGCCCGGTCTCTGGCTATGGTTCCCGCGACCTGGAAGGGTTCGCTGGAGTCGGTCGCCGCCGAAATAATGACGCCGTCCATGCCGCGTCCCGCTGTCAGTGCTTCTACTGTGCTCTCCAGGGCCTCGCCGCCCAGATCGACGGTGGCCTCCGCCCCCATGCGCCGGGCCAGATCCAGACGCGGTGCGTTATAATCAAGCGCCAACACGCGTACGCCGGAAAGGGTCAGCAGGCGAATGATCAATTGCCCAAGCAACCCGGAACCAATCACGGCGACACAATCACCCAGGGTGGCGGCCAAATTCCTGACGGCATGCATGGCGATGGACGACAGGGTGGCAAAGCAGGCCTCTTCGTAGGATACGTCGTCGGGGATAGCGGCGGCCAAATTAGCCGGGATTACATTCAGTTCCGCATGATTGGCCAGCCCGGCGCCTGCGACGGCGACTCGTTGGCCAACCCGGAAGCGACCCTCCAGTCCCGCACCGACGGCGACAACATCCCCGGCGGCCGAATATCCCAATGGTAAAGGTTCATCCAGGCGCGCGAGAACGGAGCGAATGGTCGCCCCAATTCCGTCCCTTTTGGCTTTGGTCAGCACCTTCTTGACCAAATCGGGCCTTTCGCGCGCCTTTCCGGCAAGACTCTTGCGGGCGAATTCGACGACCATGCGCTCGGTACCGGCTGAAATCAGCGAAGCGCGGGTGGCGACCAGAATGTTTCCGGATTTGACGGTCGGCTCGGGAACCTCGGTCAAATTCAGTTTGCCCGTCCGGGTGCTTTGAATAACTTGTTTCATTGCAGTGTTTTACCCTGATTTCACAAGAAGATGCAAAGACAGCTTTGTACTTCCTCTCAAGGCATTCCCGCACGATGGGTTAGATCTCCATCACGCAACACTCAACCGCCGGGTCGTGCGCTACTCGCCCCTGATCGCCAGGGAAGCCCACCGCCGAAAGTCCGCCACGGGGTCATCGTGGCGAATGGACGGGACATATATCAAGGTCAGGAAAAAATTCTCCATTCCGGCAATTCGCGGACCTGGCAGCATAATTGTGTCTGAAAACAGGGATGTCTGCGACATCATTAAAATTTGCGACAAAACCTGCTGTAAAGACGTCTATTCGTTGTCTTTGGTTTTGACGTCGATAAAGTCCTGCTTTGCCTCAATGACACCACGGCGAATTTCGCGGGTGCGGGTAAAACTGTCATGCATGACCTCGGCCTGTCCCCGGCGGATTGCCCTTTGCAGCGCAGTCAGGTCTTCGGTAAATCGACCCAAAACATCAAGAATGGCATCCTTGTTTTTAAGGCAGACATCCCGCCACATGACTGGGTCAGATGCGGCGATACGGGTGAAATCCCGCAGGCCGCCAGCGGCAAACTTGGTGACTTCTTTTTTCAGGTCATCCTGAAGGTCAGTGACCGTCCCAACGATGGTGTAGGAAATCAATTGCGGCAGGTGTGATGTGATTGCAAGGACATGGTCGTGATGCCGGGCATCCATTTTTTCAACCATCATGCCGCACTTTTTCCACAAATTCCTGACATCGGCGACAGCCTGAGTATCGGCGTTTTCTTCCGGGGTCAGGATGCACCAGTGATCTTGAAACAGGCCCGCGTAACCAGCTTCAGGCCCGGAATCCGCCGTTCCGGCAACGGGATGGGCGGGCACAAGGTGAACGCCATCAGGCAAATGCGGCTTAATGTCATCAATGGCGGACTGCTTTGTCGACCCGACATCGCTGACAATACATCCGGGTTTCAGGCCCGGTGACACAATCTTGGCGACGCTGGAGTAGGCGCCCATGGGCACACAGAAAATAACCAGATCGGCATCTTTTACCGCTTCTTTCGGATCGATTGTGTAGCTGTCGCCAATTTCGAGTTCCCTCGCCGTATCCAGAGTCGAAGGAGAGCGGGTGTAAATGGCGATGTGTCCGCCGAGCCCATGCTTTTGAAAAGCGCGGGCCAGAGACGAACCAATCAATCCGATGCCCAACAGGGCGATCCGCTGAAAAACAGGGCCAGAACCGGTCATGAAGACAAGAATTCTTCCACGGCCTTTACCAGCGGTCGCATTTCGTCTTCGCGGCCGATGGTCATGCGAAGGCAGTCGGCCAGACCGTAACCGGCCATGCCTCGAACGATAATGCCTTTGGTTTTCAAAAAGTCGTCGGCGGCTTTAGCTGTGTGTTTTTCGCTGTCAGGGAAGCGAACCAACAGGAAATTTCCGACTACCGATGGCACTTCCAGACCAAGGCCGATCAACTGTTCCTTGGTCCAGTCAAACCATTTAGCAGTATGGGCGCGGACCTCGTCGGTAAAGGCGACGTCGCCCAAGGCGGCTTCACCGGCGGCAAGAGCAGGACTTGCGACGTTGAACGGGCCGCGCAGTCGGTTCAGGATATCGGCGACCGATTCCGGGCAATAGGCCCAACCCAGGCGGATTCCGCTAAGGGCAAATATTTTCGAGAACGTGCGGGTCATCACGACATTGTCGTATTCATCAACCAACTGAGCGCCTGACGCATAGTCATCGCGGGTCACGTATTCTGCGTAGGCCGCGTCGATCACCAGTAGCACGTGTTCGGGCAGGCCTTCGCGCAGGCGCCGGATTTCACTATCCGGCAGATAGGTGCCGGTCGGGTTGTTGGGATTGGCGAGAAACAAAATCTTTGTTTTGTCACAAGCCCGTTCCAACAGGGCATCCACGTCCGCGTGCAGATTCTTTTCAGCGACTTTTACCGGTGTCGCGCCCACGCCCATGGCGGCGATCGGGTACATCAGGAAACCGTACTGGGAAAACATGACTTCATCGCCGGGAGCCGCGTAGGCGCGGGCCAGCATGTCCAGCAACTCATCGGAACCGGCGCCGCAAACAATACGGTTCGCATCCAGGCCGTAAGCCGTCGCCAAGGCTTTGCGAATATTTGAAGACGAACCATCGGGATAGCGGTGCTGGGTTGCTGCTTCCTCGCGATAGGCTTCCTGGGCTTTTGGGCTGGGGCCAAGGGCTCCTTCGTTGGAGGCCAGCTTGATGACCTTCTCTACCCCTTTAATTTCGGACTCGCCGCCGACATAGGGTGAAATATCGAGAATACCGGGTTTTGGGATGGGGGTGCTCATGGGGGTTCGTTTCCTTGGTCTATATTTTCGGTTTCAAGTTGTTCCAGGCTTAAGGGCTGACTGTAGCTTCCGATGGTCATAATTGATGAAGCCGCCCCTTCCAGACATTCAGACAGGCGCAAAATAATGCTGTCTTCATCGCGGATAAATCCTTCGACTTCCGCCAGGTGCAAAAACCGTGAAGGCATTTCAGGGTCACGCCAGACGGAAGTAAACGTGGAAATCATTTCAGCCTGTTTCAAGACTGTCGCAAGTCTTTCCAGGCCAATCTCGCCAGCAGATTCGACAACCAGATAGGTGCGATCACGCCCTGTTGGCTCGGACTTCACGGGGCAAACAACCAAAGCCTGTTCATTCGGACCCCTGTTATCCGGCGCACCGATAAAAGGCAAGCGGTTAATGATTCGCGGCGTATCCTCAGCCGTTGACACCAGATGTGGCCACCAGGGCTTTTCTTCCTTGCGTTCCGGCACCGCCAGAACGCCGATGGTGGTTTCAAGGCTGCGCACGGCGTTGATAAGCTGGCGCGCGCTTGTATATCCGGACATTGGGGTAAATGACCCATACTGATCGCGGGCCATGTTCCAGCGGCCGCTGCGTCGGTCATGACGAGGCTCGTCAGGTTCGGAGGCGTCGGGCATGTGAACGCCAATGGAAAAAGGGCCCTCGAACGATAATGTGGCGACAATCAACTCACGCCAGATACGCGCCAGTTCCCGTTTGGGAAAAGGGCCCTTATGGCGCTCGATCAGGCGGTACAGGATAGAACATTCTCGAGCCGGGCGAATTTTAACCGTTTGGCCACGCTTTGCCTCACGCACCTTTTCGACCACTTGCGTGCGGCGCATGATCAGGTCGTGTATGTTATTGTCTATGTCGTCTATTTCCTGACGCAAGGCATCAAGTGACATGTCCGCGCTCATCGCTTTTAAGTTTCCGCAAGTAAAAAAAGCCTGGAAGGGATGTAGTGGTAATCGTATGACCTGCTAAAATCAAAGGTTTTTTCGTCCTATCGGCACCACATAATAGAGATTTTCCCTGCATTGCCCGTCAGGATATGAGTCAAGCTATCCTTGAAGAAGTGAAGAATGCGGGGTCAATTGCCTCTACTGGAATTGTCAGGTAAAAAAACAATCGATATAGTCGAATTGGGGTAATGACCAAGATTTTTTGTCATGAAAGCATCGCAAGTGATCAGGCTTGGAATTTTTTGCTTTCAATTGTCGTTGGCGATCCTTGCGCCTGCCAACGCCAAGGCGGAAAAGGCTGCGCCCATCATCGCGGTCGCTTCGAACATGCGCGATACTATTGAAAAGGTCGGCCGATTATTCTTCGAAGACACCGGCTTAAAAGTTCGCTTTTCTTTTGGGTCCTCCGGCAATCTGGTCCGGCAAATTCTTCAGGGAGCCCCCTTTGAAATGTTTATGTCGGCGGATGAAGGGTATGTTTTTCGCATTGCGGATGCCGGGAAGAGTTCCGATCGAGGAAATATCTACGCATTTGGCCGTCTTGTTGCTTTCGCGCCAGAAAAATCCTCCTTAAAGGATTTTTCGTTTCCCGAAGATTATTCGGCTGCATTTGGAAGCCAGGCCAAGGGACGTTACGCCATAGCCAACCCAGAATTGGCCCCGTACGGTCGAGCCGCCAAAGAGACGCTGTTACATGTTGGGCTGTGGGAAAACATGAAACCCCATTTGGTCTACGGTGAAAATATTTCGCAGACGGCCCAGTTCAGTTTGTCCGGTTCCGCTATTGGAGGGATCATCGCCTATTCACAGGCCTTGATGCCCCGTTTTACCAATAGCGGTACATACAAGTTGATTCCCCAGCGCTTTCACAAACCTTTGGGACAACGAATGGTGCTTCTAAGCGGAGCAGGCGAGACGACCAGACAGTTTTATGGCTACCTCGGCAGGAATTCGGCCATGAATATAATTCGCGACAGCGGCTACACCCTTGAGACGCAGGAGGAGTAACTTGAACTGGATCGCCCTGGACCTCTCCCTGAAGCTTGCCGCATGTACGACAGTTATCCTGTTGCCCATCGGAATTTTTGTCGGACGATATCTTGCGTGGCAGTCATTTAGGGGAAAGATATTTGTCGAAGCTGCCCTGGCTTTGCCTTTGGTCCTGCCGCCAACGGTTCTTGGTTTTTATATGTTGGTGGCTTTTGGTGGCGACTCCGCCCTGGGGCAGATGTATCAATCCCTTGTTGGGCGGTCTCTGGCCTTTTCATTCGACGGCTTGGTCGCTGCCTCAGTCATTTTTAATCTGCCTTTCGCCATTCAGCCCATGCAACGGGCTTTCGAGGGCATTGGCGCAGATGTCCGCGAGGCCGCAGCCTGTTGTGGGATGTCCCGCTGGCGCATTCTCTGGCGTATTGAATTGCCCCTGGCCTGGCCGGGCATACTTTCAGCCCTGGTGTTGTCCTTCGCCCATACCATTGGCGAGTTCGGTATTGTTCTGATGGTCGGCGGTAACATTCCCGGCGAAACCCAAACCATCGCCATCGCTATTTATGACAGGGTGCAGTTGTTCGATAATGCATCAGCAGGTTTGATGTCGGCTGTTTTGCTATTGATTTCGATGGTCGCTATCAGCGCCACATATTTCACCACTTCCCTGGTGGGACGCAAAAATGACTGATGGACTAGATGTCGAATTGAACCATGACGGGGATATCCCCCTGGCGGCACATATTAGCTGTCAACCTGGGGAACTACTGGCACTCGTAGGACCATCCGGCGGCGGCAAATCGACGATCCTTCGCACCATTGCGGGCCTTAGCCATCCCGATAAAGGCAAGATCACCTGTAACGGATCGGTTTGGCTGGACACAGATAAGGGCGTCAATGTCAATACGCGGGATCGGCGTGTCGGTCTCGTGTTCCAGCACTACGCACTGTTTCCTCATTTATCGGCGATCGAAAACATCATCGAAGCCCTTGGACACATGGAGCCATCGGATCGAAAAAGACGAGCCGGTGAGCTTCTCTCACTTGTTCATTTATCCGGCCTTGAAAGGCGCAAACCAGCCGCCCTGTCGGGGGGGCAGCAGCAACGCGTCGCCGTTGCCCGGGCCCTGGCGCGCGAACCACGGGTACTGCTCCTTGACGAACCTTTTTCCGCAGTTGACAAGGCAACCCGCCAAAAACTCTACAAGGAACTGGTAGAACTGCGACAGCAATTTGGTATGCCGGTTGTTCTGGTGACACACGACCTGGACGAAGCTGCCATGCTGGCGGATCGCCTGTGTATCCTGCGTCGCGGCCGCACCCTGCAAGATGGTCCACCGTTTGACGTTATCGCGAAACCGGCCAACAGGGAAGTGGCCCGTCTTGTCGACCTGAACAACATCTTCGAGGGGACGGTGATCGGCCATGAAGCAGATCACCGAATTACCAATATTTCATGGGGGAGATACACCCTTGCCGCCGCGTATCAGCCGAATTTCAAACCAGGCAAGCCTGTCGATTGGGTCGTGCCGACCTCCCACGTTGTTCTGGCTCTCGACGACAAAAACGCAGTTCCTGCGGTTGTTTCCAATATCGTCAGACTGGGTGATCTGGTCAATGTGACACTGGAAGTCAAAGAAGCCTCCAGCCATCCGGTGTTTATGACAATGCCAATGCTGGAAACAAAAAAACGGGAATTGAAGCCCGGTGACCGGATTTCAATCGCCCTGGTGCCGGAAGGCATTCACCTGATGAAGCAGCCCTGACCCTCTCAGAGAAAACCGCCTTCAACCACTATCTGGACCCGACACACAAGGTCGAATGGGTGGTCTACCCAAATGCCCCTTCGCCGGACCAGAGGCGGTGCTCGCCTATCTCAGCCGTTATACCCACCGCGTCGCCATCGCCAACAGCCGTCTGATCCGGCTCGACATCACGGGCGTCACCTTCAAATGGAAAGACTATAGGGCGAAAGGACAAACCCGATACAAGACCATGACCCTGAAAACGAATGAGTTCATCCGCCGTTTCCTCATCCATGTCCTACCGCACGGCTTTCACCGCATATACTGTATTCATCCACGACCAGCTAACCTTTGCCCTAATAACCGTCACAGGCCCCCCTTTCCTTAATCATTCGCTATATAATGGCGAAGTTGAATAGCCCCTTAAAACCAACGGAAAATAAGATCACGCACCATTCCATTTATTGGTCAAAAAATCTTTATCTGGATAGCCGCCATCTTTACGGCAAGTAATTTTAGTTCCATGAAACTCTTTGTATTTCGATTTTTTTAACTCTCTTGAAAGAGAAACTTTGAAGGATTTCGGATTAATTTTAAGCATGCCTGAATCGAATAAACTGTGAATATCTGCCCTTAAGAGCAATCCATTATTAACACTATTTATCCCCGATTCTGAATGTGAAGTGATGTGAGCAGCTTCAAGCACATCAATAGGGCTATATCCAGAGATTGCGCATTTGCAATCATATTGATCAAGCAAATTTCGTCTAAAAACTCTTTGCCCGTGCCTAATTTTTCTTCTTAGATTTGCATATACATCGGCATCGTTGGGTGCCTCGTTAGAACGTCCATTTTTTATATTTTTAACACCATGAGCCTTTAAAACGTTTTTGATTAGGTCCGTAAATCTCTTACACATTATCTCCCAATTGGCGTCGTCTAAGAATAAATATCCTTTTCTTGGGGCATTCGTTCCAGCAAATAACATTTCTTTCTGGATTTTTACCCTTTTTGTATAATTGGCGGGAAAATTAGCTCCTTCACCAAGGGACAATTTCAGCGCCTCTAATGTTTTTTTATTACTTGGCCGTTTAAAATGCCAAGTATAGGTATCAGCATCCTCTAGCAACATTGAGAGGTCCATTTCAAATTTGTAATCTCCACTTTAATTGCACCAGATAAAATAAAATGGTAGGTCGTTCCTCCATGTTCTGAATTTGATTGTTGAACCGTCTTTCAAAGCTAAAGTTTGATAGACTCCGCTAGCGTTTTCGCCAGTTAACTTAGACCCAACAAAATTTTCCTCCATCATGCTCATAAGTTCGTATCCAAGGTCTTTATGAATTTCAAATTCAGACATTATTTTCTCCTTGATGTATTGTATGTAAATTCATTGACTGTAACTACTCAACCCACCCCCTAGTCATCTGAATCTAGAGTTCTGCCCATAAATTATTTTCGATACGATGGCAGAAACGTTTGACCGAAGCCAGTATTTCGTCGGCTGATTTTGTCCATTTGAAAGGCTTTGGGTTTTCGTTGTGAACATCGACAAAATTCATGATGTCGTTCTCGAGTTCCTTCACTGTCGTATGAACGCCACGTTTCAATTGTTTGCGCGTGAGTTCCGCAAACCAACGCTCAACCTGATTGATCCAGGATGCTGAAGTTGGCGTGAAGTGGACATGGTAATATGGGCGTCGTGCCAACCAGGCTTTAACCTCTTTTGTTTTGTGGGTGGCGTAGTTATCCATGATGATATGAATATCAAGGTTGCCTGCGACCCGAGCATCTATTTCCTTGAGGAAAGCCAGAAATTCCTTTGCCCGATGGCGTTTGTAACACTTACCAATAACAAAACCGGAAGCAACATCAAGGGCTGCAAACAGAGATGTGGTGCCGTGGCGAATATAATCATGGCTCTGGCGTTCTGGAATACCGGGCATCATGGGTAAAACCGGTTGTGATCGATCAAGAGCCTGTATCTGGCTCTTCTCATCAACACTCAAAACCAGAGCTCTATTGGGCGGAGAAAGATACAGTCCGACGATGTCGCGGACTTTGTCCACGAATAAGGGATCGCTGGAAAGCTTGAAGCGTTCCGCACGGTGTGGCTGCAGGCCAAAGGCTGTCCAAATGCGCCGAACAGTCGTATGGGAAAGGCCTGTCTCCTTCGCCATCGAACGAATGGACCAATGCGTAGCGTCCCGAGGCTTGTCGTGTAATGTGCGCTCTATAATGGTCGCGACCTCATTGTCGCTGATTGAACGTGGACGCCCGGGGCGCGGGTCATCCCAAAGACCGTCAAGGCGATCTTTTTGGAACCGTCGGCGCCATTTGCCAACTGTATGTTCATGAAAACCAAGTTCCGCACCGACTCCCTTGCTCGTCAATCCATCGGCGCATCGAAGGATTATCCGACAACGATCAGAAAGGGAGCGTGGTGCTCTGTGGCGGCGAACCTGTTGTTCAAGATAGTCGCGCTCTTCAGCACTCAACGACAAAACAACCAACGGACGCCCGCGTTTCCCTGCCATAATAATACTCCCAAAATATCTCTGGAGAATATCAGTCAAAAATCAACTAATGAAGCGTTTTTTTGTTCCAGATGACTAGTTCTTGATCGCGTTGATCTCCGCTTCAGGGTTATCGAGCCCCAGTTTGTATTCCAGAGAAACATGATGGAACCGCGCCGATGTGTAGTCATCATGTATAGCAAATCCCATGGTGTAAATATTTCCGGGCTCAAAGCTCACGCCTCCAGCCTTGCCGGTCTTCAATGGACGGGTGATCGTGACCGTCCAAACACCGTCTGCAAGGGTGCCTGCGGCCGTTGTTTTGTCCGCTGCCTCCATGACCCTTTGGGCCATGATATGTCCCGACTCGGCCTTCCCAGAGCCGCTGACGAAGCGCATCAGGTCCATGTAAACGCCCTCTGCCATCTTGGTGTCCAATTCACCCTTTTCAAGCAGTTTGTCCCAGGCACCACGTGGTTTACCGTTCTTGCCTTTGTATTCAAGCCTGGTGCGGCTATCGGGGAGATACTTGGTAATGCCATCCTTGGTGTCGATAATGTCCGATACGCCACCGGCTGCAGCCAGGGCGTCCGGTTTCGGGGCATCGGGCATGTAGCGTGAATCGTGGTGGCAGGTAGACCAGCAACCGGCATAACCGGCCATTTCGACCTTGCCGTCGTCAAACATGACTGCCAGCTTGATCTGGTTGTCCGGGTCCATTTTGCCGCCATCGGCGAACGGGGCAGGCGTGTGTCCCGTATCTGGCCACTGGAAACGCAAGGAAAGGTTTTCGCCGTCGTGCATCGCCTTGACGTTAACCGGGATGGAACCGCGTTTGCCGGGGATCGGCGACGCTTCGGCCTTTTCGCCGGTGACGATTTTGGCGCCCATATCCGCAGTTTCGGTTTTATGGCATTCCGAGCAGCGGTCATTGATTTTTCTGACCGCACGTCCGCCACCATGGTCCTTGCCGTTTAATATCCATTCAATGGATGTCTGTCCTGGGTAGAAAAGGACAATTTCCTGACCTTCGACAGCAGCCCATTTTGCATCATCGACAGGAGCCGCCGTTCCGCCAGAGCCTGAAGCCTGTTTAGCAGCTTCTTCGGCGGCCTTCCTTGCGGCTTCTTCAGCGGTTTTTGCTGTGGCTTCAGCGGCCTTGCGGGCTTCTTCCTTGGAAATCAGACGCCGGCTGTCGGGTTTGCCGTCATAAGGGTTCTCGTCTTCATCAAGAAGTTGATGGACGGACCTGTGGGCAATGCCTTTATGGCAATCGATGCAGGTTTCGTTGTTTTCACGTGCCTTGCTGTGACGTTTCCAGGCCCGCAGCTTTTGTTTTTTGTCGGCCATGGCGTCCCAGGAATGGCAGTTGCGGCATTCGCGCGAGTCTGTTTCCTTCATCGCCTTCCAAACATATTTGGCCAGGGTCAGGCGGTTATCCTCAAACTTTTCAGGCGTGTCGATTGTGCCCAGTGCTTTGTGAAAAAGTTCATTGGAGGCCTGAATTTTGCGAACCATTTTATGGATCCAGGGGTCGGGGACATGGCAATCGGAACACGTGGCGCGCACGCCGGTCCTGTTCTGGTAATGAATGGTTTCCTTATATTCCTCGTAGACGTTTTCTTCCATCTCATGGCACGAAATGCAGAACTGCATGGTATTGGTTTCTTCCATGACGGTGTTGAAGCCGCCCCAGAAGATGATACCCGCCAGTCCACCAATAATAAAAATACTGCCCCAGGAATACCTGGCAGAAGGTGAGAAAAACCACTTACGGAAAACTTTAAACATCCTATTCCCCCATGCCTGCTCGCAAAGTGAACGATACAGCCGAATGACCGAAAAAATTGAATAATATAAACTATACAAAAAATAACATGATTA
>PVBE012915444.1_pt1 | contig 18455 bp, 14 predicted proteins | sample 1631181 | NCBI WGS metagenome assembly PVBE01 (sample SAMN08397723, study PRJNA350692) | Marine metagenome, whole genome shotgun sequencing project. | isolation source: water | place: Pacific Ocean | collected 2012-04
CGGGTGCTGCGGCCGGCTTCGCGGGCTCTGCGGCCGGCTTCGCGGGATCTGCGGCCGGCCTTGCGGGCTCTGCGGCCGGCCTTGCGGGCTCTGCGGCCGGCCTTGCGGGCTCTGCTGCGGGTGCGGCGGGTGCCGCCGGCGCGGCCGGCGTCTGAGCGAAGGCGGTTGCTGAAAGCAGCAGCATCACCGGCAGGCCGGCGCGGGCACGGAACATGAGCGTTTTCTCCCCTGTAAAGCGGCGGCGAGGGGCGTATCACGGGGCCCCGGTCAGGTCAAAGCGCACCCGTCGTGGCGCACCCGAAATACGTCGTCCCGGACGCCTTTCGCGAGGATCCTGATCTTGACATTTCTGACCCGGTCCCTAAATCGGTTCCGTCGGAAAACGGATTCGACCCGCACCGGAGACCACGATGGGCAAGATCATCGGAATCGACCTCGGCACGACCAACTCTGTCGTCGCCGTCATGGAAGGCAGCGAACCCAAGGTCATCACCAACGAGGAGGGGGCTCGCACGACCCCGTCCGTGGTGGCATGGGATGACAAGGGCGACGCCCTGGTGGGCATCACCGCCCGTCGCCAGGCCGTCACCAACCCAGAAGCGACCGTCTACTCCATCAAGCGCTTCATGGGACGCAAGTTCAATGAGGTGGCCGAGGAGATCAAGATGGTCCCCTACAACGTCATCCGGGCGAAGAATGGCGACGCGCAGGTGGAGATCAACGGCAACAAGCTCGCGCCGCCCGAGATCAGCGCCAAGGTGCTGCAGAAGCTCAAGAAGGCCGCCGAGGACTACCTGGGCGAGACCGTCGTCGAGGCCGTGATCACGGTCCCGGCGTACTTCAACGACAGCCAGCGGCAGGCCACCAAGGACGCTGGCAAGATCGCCGGCCTCGAGGTCAAGCGCATCGTCAACGAGCCCACCGCGGCTGCGTTGGCGTACGGCCTGGACAAGAAGTCCAACGAGGTGATCGCCGTCTTCGACTTCGGCGGTGGCACCTTCGACATCTCGATCCTCGAGGTGGGCGACAACGTGGTCGAGGTGATCTCGACCAACGGCGACACCCACCTGGGTGGCGACAACATCGACCAGCGGCTCATCGACCACCTGGTCGCCGAGTTCAAGAAGGACAGCGGCATCGACGTGTCGTCGGACCCGATGGTCATCCAGCGCCTCAAGGAGGCCGCCGAGAAGGCCAAGATCGAGCTGTCCAGCACCCCGGACACCACCATCAACCTGCCGTTCCTCACGGCGGACGGCTCGGGCCCCAAGCACATGAACCTCAAGCTGTCGCGGGCCAAGCTCGAGCAGCTGTGTGATGACATCTTCCAGCGGTCGCTCGAGCCCTGTCGCAAGGCGCTCAAGGACGCCGGCAAGAAGCCCGGCGAGATCGACGAGGTCGTCCTGGTCGGTGGCTCGACCCGCATCCCGCGGGTCCAAGAGCTGGTCGAGAAGTTCTTCGGCAAGCCGCCTCACAAGGGCGTCAACCCGGACGAGGTCGTTGCGCTCGGCGCGGCGGTCCAGGCCGGCGTGCTGTCCGGAGAGGTCAAGGACATCCTCCTGCTCGACGTCACCCCGCTGTCCCTGGGGATCGAGACCCTGGGCGGCGTGATGACCACGCTCATCGGGCGCAACACGACGATCCCGACCAAGAAGAGCGAAACCTTTTCGACGGCGGCAGACAACCAGACCTCGGTCGAGGTGCACGTCCTGCAGGGCGAGCGCGAGATGGCCAACGGCAACCGCACGCTGGGCCGGTTCCACCTCGACGGCCTGCCGCCCGCCCCCCGCGGCGTGCCCCAGGTCGAGGTGGTCTTCGACATCGACGCCAACGGCATCGTGAACGTCACGGCCGTCGACAAGGCCACGGGCAAGGAGCAGAAGATCACGATCTCCGCCTCCTCCGGGCTCAACGACGGCCAGATCGACGAGATGGTCGCGGACGCCGAGAGCCACGCCGAGGAGGACAAGGCCCGCCGCGAGGCCGCGGAGCTGCGCAACCAGGCGGACACGCTGGTCTACCAGACCAAGAAGCTCCTCGAGGAGAACGGCGACAAGATCCCGGTGGCCGACAAGGACGACATCGAAAAGGCCGTCGAGGACCTCGAAAAGGCCCTCGAGGGCGAGGACGACGACGCCATCAAGGCCGCCCACGAGGCCATGCTCGCCGCCAGCCACAAGATGGCGGAGGCGATGTACAAGAACGCCTCGGCCGAGGCCGAAGAGGGCGACGGCGCCCAAGACGGCGAGGGGCCGACCAACGGCGCCAACGGCGCGAGCAACGGTGCCCAGTCCGCGGCCGACGATGAGCCCGAGGTCGTGGACGCCGAGTTCGACGAGGAGTCGCCGGAGGCGTAGCTCACCGCCCTACAGGCTCCCGGGGCCGCTCGGGTTGCAGCCCGGCCTGCCGATCGAGGATTGGATCCGCGGCTGATCGCGCCGCGGCCGACCCATCCCTATCGCTCGATAGCGCCCGGGTGCGCGCCCGACTCGGCCCTGATCGTCCGGGCCTTGACCGTCCGTCGGTCCAGGCCCAGGCGGCGGGCCGCCTCCGACCAGGAGCCGGTGCGGGCGTACACGTGGGCGCAGTACCGGTCGAGCAGCTCGTCCGCCGTCCACTGGGCCTGGTCGAACGGTCCGGCGCTGATGCCGGCGTGGCCGCCCGCCGCCGCCCCGGGCCCTGAGGCGTCCGACCCACCCGGAGGCAGGTACTCCCTGCGGATCAGCACGTTGCGCACGCACTGCTCGAGCTCCCGGACGTTGCCCGGCCAGGGGTAGTCCGGGCCGAGGGCCGGCGAGGCGCCGATGTGGCGGACGGTCTCGTCGGCGACAGCGTCGGCGTCTGGACCGTCGCCGAGGAGCCGGCCCGCCAGGTAGCGGGTCAGGCGGAGCAGCTCCGTCGGGTCGTCCGCCAGCCGCGAGGACAGGGTGGGGGTCCGGATGTGGTCGGCGTTGAGCCGGTAGTACAGGTCCGGGCGGAAGGCGCCCGCCTCCATGCTCGCGGCCAGGTCGCGGTGCGTCGCGGCGATGAGCTTGCCCTCGAAGATGCGGGGATCCGCCTCGCCGACGCGGCTGAAGGTCCGGTCCTCGAGGACTCTGAGCAGCTTGACCTGGACCTCGGGCGACAGCTCGCCGATCTCGTCCAGGAACACCGCGCCGTGGGCGGGGCAGCGATCCAGCCGGCCGCTCCGGTCGCGCACGGCGCCGGTGAACGCCCCCCGCACGTGGCCGAACAGCTCGGACTCGATGAGCGTGGCCGGCAGCGCGGCCAGGTTGACCGGTCGCCAGACGCCCTCGGACGTCTCGGTGAAGGCCTCGGCGCGCGGGTCGAACCGGACGTGGCGCGACAACGCGACGGCCCGTGCGACCAGCTCCTTGCCGCTGCCCGTCGGGCCGGTGACCAGGGTGGGGACGTCGCCCATCCGGTCGAAGAGCGACCGCTGCCAGCGGCGCAGGTCGTGGGTGAAGACCGACTGCCAGACCTGGGACCGCAGCTCGGCCGCCGGCATCGAGCTGCCCAGGATGAAGTGGAAGATGTGGTGGAACGCCCTGCGGATCTGGAAGAAGCAGGCGAACACGTGCTCGGCCCGGTAGCCGCTGGGCATCCGATGGCCGGGCGGCTGCAGCAGCTCCCGGAAGTCCTCGGCGAACTGCGGCCAGCACCCGACCGGCTGCCGCCACCGCCCGGGCTGGCAGACGCCGAGGTCGTACAGCGCGCGATCCACGCGTCCATACAGCGCAAACAGGCAGAGGTCCTCGTACAGCCGCAGCTGCCCCCGGTCGACCTCGACCCGTGGCTTGTCCAGCCGCCTGCGGGCGCCCAGGGCGTTGTCCCACGCCAGCTCCCGCAGCCGGACCAGGTTGGGCCGCTCCGTGAGGGGGTCGTCGGCGGTCCCCTCCGGCGTCCAGACCATCGGGGAGGCGTCGAACTGCCCCCCGAGCGCCTCGCGCTCTGCCTCGATGCGCGCCGGCAGGAATGGGTTGACGTGCGCGAGCCGCGCCGCCGCGCGGGCGAACTCGACGTTACCGGTGGCGAACAGCCGCATGACGTCCACTGTATACAGCCTGTACATTGGATGTACATCTCGGCGACGCACGTCGCCCTGGGCGCCTGTGTAACTCACTGAAATCACGACGGTCTTCGACGTGGCACGGCCCGTGCTCAAGGCACAGCCCGATTCACCACCATGGAGACGTCATGAACATCGTGCAGACCCTTCGCGCCGCCACTGGCGCAGTTGTGGCCGGCGCCTTCGGCTTGGCCCTTTGCGCCCTCGGAGGCGGCGAGGCCCTCGCCGCGGGGACGCTGTCGCCCGTCGGCAGCCCCGACGCACCCATCGACATCAAGGAGCACCACGTGGACGTGCTCATCGTCGATGGGTTCGCCCGGACGGAGGTGCGGCAGACCTTCGTCAACCCGTCTGCGACCTCCATGGAGGCGCTGTACGCCTTCCCGGTGCCCGAAGACGGGGCGCTGGCGGAGTACTCGGTGCAGTTCGGCGAGACCGTGTACGAGGGCGAGGTGCTCCCCCGCGACCAGGCGGTCAAGGCCTACGAGGAGGAGCGGGATTCAGGGGGCGGGGGCGGCCTGGCGACCCAACAGAGCTACCAGCGCTTCGAGTTCCGGGTCGGGCCGGTGCCACCGTCGGCCGAGGTCCAGGCCCGCTTCGTCTACTACCAGGCCATCAAGCTCGACACCGGCGTGGGTCGCTACCTCTACCCGCTTCAGGACGGCGGCACCGACGACGCGGCCGCGGCGTTCTGGACCCGCAACGACAAGGTCGCCGGGCCGGTGTCCGTCAACGTGCACCTGCGCTCCGCGTGGACCGTTGACGAGCTGCGTGCGCCCGGTCTCGAGGCGATCGCCAAGGCCGAGCGCAGGGGCGACGGTGAGTGGGTCTGGCGCACCGAGCAGGCCTCGGGCGCGGACCTGTCCAAGGACGTCGTCCTGTACTGGCGGCTGGCGGACGATCTGCCAGGCCGCGTCGAGCTGATCGCCCACCGGCCGGACCCCAAGCAGCCGGGCACGTTCATGATGATCGTCACGCCCGGCATCGATCTGAAGCCCCTCATCCGTGGGACGGACCACGTCTTCGTCCTGGACATCTCGGGCAGCATGGCGGGCAAGCTCGCGGCGCTGGCCGACGGCGTGGCCCACTCGCTCAAGCGGCTGCGGCCGGACGACCGCTTCCGCATCGTCACGTTCGGCAACTCCGCCCGGGAGGTGACGCGGGGCTGGGTTTCGGCCACGCCCAGCGAGGTCAGCCGCTACGTCGCCGAGGTCAAGGCGCTGTCCAGCCAGGGCGGCACCAACCTGTTCAGCGGGGTGGCCAAGGGGCTGAAGTCCCTGGACGCCGACCGGGCGACGCAGGTCATCCTGGTCACCGACGCCGTCGCCAACCAGGGCGTGGTGTCGCCGAAGGCCTTCGACGCCCTGCTGCGCAAGTACGACGCAAGGGTGTTCGGATTCCTGATGGGCAACTCGGCCAACTGGCCGCTCATGGAGATCATCGCCGACGCCAGCGGCGGCATGTACGACCGGGTCTCCACCGCTGACGACCTGGTCGGCAATGTCATGCTCGCCAAGTCCAAGATGACCCACGAGGTGCTGCACGACGCCGAGCTGAAGGTGAAGGGCGGCAAGGTCAAGGCCTACGACACCTCCCTGGGCTTCGTCGGCAAGGTCTACCGGGGCCAGCAGCTGGTCTTCCTGGGCCGGTACGATGGCCACGGCGAGGCCGACGTGCAGCTCAAGGCGCGGCTGACCGGCAAGGACACCGTGTACTCCACGCGGTTCGCGTTCCCGGAGCAGGCCGACGACCACCCCGAGCTCGAGCGCATGTGGGCCCTGGACCGGGTGCACGCCTACCAGCGCCAGGCCGACCTCGGGCTCATCCCCGCGCAGGAGGCCAGCGACGTCGTGCGCGATCTTGGCGTCGCCTTCCAGATCGTGACCGAGGAGACCGCCATGGTCGCCCTGTCCGACGAGGCGTTCACCCGCCGGGGCATCCAGCGGCACAACCGGGCCCGCATCGAGCTGGAGCGGCAGGCCCAGCAACGCCGCGCAGCCGCCCCCGCGGCCTCGCACTGGGTGGACGATCCCGGCCAGCGGCGGAGGCGGATGTTCAAGTTCAAGGCCCCGCGACTGGGCGGCGGCGGCGGCGGCGCGATGGACCCGGTGACGGCCTTGCTCGCGTGCGGCCTGGCGAGCGGTGCGCTGTGGCGGCGCAGACGCCAAGGCCGAGGACCCGGGCGCTGATCACCACGTGGGCGATCAGGAAGCTGTGGACGGCATGGACCGCATGGCGACGAGGGTGCCAGGGCGCCGACCGGCGCTGACCGCGGCGCTGGCGGCCGTCGCGGTGGGTGTGCATGGAGCGCCCACCGTGACGGCGGCCCTGTCCGGCTGGTGGACAGGGCACCTGTCCCACTGGTCGACGGGGCACCTGCTCTGGGACCTCGTCGTCTTCGTGCTGCTCGGCGCGGTCGTCGAGCTGCGTCACGGCAGGGCGGCGCTCGCAGCGGTCATCGCTGCGGGCGTCGCCCTCGGAGGTGCGGCCGGCGCCCTCGTCCACCCAGACCTCACCGCCTACCGCGGCCTGTCCGCGGTCGATACGGCGCTGTTCGCGTTCCTCCTCGCCTCCGCGCGCTCACCCTGGCTCGCTTTGCTGGCGCTCAAGCTCGCCGTCGAGGCTTGGCTTGGCGGCCCGCTGTTCGCCTCGGACATGGGCCCGGGCGTGAGCCTCGCCATCGGCGCCCACCTCGGCGGTGCCGTCGCTGGCGTCCTGTGCGCCCTTGACCTGCCCGGGTTGGGCCCTATGTTTCGCCGATGGGCGCCATCGTGCAGTTGCAGGGGGTCACCAAGGACTATCCGCTCGGGAAGCTGACCGTACAGGCGCTTCGTGGGGTGGACCTGGCCATCGAGGAGGGGGAGTTCGTCGCGATCGCGGGGCCCTCGGGCAGCGGGAAGACGACCCTGCTCAACCTCGTGGGGTGCGTGGACGTGCCCACCGCCGGGACCGTGACGGTCGATGGACAGGGGACGGGGGAGCTGGGGGACGCCGAGCTGACGACGCTGCGGCTGTACAAGCTCGGGTTCATCTTCCAGTCCTTCAACCTCATCCCAGTGCTCAACGTCGCCCAGAACGTGGAGTTCCCGCTGCTCCTGCAGAAGGGGGTCACCAGCGCGGAGCGCGGGCGGCGGGTGGCGGAGATCGTCGAGAAGGTGGGGCTCACCCCGCAGATCGGGCAGCGGCCCAACGAGCTGTCGGGCGGGCAGCGGCAGCGCGTCGCGATCGCCCGGGCGCTGGTCACCCGGCCCCGGATCGTCCTGGCCGATGAGCCGACGGCGAACCTCGACACCGGCACCGGCGGCCGGATCCTCGACCTGATGAAGGATCTGAACGCCGCCGACAAGACGACGTTCATCTTCTCGACCCACGACCCGGACGTGATGGCGCGGGCGGAGCGGGTGATCCGGCTCGTGGATGGGCGGATCTCGGACCGGGTCCCGACGGGCGAGCAGGCGCTGGTGCAGGCCGAGGCGTCTGCAGAGGCGCCCGCCTAGCCGTGTTCAAGGTCCTCGCCGTCATGGCCCTGCGCAACCTGTTTGCGCACAAGGTCAAGTCGCTGTTCGTCGGCGCGCTCATGGCGTTCGGCACGTTCGTCTTCGTCTTCGGCTCGGCCATGCTCGACAGCGTCGAGGGCACGATGACCGAGTCGATCACGTCGTCCATGGCCGGCCACCTGCAGGTCTACGACAAGGACGCCAAGGATCAGCTGGCCCTGTTCGGCAGCGGCTTCATGGCCGAGGACGACGTGGGCCACATCGACGACTTCGCCACCGTCAAGAAGGTCCTGGAGGGGCTGGACGACGTCGCGGCCGTTGTGCCGATGGGGCTGGGCTTTTCGATGAGCAGCAGCCCCTCGCAGCTCGATCGCACCCTCACCGGGCTGCGCGAGGCCCAGACCGCCGGTCCCGCCCGAGCCGGGGACGCCCTGGCCCTGCGCGCCCGGGTGCGCGACCTGGCTACCCAGATCCGCAAGGACCTGGAGCTGACCAAGAAGCTGGCCGCCGACCAGGACAAGCTCGCCAAGGACACCGCCATCGTCGATCGGGCCATCTCCGACGCCTTCTGGGCGGAGTACGACGCCGACCCGGCGGCGGGGATCGAGTGGCTGGACCTTCAGCTAGGGCCTGTCGGCGGCGACGGCTGGCTGTACTACCTGCGGTATGTCGGCACGGATCCGAGCACGTTCGCCAAGCGGTTCGACCGGTTCGAGCTGATCGAGGGCGAGATGATCCCCGAGGGCAAGCGGGGCTTCCTGTTCAACAAGAACAGCTACGACAAGTTCGTCAAGCACCCCGTCGCCCGAGAGCTCGACCAGGCCTTTGAGGAGGTCACCGTCAAGGGGCGCAGGCTCGCGGAGGATCGGAGGCTGCAGGAGCGCATGGCCCGCAACTCGCGGGCCTACCGCAAAGTCCTGGAGCAGCTGTCCCCGGCGGACGCCGCGGCGCTGGAGATCGAGCTCCGCAAGGTGATGGGCGACGAGGACGGCGACCTGCCGGACCTGATCCAGGCCTACCTGCTGGTGGACGACGACAACATCGCCGCCCGGCGCGCCCATTTCCACGAGCACGTGTCGCCGAAGATCCGGCTGTACGAGTTCCGGCCCGGCGACATCATCACCCTGCGCGGTTACTCCAAAAGCGGCTACATGCGGGCCGTGAACGTCCCCGTGTACGGCGTCTTCAACTTCAGGGGCATGGAGCGCTCGGATCTCGCCGGGGGGCAGCACCTGGTCGACCTGATGAGCTTCCGGGACCTGTACGGCCTGATGACCACCGAGCGCCGGGCCGAGCTGGACGCCATGAAGGCGGGGGTCGGCATCCGGGATCTTGCGGCCGACGACGCAGAGGCCGCCTTGTTCGGCGGCGCCGACGACGCGCCGGAGGCCGCCACGGCGGAGGTGGAGTTCGACGAGTTCCAGGGCGTCGACATCAAGCGGGGGTCGGGCGGACAGATCGTCGGCGGGGACTACACCCGGGCGGAGCTCGAGAGCGGCGTGGCGCTCAACGTCGCCGTGATCCTCCACGATCCGGGCGACCTGTGGACAAAGCGGCAGAAGGTGGAGGATGCGCTCACCGCGGCCGGGCTGAACCTGCAGGTGGTGGACTGGCGGACCGCCTCGGGCATGGTCGGCCAGTACATCGTGGCCATCCGGGTGGTGCTGTACATCGCCATCTTCATCATCTTCCTGGTGGCGATCATCATCATCAACAACTCGATGGTCATGGCGACCATGGAGCGCATCCGGGAGATCGGCGCCATGCGCGCCATCGGCGCCCGCCGCAGGTTCGTGCTGACCATGTTCCTGATGGAGACGCTGACCCTCGGGGTCCTTGCGGGGGCGGTCGGCGCGGCGGGCGCGGGGGCGCTCGTGTCGTTCCTGGGGGTGCAGGGCATCCCCGCCCCCCACGACGTGCTGGTGTTCCTGTTCGGCGGCCCGCGGCTGCACCCGACCTTTGGGGTGAGCCACCTGCTGATCGGGTTTGTCGCAGTGGTCATCGTGTCGCTGGCGTCGACCCTGTACCCGGCCCGCATCGCCGCCAAGGTCCAGCCCATCGTCGCCATGAGCCCCCGCGAGTGAGCGTCTACCTGCAGATCGCCTGGCGGAACCTCGTCCAGGCCCGTCGCCGCACGCTGCTGCTGGGAGGAGCGCTGAGCGCGGTGACGTTCATGCTCGTCGTGCTCATGGCCCTGTCGCAGGGGCTGTCCGCGACCATGGTCCAGGCGGCGACAAGCCTCGCCGCAGGCCACGTCAACGTCGCCGGCTTCTACAAGGACAAGCCGGAGTCCGCCGCGCCCCTGGTCACCGACGCCGACAAGGTGATGGAGGTGGTCAAAGCCAACACCCCCGGCCTCGTCCACATGGTCGACCGGCAGCGGGGCTGGGCGAAGATCGTCAGCGACACGGCGAGCCTGCAGTCCGCGCTCACCGGCCTGGACATCGACGCCGAGCACCGGCTCCGGGAGATCATCCGCCTGGCCCGGGAGGACGAGTACCTGGACGGGGGCAAGCCCGAGGTCCTCGGCAACCTCGACGACATCAAGAAGCCAGGCCACATCATGATCTTCGTCAGCCAGGCCAAGCGGCTGGAGGTGACCGTCGGCGACCCGCTGACCATCGCCATGCAGACCATGGACGGCCAGCGGAACTCCATCGACGTGACCGTGGCGGCCATCGCCCGGGACATCGGAATGAACAGCCGGTGGCAGATGCTGATGAGCAAGGGTGAGATCCTCAAGCTGTACAAGCTGAAGCCCGGGAGCGCCGGGGCCGTCTTCGTCTATGTGGAGGACATCGAGCAGGCGCCCAAGGTGATGAGTCACCTGCACGGCGCCTTCGAGGAGGCCGGATGGCGCATGATGAAGCACCGCTCCGAGCCGTTCTGGATGAAGTTCGAGGCGGTGGCGAGCGAAGACTGGGTTGGCCAGAAGCTGGACCTGACGACGTGGGACGACGAGGTCTCCTTCCTGAAGTGGATCGTCACGGGTTTCGACGCCATCGCCTTCTTCCTGACCGGGCTGCTGCTGCTGATCATCTGCGTCGGCATCGCCAACACGATGTGGATCGCCGTCCGGGAGCGGACCGGCGAAGTGGGGACGCTGCGGGCCATCGGCATGCGCCGGGGCCAGGTGCTGACACTGTTCATGACCGAGGCGTTCATGCTGGCGCTGCTGGCCAGCGGCCTCGGGGCGCTGCTCGGCGCGACGGTGGCGACGGCGGTGCACGCAGCCGGGGTGCCGGTGCCGTCGGAAGCCATCCGGATGATCTTCATGGCTGACACATTCCAGCTGGTCGTCAAGGCCGGCGACTTGCTCGGCGCCGTAGCGGTGTTCTCGTTCGTGACCGGCCTGGCGGCCCTGGGGCCCGCCATCCGGGCCGCCAGGCTCGAGCCCGTGACCGCCATCCACCGCCTGGACTGATCATGCGCAACCTCGCCCTGACCTTGCTGATCGCCACGCTGCTGCCGACGCTGTCCACCCCCGTGTGGGCTCTGTCCGCCGCCGAGATGGACGCCGTCCTGGCGACGCTCGAGGAGCGGCGCAGCAGCGGCGGGGATTACAAGTCGCTGGTGTTCATCGAGCACAAGCAGCGCAGCAACAACGACGTCGTCACCGAGTCGGTGCTGTACCGGCGCGACACCGACGACAAGCTGATGATCCTCAACCTCAAGCCCAAGGCCGAGGCGGGCAAGGGCTACCTGCTGCTCGACAAGAACCTGTTCCTGTACGACCCGACGGTCGGCAAGTGGGAGCGGCGCACCCAGCGAGAGCGGATCAACGGCACCTCGATGCGGCAGTCGGACTTCGACGATCCCAAGTTCCGGGAGCGGTACACGCCGGAGTTCGTCGGCGACGACAAGCTCGGCAAGTTCAAGGTCTGGCACATCAAGCTGGTGGCCAAGGAGGGCGCCGACGTGGCGTTCCCGGTGGTCCACATGTGGATCGACTCGGCGACCACCAACGTGCTCAAGACCCAGGATCGGGCGCTGTCCGGCAAGCTCATGCGCACGAGCTACACGCCCAAGTGGGACAAGATGTACAGCGAGTCCAAGGGCGCCGACGTCTACGTGCCCAGGGAGTTCCGGGTGTTCGACGAGATCGAAAAGGGCACCCGGACCATCGTGCTCATCCGAAAGACCGATCTGCGCTCGCTGGACACCAACATCTTCACGAAGGCGTGGCTGGAGTCCCGCTCCCGGTGAGCCCGGCGAGCCTCCTCCTGATCCTGGCCGCCGCCCAGGCGTCGCCTGCGTCTGCGGACGAGGCCGCCGACCGCGAGGCGGCGATGTTCGGCACGGACGAGGCCGAACCGACGGAGACCGAGGTCGGCACGGAGAGCCGCCTGCTCGATCGCCTCGGCGAGACCCAGGACACCCTGGCCGTGGGTGGCCAGCTGTACCTGCGCTACACCGCGTCGCGGTCTGGGATCGAGGGCGAGGGCCTCGATGAGACCGACGATGACACCGCCGCCCCGGCGCTCCTGGACGTCTACCTCGACGCCCGCCCCAACGACCGGCTGCGGTCGTACAGCCGGGTCCGGCTGAGCCACCAGGCCATCCGGGACCGAACGGACTGGGCGCTCGATCAGCTCTGGCTGAAGTTCGACCTGGGCCGCACGGTCTTCGCCACCGTCGGCAGGCAGCACATCAAGTGGGGGGTCGGGCGCATCTGGAACCCGACGGACTTCCTGATGGACGTCCGCGACCCGCTGGCGGTGTTCGACGAGCGGGTGGGTCGCAACTTCCTCAAGCTCCACCTGCCCATCGAGTCGCTGGGCTGGAACCTGTACGGCGTGGGCGAGGTCGTGCCGGACGACGACGGCGCCCACAAGCCGGGCGGCGCGCTGCGGGCCGAGCTGCTGCTGGGCACCGCCGAGATCGCCCTGGCCGGGTATAAGCGGGAGGACGGCCCGTGGCGGGCTGGTGCCGACCTGTCGGCCGGCCTCGGCCCCATCGACATCCGGGGCGAGATCGCCACCGACGGCGACAGCAGGGACCTGCGGATGGTGGGCGGCGTCGAGGTGCCCTTCAACTACTCCGACGAGGACTCCGCCACCGTGGGCGTGGAGTACCTGCGCAACGAGCGGCCCGAGGTGTTCAGCCCGCTGTACCGGGGGCAGAACGCCGTCGGCGGGTACCTGGTGCTGATGGCGCCGGGCTCATGGAACGACACCACGGTCATCGCCAACTACATCCGCAACCTGACCGAAGGCGATTGGACCGCCCGACTGGACTGGCAGGTGCGGGTGCTGACCTATCTGCGGGTGAACGTGTACGGCCAGCGCTCCGAGGCGTTCGACTTCGCCCTCGGCGGCACCTCCGTGTCCATCGACGCAAACGCCAGCGAGGCCGGCGTCGGCTTCACGCTGGGCCTGTAGGCGCCAGCGCCCTGACCTCATCTAGGAGCGCCTCGGACACGGTCAGCCAGCTGCTGCGGTCCCTGGGCAGATCCGCCCAACGCTCCGGCCCGACCGTCGCCCCCACCGAGATCTGGATCCGGCCGCCGAACACGGGCCGCCTTGCGCCGATGGGCAGGGCCTCGGACAGCCCGTGCAGGTGGACGGGCAGGACCGGGCAGCCGGACTCGAGGACCACGCGGCCCACGCCCGGCTGGGCGCGGCCGATGACGCCGTCCCGGGTGCGCGTGCCTTCCGGGAACATGTAGATCACGTTGCGCCGCGGGGCGGTGAGCAGCTCGATGACCGTGTCCAGGGCCGGCTGCTGCATGCCTCCCCCCCGGCGGATGGGGATGCAGCGCAGCGCCGTGTGCAGGGCGCGGGTGAGGCGGGAGGCCATGAAGTTGCGGGCCTCGGGCGTGTGGAACGGGACGATGTGCGGATCGACCAGGCCTCGGGGCATCAGCCCGAACGCCAGGCAGACCACGTGGGAGTCGATGAGTGACTGGTGATTGCTGACCATCAGGAAGGGCGGCTCGAGGTCGGCGAGGCGGTGTTTGCCGACGACCTCCACGGTCCACAACAGACGCAGCAGCGCCCACGCTGGCGGGCCGAAGATCCAGCAGGACGCGAGGTGCGTCAGGTGCCGATACAGGCCGCCGTCGTACCCCATGGCGCCGTCCACCGGGCGTAGGCCGCGAGGGCGACTGTCGTCTGTCATCTCAGTGGGTTGGAGGTCGGCCACATCCCTTGACACGTCGCTCGCGGCGAACGTATGTTCCGGCCGCTCTCCTCCCAACCCCTCCTGCGCGGGACTGAATTTCCAAGGGAGATCGGCCACTTGCAGGGTTTTAGGGTAGGGCGGTTGAGCGCCGTTCCACCATGTAGTTGAAGGGTATACGTAATGCGACAGGGAAAGGTGAAGTGGTTCAATGATGCCAAGGGCTTTGGCTTCATCGAGCTGGAGCCGGGCGGTGGCGATGTCTTCGTGCACTACTCCGTGATCGATATGGACGGGTTCAAGACCCTCCGGGAAGGCCAGCTGGTCGAGTACGAGGCGGTCGAGGGTCCCAAGGGCTACTCGGCGACCAAGGTCGTCAACCCCTCGAACTAGCCGATCGCTGTCCTCCGGGCCGGCCTCTGGCCGCCTCGGACCCAAACGGCCCGGCGACCGTCGCCGGGCCGTCTTCATTTAAGCGATCCGGAACCACGCATCTCCAAGCACAACCTATTCGCCGTCTGCGCTCCGGGTCTCGAGGAGGCCTCCGCCCAGGAGCTGGAGGAGCTGGGCGTCACCGTGGTCGCCTCCGAGCCGGGCGGGGTCGCGTTCCGGGCCAAGGTGGGCGCCGCCGCCAAGCTGCACCTGCGGTTGCGGACCATCGTCCGCGTGCTCCTGCGGGTCGGCGAGTTCCCTGCTGGCGATCGTGCGAAGCTGGCCCGGGGCCTCGGCGAGGTGGTCTGGTCGCGGTACGCCCCCAGTGGCGTGCGGGCGACGGCCCGCAAGTCCAAGCTGAACCACACCGGGCTGCTCACCGACGCCGTGGCCAAGGCGACGCCGCTGGACGGTCAGGGCGGCGAGATCTACCTGCGGCTGGAGCGAGACGTCTGCACCGTCAGCGTCGACATGAGCGGGGACCGGCTGGACCACCGGGGCTGGCGCACCGATGTCGGGCCCGCGCCGCTGCGGGAGACCGCCGCCGCCGCCGTGCTGCGCATCGCCGGCTGGGACCCGGACGTGCCGCTCATCGATCCCATGTGCGGCTCGGGCGTCATCCCCCTGGAGGCCGCCGCCTGGGCGCTGGACAAGCCCGCAACGCGGTCGTTCGCCTTTGAGGCCTGGGAGGGCATGCAGCGGCCGATCGCCGAGGCCGCGCCTGGGCGTTCGGACCTGCAGATCTACGGGTCGGACCTGCGCGAGGAGGCCATCGAGGCGGCCCGGGGGCACGCCGCCGCGGCGGGCCTGGACGAGGCCGCCGCGTTCTCCGTGATCGACCTGGCCGACCTGCGGCCCTCGGCGTCCGAGGGCCTCATCGTGTGCAACCCGCCTTGGGGGCGGCGCCTCGACCTGGGCGACTGCCATGCCGCGCTGGGGCGGATGCTCCGGCGGTTCAAGGGGTGGCAGGCAGCGGTGATCACCCCGCGTGGCAAGGCGGCGTCTGACCTGGAGGGGACCCTGGGCCGAGGCCCTGAGCGGGTGGTCCCGTTTCGCCACGGCGGGGCGCCGGTGGCGCTGCGGATCTACGACAAGTTGGGAGTCAGAGCGCGCTCGCGGCGGAGACGAGCTGGTCGACCGCGTCGCCCTGGAGATCACTCTTGAGGTAGTGGCGGATCTCGCCCCGGGCGTTGACCACGACGAACAGCGGGAGGCCGAGGCCGACGGTCTCGACGAACCGGCGGGGCAGCATGCTCACGTGGCCGTCGCTCTTCTGCCAGAGCGGATAGATCCACTGATCCGCTTTTGCGTGACGTCGCACGTCGTCGAGATCGTCGATGGCCATGCTGATGAGCTCGACGTTCTTGTTTCGCAGGGACCGCCGCAGCTTGCGGACCTTGTCGAGCTCGCCGTCGGCTATGCAGGGCTTGCACCAGGTGGCCCAGTAGGCCAGCACGAACCCGTCGAAGTCTCGCAGGTGACCCGACAGCGGGCGCTTATCCGGCCGCGCCCCCGGTCGTCGCAGGACCGTGGCGCTCGGCAGCTTCATCCGCAGCTTGCCCTTGATCGCTGTGACCTTCGCTCGCTTGGGCGGGGGTCGTCGCCGCTTGCGAGGCCCGTCTCCCCTCAGCTTGCGGATCTCTGCGCGCAGCTCCTCGACGCGCAGCTCCAGCTCGGCGATGTCACGCAGCTGCTTCTGGATTGCGCCGATCTCGGCCTTGAGCGCAGCGATCTCCCGCTGCTGACGCTGCATGTCCGCCTGGCTGGCGCAGCCCGAGGTCAACGCCAGCGCCAGGGCGAGCCCGATCGCCCGACCCAGAAGGGGTCTAGAAATAGTAGTCGGCGTCCTGGACGTCGCGGCCGGGCTTGAAGCACGGGTATGCGAACACCAGGGCGCTGCGGTTGGCCTGCTTGGTCGTCAGCTTCTTGCCCGCCAGCCGCTCCGCATCCATCTCGGTGATGTACATCTTCGGGTGGCCGTAGGTGATGTAGCCGGCCCGCTCCTGATCGATGCCGAGGGTGTCGACCAGGTACTTGCGGGTGGACTCCGCCCGGTCCAGCGCCAGGCGCAGGTTGTGCTGCCAGGAGCCATCCCGGGACGCTCGGCCGACGACGATGAGGTAGCCCTCGGTCGTGGCCACGTTCTCCAGGAAGGTCTGCAGCTGGCGCTTGTCCTTCCGGTCGAGCTTGGACCGGTTGACCTTGAAGAGGATGAGCTTGTGGGGCAGCCGCTGGACCAGCCGCATGTAGTTGGTGCGCTCGAGCAGGTTGGCCTCGTCGACCTGCTTGCACTGGCCTTGCTGGCACGACGCCACGACGTCGTCGATGTGCTGGGTGAACTCATCGTCCTCGCAGAACGTCTTGCGGGCGAAGGCGGCCTTGGAGTGCAGGTCGCACGACTGGTGGTCCGGGTAGTCGATGCAGAGCACGCGCAGGCGACGCTTCTGGTCGTCCAGATCGTCCTGCGCCGATCGCAGCGCGTCGGTGGCGCGCAGCAGATCTTGCGTGCGCTGCTCGACCTCCACCTTGAGCATGTTGGCCTGCTGCTCGGGCGTGGGACCGACAGGCTTGGGCGGCGCCGTGGCGCAGCCGCCAGCGGCCGCCCCCACCCCAAGCGCCAGGAGAGCAGTGATCAGCGAGTTCCTCACGGCCTGGGAGATTACCAGCCCAACCGCTCTTTGGCAGAAGTCGCTGCGCGGGCCGTGGGGTCAGGGCTTCGGGAGGAGGCGCTCCACGAGCCCGATGGCCCGCCTCAGGGCGCCACCTGCGCGGCCATCCAGTCCGCCACGGTGGTCATGGCCTCTGGCCGCACGCTGAACATCCGGGTCCCGTGGCCGCCCGGATCGAGCTCCTCGAACCGCCACCGGGCCGGGGCCGCCTCTCCGCCGTGGCTCGCGCTCCACGCCCGCTCCTCTGCGGTCCACGTTCACCACGTCAAAGCCCCGCTCCATCAACGTCGCAATGAACTGAGCGGAGTAGTTGGACCGCGTGTTCCCTGGCGGGATCATGTGCAGCAGCACCGCGCCGGGCGGCCTGCGTTCACCTCGGCCTGCCACGCGGTAGACGTCGGCGGCGAGGTCCACGCCGTCGCGGGTGTCGAACCGGACGGCCCCTTCGCGAAGCACGCAAGCTCCCGGTTCGCCTCCCCCCTCCCCCGGCCTGGGCTTGTCTTCGGGCGCGCTCTCCCCTTCCCCCGCTTCGCCTCCTTCGTCCTCGCCCAAGTCGTCCGGGCCCGCGGCGTCCGCCCCACCTGCCGGTGGCGCGTCGTCGTCGCTTCCGGAAGGGTCGTCGCCGCGGGCGTCCGCGGCGCCCGGTCCGGCCCCGCTCTGGGCTTCGGCTTTCGCGCTTACGTCGCCGCAGCCCGGGCCGGTCTGCGCCTCAGGCCGGAGGCGGTGACTGCGAAGGCGGAGTCCGCTTGCGGGACGGCGCCTTCTTCCCCTTGGGCTTGGGCTTGGGCTTGGACTTGCCGTTGCCGCCGTCATCCGACTTCTTCTTGCCGGAGGCCTTGGTCGCTGCCTTCTTGGTGGCCTTCTTGGCGGGCTTCTTCTTCTTCCCGCCGCCGCCGCTGCCCGGCCAGCCTTCGATCGCCGCGACGAGCAGCTCGTCGATCTTGCTGATGAAGCAGAACTCGAGATCCTCCTGGATCTCGTCCGGGACCTCGACGATGTCCTTGCGGTTCCGGTCCGGGATGATGACGCGCTTGATGCCGGCCCGGTGGGCCGCCAGGACCTTCTCCTTGAGACCACCGATGGGCAGCACGTGGCCGCGCAGGGTGATCTCGCCGGTCATGGCCACGTCGCCGCGGACCCGCTTGCCGGTCAGCAGGCTGACCATGGCGGAGGTCATGGCGACACCCGCCGAAGGGCCGTCCTTGGGGATCGCGCCCGCCGGGACGTGCACGTGCAGATCGTGCTCCTTGAGGAAGGCTGGATCGATGCCGAGCCGCTCTGCGTGGGTGCGTACGTACGACAGCGCTGCCTGGGCAGACTCCTTCATCACGTCGCCCAGCTGGCCCGTCAGGACCATCGAGCCCTTGCCGGGCATCCGGGTGCACTCGATGAACAACAGATCGCCGCCGGTGCTGGTCCACGCCAGGCCGGTGGAGACGCCGGGGACCTCGGTCCGCAGCGCCGCCTCGGGCTCGTACTTCTGGGGCCCGAGGATGTTCGGCAGGTCGTCCGGGGTGATGGTGCGGATGCCTTCGGTGTGCACACCCTCCGCCACGTCGACCGCGACGCCGCGGCACACGCTGGCGACGGTCCGCTCCAGGTTCCGGACGCCCGCCTCGCGGGTGTAGTGATCGATGATGTCGGACAGCGTCGCGTCCTCGATCTCCA
>PVBE011481621.1_pt1 | contig 18454 bp, 13 predicted proteins | sample 1631181 | NCBI WGS metagenome assembly PVBE01 (sample SAMN08397723, study PRJNA350692) | Marine metagenome, whole genome shotgun sequencing project. | isolation source: water | place: Pacific Ocean | collected 2012-04
CTCTTGGTCACTGAATCGTTGACGTTGATGGCCGGAAACAGCAGTGTGCCGTCATTGGCCATCTGGTAGAGACGATGGACGCCGGTTGTGGTTTCTTCGCTGACGCCCTTGATGCCCCCGCTGATCGAAGCCCCGCAGCCGGGATGGGCGGCCAGTTCGGCTTCAATTGTCTTAAGGATGACGCCCCATTCTTCGGGATCGTTCTCCGGATCAAACGCCGGCACTTTTCCAGCCTTTTCGTACTCGAGTATCCGGTGCACATACAGGGTGGCGTCTCCGCCATCGTCGACGATCAGGTCCGGACCGGACCCGTCGGGCCAGGCCAGAGCCTCTTTGGTGCACCACCAATACTCTTCAAGAGTTTCGCCTTTCCATGCGAACACCGGTGTGCCCTTCGGATCCTCGGGGGTGCCTCCCGTTTCGGGCCTGCCAACGACGACGGCGGCCGCGGCATGGTCCTGGGTCGAGAAGATGTTGCAGGAAACCCAGCGTACGTCCGCTCCCAGGCCGACCAGCGTCTCGATCAGGACGGCAGTTTGAACGGTCATATGCAGGCTGCCCATGATCTTGGCGCCGTCGAGCGGCTTGTCGTTTCCGTGCTTGGTCCGGAGCGCCATGAGACCGGGCATCTCGTGCTCGGCAAGCCGGATTTCCTTGCGGCCAAACTCAGCGAGCGACAGGTCTGCGACTCTGAAACGCGGGCGCTCTTCCGGTGTGCCCGTCGAGGGGTTGTTGGACTTGTCGGTTGCAGTACTCATTGTCAGTTTCTCTCCTTAACTCTGGCCGACCCGGTGTCAGGCCTTCTTGTTTTAATTACGACTTGTGTTCAATCAATAGAACTCGGAAATCGGGCTTTCGCCGCCGTGGCAACGAAAAGGGTCGGGCCCTTGGCATCTCTTTCAGGCGGCAGTTGATGGAATCGAATGTTTCCGAATCCCGCGTCTTCGAGCCAACCGGAGAGCTGATCTTCCCCGAACCCCAGCCAGACGTGACCCATCCGCTTCCTGTAGTCTTCGTGGTCGTGGGGAAGCATGTCCACCACCAGCAGGCGGCCACCGTCGCGGAGCGAGCGGGCTACTTCGTTTATTGTGCTTTCGGGGTCGGCGAGATGATGAAGTACGAGCACCAGCGTCGCCACATCCAACTCGCCATCCTCAATCGGGAGCCTCTCGAGACGTCCCCGCCGGAGCTCCACATTGGCAGCCCCTTCAATTCGTGTTCCGGCTGCTTCGAGCATGGCATCCGAATCGTCGACACCGATCACCTTGCCCACGAAGGGCGCCAGGTAAGCGGTCAGCTGACCCGTGCCGCAGCCGAGGTCGCCTACGACCCAGCGGTCGTCAAGCAGTCCTAGCATTGCCTGCAGATCGAATCGCTGGCCGAACATCTCGCGCCTCATTTCAGCCCATTCTCCGGCGGCTGAAGAGAAAAATTCCTGGGAGCGTGTGCCGCGCTGGTCGAGGACTCCCTGAAGGCGGCGTCGGTCTTCCCCGGCAGCCGCGCTTCTTCCCACCTGCTCTCCAACCAGCCGCCACAGCCTGCCGACGGAGGCTTCGGGATGATCCCCTCTGGCCTCGTAGTATCGGCTCGTGCCGTCCGGTCGCGCTTCCACCCAGCCGTGGTCCGCAAGCCACTTGAGGTGACGACTGACGGTTGACTGAGGCAGCTGGAGTACGGAACAAAGCTCGGAAACGGTCAGTTCATGTCGCTCGAGGATCAGCAGTATCCGACAGCGAACCGGGTCCGCCAGGGCGGACATCTGTTCGAGAATCGGAAGATGAACTGGTACGGTCGGAGTGTCTATCGATCCCTTCATCCGGATGAAAGGATATAACGGGGTCGTCCTGGATGTCAATACCTGGCGAGTTCAAGGAGTTCCGCAGCGGTCAGGCAGTACGAGCGCCCTCTCACCAGCTTATGTACTTGTACATCAGGCGGATAAGCTTGTACGCCTCGAGCATGTCTCCTGCCCGATACTCCACGGTAGTTCCGTCCATCCGTCGCATACCCGGGACCGCTTCGAGGATGTCCGCGCGTGTCGTCGAGGCAAACTTCATTCGTACCGTTGCGGGTCCTCCAGCTTCGAGAACCTTGGCGCTCCCGAGTGCGTTCAACGCATCGCGCGTCGCCCCCCGCAGCCGACTGCGAACAACTTCCGGGTGAATCAGTTTGGCGACGGACGACCCAACCGCTTCCTTCGTTGGAACGGTTCTCGTTTCGACCAGTTCCTCGAACTGCAACGTAAACGCCAGATCACCGCTGGCCAGGATAACGGGCACGCCGACGGATCCTGCAAAGTGGGCGTTCATGCCGCCCTCTCCCACTTCGACTCCGTTGATCCACAGGCCCTTCACCGAGCCGGAGCCCGTGTGTGCCAGGAAACCATCTTCGGTGCCCGCCCGTGAATGGTAGCCGAGGAAGACAGCCGCATCGAACGAATCGTCCAGGCCCTGTACCATTCCCAGCGGCTTGATGTTTCCCTGGATGTACTGGACCCGCTCGTCCAGCCGGGTGTGAAGGAGGTTCTGCATGTCGCCGTGGGAATCGTTGACAAGAACCTGGGCCGGTCCGTGTTCAAAAATCGCGGACACGACGGCGTTGACTTCTTCGGTCATGAGCTCCCGACCCAGAGAATAGTCCTTGCCCGAGCCATTCGTCATTTTCGAAGTCCCGATCCCCCCGATCCCTTCCATATCGACCGAGATGAATATCTTGAGCGGTTGGTCCTGGGCCAGGCCTATCGGGGGTGAGAGCATCACCAGGAGGGCCAGCAGACCGGCGATCGGGCTAGCGGTCCAGACGTGTCGAACCATGTCAGCTCCTTCTGTCGAACGAATACCTGTATACGTTGGTTTCCCGAAGTTTGAAGCCGATGCGTTGATACAGACGGTTGGCGGCTTCGCGAGACGGTCGTGAGGTCAGGTCTACAGTACGGGCGCCGCTGTCCTTCGCGATTTCGAGAGCTTCCCTGCTCAGTGCCTCTCCAATTCCGCGCCCGCGGAGATCTCCGTCAACCACGACGTCTTCGATGATGGCTCGAACGCCGGTTGGAATCCGGAACAAGACCAGCGTCAGGCTCCCTCCAATCGTTCCATCCACTCTCGCGACGAGCAACCGTGTGGAATCGGAACGCACGATGTGCCCGAGCTCACGTTCGCCCGGTGGAGCCGCCGAGCGACTGAGCTGTCCGGTCAAACGCCCGAAGGCCTCAACCAGTTCTGACGTAACTTCATTGGCTTCTTCGACAATCAATCTCAACTCCTTGCTGATCCGCAAAGCTGATCCGCAAAGCTGATCCGCACCCTGAACAGGTTCGCGGTGAGCTGCTATCAGTGTGCTGTGAGAGCTTCGGCGTACTCCTTGAACGCCTCTGCCGAGAACGACCGAACCCGCGCAAACAACGAAAGAGGTCCGGAGGGGTGTGAGCTGACACCGCGATAACGGCTCTCAACACCCCGTCCAGGGTGGCTCCCGTTTGCCCAAACGATTGACGACGATGCGAACAATATCGAAATGTTTCCTTTTCCGACGTGGTTCGCCTTCGGATGTCGAGCCGTCTACTCTTCTTCTACTATCGTTGCCTTGTTGATGTAATCGAGCCTCGGAAAATCCTTGTTCAGGTAAGTATTCCCTTCGGCCTGTATGCGTCCCTGTGCCGGTCCGTTGCCGCTTGGAGCCCCCTCGCCGTATCCGCTGTAGATGTCGTTGACAACGCTCATGCCATCCACGACGCGGCCGAACGGCGCGAATCCGATTCCGTCAAGGTTCGTATTGTTTTGAAAATTGATGAAGAGCTGCGTCGTTCGAGTGTGCGGTCCCGCACCGCTCATCGCGTAGGTGATGTAACCCCGTCTGTTGCTCTGTTTGACCGGATCAACGGCAATTTGGGCCTCGCTCCACACGGAGGAGAGGGAGGGATCGCCGTTGATGCCGAACTGCACCATGAAGCCGGAAATTACCCGGAAAAACCGGCAGTCATCGTAGAACCCGTTCTTGACGAGGTTGTAGAAACGATCGGCCCCATGGGGCGCCCAATCACGCTGCACCTCGATCACGAACGTCCCTGCGCTCGTGTCGAAACTGGCCCTGTACTTGTCCGGCGCCGTTTCGTCAAGTCCCGCCGGATTCTTCAGTGCCGTGTTGTCTTGTCCGGCCGCGCCGGTGGCCCCGGTGGCCATCAGCGTCACCCCCAAAAATATCTTTAACAGCGAACGTTTCGTCATCTCGTACTCCTCCAGAGAAATGCGGGCTCGATTCGGTTGACTCCCAAGCCCCCATGATACCTTTTCAGTAACAACCGTGCACTGAGATGGTCGGATCCGGGTCAGTTTTCTTGCCGCTGGAGAGAGTAGTTTAAAGGCATGGCCCCCCCGGAGATTGACGTCCACAGGGACGGCTGTATACGACCTGTCGACTCCCTGCCGGCCAGCCTCAGTTTCATCCGGCACCGCCCGGAGTTATTCGTACTTTTCGATCGATCAGCCGGTCGATTTTGCGCCAAATTCTTCTTGCACGGTAATGGCAGTTGAGCCCCCACCGCCAATAGGCCCGGCAAACACGCTGATAATTAGATACTGGCAGCTCTATGAGCCAGATCACCTCGACATGGCAGGATGACACCAAAAAACTGCACAAGTCATTCTGCTTGCTATACCTAGCACTGAAATGATACAAAAGCGAAAAATACGAACTAGTGCGTTTGCGCTATTACCATAGTATCTTTGCACTACCAGGTTTCGTACCTTTGTAATAGAAAAGCAAGAACCCCGCGTAACGGAGAGTAGGAATGACGAAACATATCTTCGCGATTCTAGCCATAGGATTTCTCTGTCTTGCCGGCGGTGCCGACGTGAGCCAGGCGCAGCAACAAGAACCTTCCGGTGCCTCCCCCGCGATGGCGGCTTCGCACACCGCCCCCACCCTGTCAGTTGACGCGCAGCAGAATCTGATCGACCAGTATTGCGTCTTCTGCCACGACGACGTCGAGATGTCCGGCGGCATGTCGATGTCCGGGTTAGACCTGACACATGTTGAACAAACTCCGGATCTCGTGGAAAAAATGATTCGCAAAGTCCGCGCCGGTCTGATGCCGCCTGCCAGGCAGCCGCGACCGGACGTCGGGACTTTGCAGGCTTTTGTCGCCTCGCTCGAGGAGGGGATGGATCGTGCCGGCGCCGCCAACCTCAATCCCGGCCGGCTGTCGCTTCACCGGCTGAATCGAGCCGAATATGCGCTGTCGGTCCGTGACCTGCTCCAGGTTGACGTCGATGTTCGAGCGCTTCTGCCGCCCGACAGCATGGGCTACGGTTTTGACAACACAGCAGAGGCCCTGGGAATTTCGCCAGCTCTGGTCGAAGGCTACATCCGGGCTGCCGGCGAGACCAGCCGTGCGGCGCTTGGGGATTTGAACCTGGGCGGTACCTCGGCGACCTACGACATCACCCGGACGGCTTCGCAGATGCGACAGGTCGAGGGTGCTCCCTTCGGAACGCGAGGTGGAATCTCGGTCATCCACAACTTTCCGGCTGACGGCGAATACATCTTCACGATGACGTTCTACGGCGAATCGACGGGCGGTATCTTCGGGCTGAACAATCCGCTTGCGGAGGATTACGAAGAAGAAATCGAAGTTTCCATCGAAGGCGAACGCGTGGCTGTGATGACGGTTGCGAACAACATGAACGAGAGGGACGCCGCCGGTCTGACACTCACGACGGAACCGATTTCGGTCAAGGCGGGCCCGCAGCGGCTTTCAGCGGCTTTCGTTCAACGGTTCATGGGGTTGGTCGACGATCTCATCCGGCCGATCGAGCACACAATCGCCGATCAGCAGGTTTCAACCGGCGAAGGGATCTCAACGCTGCCGCATCTGCAGGAACTGAACATCAAGGGTCCGTACAATGCGACGGGTGTTTCCGAAACGCCCAGCCGAGCCAGGATATTCAGTTGCCGGCCGACCAGCCTTAGTGAAGAGGGACCCTGTGCCGCCGAGATCATCTCTGATCTCGTCACCCAGGCGTATCGCCGACCGGTAAGCACAGAGGACCTGGAAGGATTGATGACCTTCTACCGGACCGGTCGGGAAGAAGGGGACTTCGAGTCGGGCATTCGAACAGCCCTTCAGGCCATCCTGGCGAGCCCCGGCTTTGTGTTCCGATTCGAGCAGGCACCCCCGGACGCCCAACCGGGTCAGAACTACCGCATCAGCGATCTGGAACTGGCTTCCCGTCTGTCGTTCTTCCTGTGGAGCAGCGGCCCGGACGACGAACTCCAGTCCCTGGCCCGCGACGGCCGCCTCAGCGAACCGGCGGTTTTGGAACAGCAAGTACAACGCATGCTCGAGCACCCGCGGTCCGAAGCGCTCTCGACCCGGTTTGGAGGCCAGTGGTTGGGTCTGGGCAATCTCGAGGGCAGGGTTCCCGATCCGATTCTGTTCCCCCAGTTCGACATGTATATGGGCCAGTCGATGCGGCGGGAAACCGAGTTGTTCTTCGACAGCATTATTCGCGAGGATCGCAACGTACTCGACCTGTTGACGGCCGACTACACGTTTGTCGATGAGCGCCTGGCGAAGCACTACAAGATTCCGAACGTTCTGGGAAACAGGTTTCGCCGCGTAGCTGTGATGGGCGAGGACCGGAAGGGATTGTTCGGGCACGCCAGTATTCTCACCATCACGTCCAATGCCGACAGGACGTCTGCTGTACAGCGAGGCAAATGGGTGATGGAAACCCTCCTCGGCTCGCCCCCGCCGACGCCGCCGCCCAACGTGCCGAAGTTGGAGGAAACCGACAGGCTGACGGCAGGTAAGGTTCTGACGTTGCGTGAGCGCATGGAAGAGCACCGGGCGAACCCAACGTGTGCGGCATGTCACCGAATGATCGACCCGATCGGCCTCGCACTCGAGAACTTCGATGCAACGGGCAGATGGCGGGAGCAGGATGGCGGCGTTCCCATCGACACGTCGACGGAGTTGTTTGACGGTACCAAGATAAGCGGTCCCGCCAGCCTCCGGGAGGCCATCCTCAGCCGTTCCGACGCGTTCATCCAGAACTTCACCGAGAATCTTCTGGTCTATGCGTTGGGCCGGAAGAACGAACATTACGACATGCCCACGGTTCGTGACATCGCCCGCGAGGCTGCCGGCAACGACAACCGCTTTTCTTCGTTCGTTCTGGGTGTCGTGGCAAGCCCGGCGTTTCAGATGAGGCAGATGGAAGAGACTACCGACGATGCCCAGGCGGGCGGACAGCGGTAGCCGGGAGTGGCGTTGTTGTTTGCCATTATTTGACGAGTTCTAAGTAGACCGATTTCACCGCAGTAGAAGCTATTCAGGAGGATTTGAGGCTTATGTTCATCACGAAGAAGCATATTTCCCGTCGGACCGTTCTCAAGGGCATGGGCGCGGCGGTGTCCTTACCGCTGTTGGAAGGGATGTTACCCGCCCAGACTCCGATGAGCCAGACCGCGGCGGCGCCCAAGCTTCGGGTGGCCGGCATCGAGATGGTGCACGGCAGCGCCGGTGCTTCCAAGTACGGAGCCGAACAAAACATGTGGTCCCCGGCGGCTGCCGGATCCGACTTCGATCTCACGCCGAGCGCGATGAGTCCTCTTGAGCCATTCCGGGACTATCTGACGATCGTCAGCAACACCGACGTGGTTCCTGCTGAAGCCTTCGTCCTCAGTGAGGTCGGCGCCGACCATTTCCGATCCAGCGCCGTGTTTCTCACGCAGTCGAAACCGAGGATGACGGAAGGCTCGGACGTCTATGTCGGAACATCGATGGACCAGATGTATGCCCAGCGGTTCCAGGACACGCCGATTCCTTCGATTCAGCTCTGCATCGAGCCGGTCGACATTGCCGGCGGTTGTCTCTACGGGTATGCCTGTGCGTACAGAGACACGATCAGCTGGTCGTCGCCCTCGGATCCGCTTCCCATGGTGAGGGATCCGCGCATTGTCTTCGACCAACTGTTCGGCGCTGGTGGGACGCCCGAAGAGCGGTCCGCACGCCGTCAAACGGATCGAAGCATCCTGGACTGGATCACGCACGAGGTGGCTCGGCTGAAGAATGATCTTGGCCCGAGCGACCAGCGCCGGTTGACCGAGTACCTCGACGACGTTCGCGAGATCGAACGAAGGATTCAGAAGATCGAGGCGTTTAACGCCAGTGGCGAGGCGCGCGAGATCCCGGATGCGCCGATAGGCGTGCCGGACTCGTTTGAGGAGCATGTCAAGTTGATGTTCGATCTCCAGGCACTGGGATTCGCATCCGGCGTGACCCACGTCTCTGCGTTCAAGATGTCGAAGGACGGCACCAGCCGAACCTACCCGGACAGTGGCAGCAGAGGCTCATTCCACCCGGCCTCCCATTTCGGGACCGCACCGGAACGCATCGAAGAGTTCAACAAGATCAATCGATACCACGTCAGCATGGTTCCCTACTTCCTGGAGAAGTTGAAGAACACGCCTGACGGCGACGGCAGCCTGCTGGACCACACCCTGGTGATCTATGGCTCGCCAATGGGCAACGCGAGCGTGCACAACCACAAGCGGTGTCCGCTGTTCCTGGCTGGTCATGCCAACGGCGCCCTCAAGGGCAACCAGCACTTGATCGCGCCGGACGGAACGCCGATGGCGAATGCTTTCCTGACCGTGATGCACAGGATCGGATTTGATGACATGGAGACCTTTGGTGACAGCACCGGCGAGTTTGCGATCTGATCGAAGCGCAGGAGGAAGACCTATGTTGAGGAAGAAATTGATTGGTGGCCTTTGTGTGAGCTTCGTCGGTGCGGTTTCGGTGACGGTGCTGCTTCTTGCGGCGCCGTCAGACACTCCGGTTGCGGACGCGGTTCGAGCCGGCGATATGGCGACGTTGCGCGCCCTGCTGTCGGAGGGCGTTGATGTGAACACAGCCCAGGGCGACGGTATGACCGCACTCCACTGGGCGGCATACAAGGAGGATGTGGAGACAGCGGAGATCCTGCTTTATGCCGGTGCGAACGTGCGGGCTGCGACTCGGATCAATGCCATGACTCCTTTGATTCTGGCCGCTCAAACCGGCAGTGCATCCATGATCGAGACGCTGGTCGAGAATGGGGCGGATCCGAACGTGACGATCACGACCGGGACAACGCCGCTCATGCTTGCGGCTGCTGCAGGCAGTGCGCCCGCGATAACGGCATTGCTCGACGCCGGAGCCGATGTGGACGCCAAGGAAAACGCCCAGGGGCAGACCGCGTTGATGTTCGCGGCTTCTTTCAACCGGGATGCCGCGATCAAGGTTCTCATGGAGCATGGTGCGGACGTCACGATCGCTTCGAAGGTGGTTGATGTGGCCGCTCGGTCCCGGGGGCGTGGGCGTGGTGGCCAGACCGCAGCACGCGGGCGCGGAGCCGGAACGGGCGGAAACCAGCAGGCCGCGCCAGTGCCGGCTCCAGGCCAGAGGCAGATTCCCCAGGCAGCTGCAGCCGCGGGGCGGGGACCGAATCCTCAGGCAGCCGCAACCGGAGGGCGCGGGCGGGGACGTGGAGCCAACGCTCAGACGGCGGAATCGGCGGCCGATGCCCCACTTCTGTCGGCATCGGGGCTTCCCGTTACCAATGGAAACGTGGGTAGCGTTCGGCGCCGGACGGGTGGACGCGGACGCGGGGGGGGAGGAGATCGTCCCAGACGTGTCGATTATCTAGGCGGCATGACTCCTTTGCTTTTTGCGGCGCGTGAGGGCCATTTTGAGGCGACAAAGGTTCTGCTGGACCAGGGTGCCGATGTCAATACGGTCAGCCCTGGCGACAAGAGCAGTCCGCTGCTGGTCGCGACGATCAATGGCCATTTCGACCTCGCAAAGCTCTTGCTGGATCAGGGCGCCGATCCTTCGCTCGCCAGCATGGCGGGTGCGACCCCCCTCTACGCTGCCGTGAACGTGAAATGGGCACCCGAAGCCGGCTACCCGCAACCGGACACCACGCAGGAGGAGACGACGTATCTCGAGTTGATGCAGGCGTTCATCGACAAAGGCGCGGACGTCAACGCCTAGCTCGAGAAAGAGCTTTGGTACACCTCTTACACGTTCGATCTGTCGCGGGTGGATGCCGGCGGTGCGACCGCGTTCTGGCGTGCCGCCCAAGTCAGTGACGTCGATGCCTTAAGACTTCTAGTGGCAGCCGGTGCGGATCCGGAGATTGCCAACAAGGACGAGGTGAAGCCGATTCACGTGGGAACCGGTGGCGGTGTTCACGGCAACGACGAGGTGCTTGCGCCCGGCGGTTGGTTGCCCGCGGTCCGGTACATGGTGGAGGAGCTTGGCGCCGACGTGAACGCGAAAGACAAGAATGGTTATACGCCGCTTCATAACGCGGCATCGATCGGAGAAAGTGAGTTGGTTCAGTATCTGGTGGACCAGGGCGGCAACGTTCGAGCTGTCAGCAACAATGGGGAAACGACGGCGGACATGGCGAACGGCCCGAGGCAGCGCATTCAGCCGTTCCCGGAGACCCTGGCTCTTCTTCGAAGCCTCGGCTCGAAGTTCAACTCCAACTGTGTGTCTTGTTAGGAGCTATTAGCTTTTGGCTGTCAGCTGTTAGCTCGGAAGCAGCGCCTTGGAGATGAACCAATAGCCAACAGGAATAAGTAATAAAGGTAGTACTCATTATGAAATACATCATCGCGATTACGGGTGCAGTTATCGTGTGCGTGACCCTGGGTGCGAACATGAATCTGGCCGAGCAGAAACAAGTTCCGGCGATGACCAGCGCTCGCAATGCCGACACGATGTCGGTCGAATCGCAACAGGCGGTTCTGGATCAATATTGCGTCTTTTGCCACGACGATGTCGAAAAATCCGGGGACATGTCGCTGTCCGAACTGGACCTGGCGCACGTTGAGGAAAACGCGGAACTGTCGGAAAAGATCATCCGCAAACTGCGCGCCGGCATGATGCCTCCGGCCGGTCAGCCCAGACCAGACGCCGCGACTCTTCAAGCCCTTGCCGCATCACTGGAGGGGGTTATCGACAGCGTCTCCGCTCGGAACCCAAACCCCGGTCAACGAGGTCTTCAACGTCTCAACAGGACCGAATACGCACGCTCCGTCGAGGAGTTGCTTGACATAAAGATAGACGCCACCGGACTTCTGCCTCCCGACAGCATGGGCGGCGGTGGTTTCGACAACGTGGCTGATGCGCTGACATTGTCGGCGTCGCTGATGGAAGGGTATATGCGGGCGGCCAGCAAGATCAGCCGCGTCGCTATCGGAGACCAGGATGCGAGCCCGTCCGTGTCTACCTACAAGGTTCCCCGGACGTCCTCTCAGATGCGTCATGTTGAGGGTGCGCCGTTCGGGACGCGCGGTGGTGTTTCCGTTGTTCACAACTTCCCGGCCGATGGCGAGTATGTCTTCAAGATGGAGTTCTACCCGACGCCGACCGGCAGCCTCTTTGGCGCGAAGGCTCCGGACGAGAAGATCGAAGTTTCCATCAACGGAGAACGGGTGGCCTTGCTGGATATCGATCCGCGAATGAGTGAGTCGAGGAACGGTGTGCAGGTGCAGACCGAGCCGACCGCTGTCAAGGCCGGTCCCCAGACGGTAGCGGCGGCGTTCATCCAGAAGTTCCTCGGTCCGATCGACGACTTGATGCGTCCGATCGAGCACACGATTGCAGACAGTCAGATCGCGGCAGGCGACGGGATCACGAACCTGCCCCATCTGCAGGCGCTCGGCGTCAGCGGTCCGTTCAATGCGACGGGGGCTTCGGATACGCCCAGCCGCCGGAAGGTATTCAAGTGTCGTCCCCTCAGTCGCGGAGAAGAACTTCCCTGTGCGACCGAGATCGTCACCGCGCTCTCAAGCCAGGCTTATCGGAGGCCCGTGAATGCCGAAGATCTCGAAGGCCTGATGAGCTTTTATCAAAAGGGTCGTGAGAACGGGGATTTCGAGTTGGGCATCCGTTCTGCGCTGCAGGCCATCCTGACAAGCCCCAATTTTGTCTTCCGGTTCGAACAGGAGCCAGCTGGTGTTGCGGCTGGTGAAACGTATCGGATCAGCGATCTGGAACTGGCTTCCCGTCTGTCGTATTTCCTGTGGAGTACGGTTCCGGACGACGAACTGTACGCGGTGGCCAACGAAGGTAGGCTGCACGACTCGGATGTACTCCGGGCGCAGGTGAGACGGATGCTCAGCGATTCACGTGCCGAAGCACTGGCAACTCGATTCGCCTCGCAATGGTTGCGCCTGCAGGATCTGGACGGCAGGGTTCCGGATCCTTTGCTCTACCCACAGTTCGATACAACCCTGGGTGAGTCGATGCAGCGCGAGACACAGTTGCTCTTCGACAGCATCGTGCGCGAAGACCGGAGCGTGCTCGAGCTGCTGACGGCCGACTACACATTCGTCGATGAACGCCTCGCCAACCATTATGGAATTCCGAACGTCCTCGGGAACAGGTTTCGCCGAGTGCCGATCAACGATGAGAATCGGAAGGGCCTGCTGGGCCACGGCAGTGTCCTGACGCTGACCTCCATTGCCGACCGAACCTCCCCGGTAGCCCGGGGCAAGTGGGTCCTGGAAGTCATTCTCGGTACGCCTCCTCCGCCTCCTCCTCCGAACGTGCCTCAGCTGGAGGAGACCGCGGGAACGAAAGGCGACAAGCTTCTGACGCTGCGCGAACGTCAAGAGGAACATCGTCAAAACCCTTCTGCGCAGGCTGTCACGTCATGATCGATCCGATCGGTCTGGCTCTTGAGAACTTCGATCCGACGGGAAGATGGCGAGACCTGGATGCAGGTAACCCGATCGATGCGGCCGGCGAATTGTTCGACGGAACTCCGGTCGACGGGCCGGCCAGCCTTCGTCAGGCGTTATTGGCCAAGTCCGATTCGTTTATCCGGAACTTCACTGAAAACCTCATGACCTACAGTCTGGGTCGCAGGGTTCAGTATTACGACATGCCGACGATTCGATCGATCGCAACCGATGCCGCGGAAAACGGTAACCGCTTTTCCTCGTTTGTCATGGGCATCATTGAGAGCACGGCATTTCAGATGAGAAAGGTTCAGGAGAGCTCCGATGCGGCAGGCGGGGGTGGCCGCTAGCAACGGGGTGCGCCTGATTTGCAATTATTGAATAGGAACTATTGGAGACATTGAAACAGATCTCTTTTAGGTAAACGGTATTCAGGAGGATATTGGGCTTATGTTCATTACGAAGAAGCATCTTTCCCGTCGTGCGGTTCTCAAAGGTATGGGTGTGACGGTGTCGTTACCGTTCCTGGAGTCGATGTTGCCCGCCCAGACACCTATCGGTCAGACCGCCGCGGGCACCACTCCGACTCGTCTGGCTTGCCTCGAGATGGTCCATGGTGCTGCCGGCAGTAACAAGTATGGAATTGAGAAGAACCTGTGGTCGCCGGCGGACGAAGGTGCCGACTTTGACCTGACGCCGAGCAGCCTGAGCCCGCTCGAAGCGTTTAAGGAAGACTTGACGATCGTCAGCAACACGGACTGCCGCAATGCCGAGGCTTTCGAACTCGGTGAGGTAGGAGCCGACCATTTCCGAACCGCAGCCGTGTTTCTCACTCAGGCGAAACCGAGGATGACGGAAGGTTCCGACGTCTATGCGGGTACGTCGATCGAGCAGGTTTATGCCCAGCGGTTCGGCCAGGACACCCCGCTGCCGTCGCTGCAGCTTTCCATCGAGAACCTGGCGCAATCGGGAGCCTGTTCTTACGGTTACTCCTGTGTTTACACGGATTCGATCAGTTGGGGAACGCCGACGGACCCTCTCCCGATGACACGAGATCCCCGCGTCATCTTCGAGCAGATGTTTGGTGACGGCATCACGGAAGAAGAGCGAGCGACTCGCCGTGACGAGAACCGCAGCATTCTGGACTGGATCACTCGCGAGGTGGCACGGTTGAAGCAAGACCTGGGTGCGAACGATCGCAGTCGGTTGACCGAGTACCTGGATGACATCCGGGAGATCGAGCGCCGGATTCAGAAGATCGAGGAGTTCAATACCAGCGGCGACATGCGGGAACTGCCTGATGCTCCAATCGGGGTGCCTGACGATTGGGAAGAACACATCAAGTTGATGTTCGACATGCAGGCGCTGGCCTTCATGGCGGGTATCACGCATGTTTCGGCATTCAAGATGAGTCGTGACGTTTCGCAGCGAGTCTTCGCCGCGAGCGGCGTCCGGACCGCGTTCCACTCGGCTTCGCATCACGGCGGGCGAGCGGAGCGGGTCGAGGCTTACGCCAAGATCAACAAGTACCATGTCGGTATCGTGCCCTACTTCCTCGACAAGCTGAAGAATACGCCCGACGGTGACGGCAGCCTGCTGGACCATACCGTGGTTCTTTACGGCTCCGCCATGGGCGACTCGAACCTTCACAACCACAAGCGGTGTCCGCTGTTCCTGGTCGGAGGCGGCAATGGCGCGCTCAAGGGCAACCTCCACTTCAAGGCCGAAGATGGAACGCCGATGGCGAACGCTTACCTGACCTTGCTGCACAGGCTCGGGGTTGACGATATCGATACGTTTGGCGACAGCACCGGAGAGCTTGCTATCTGACGCCTGAGGCGAAGCCCGCAAGGGCAGGAGGAGATTGTTTATGTTGCGGAATAGAGTAATCGGCGGTCTTTGTATCGTGCTCGTAGGCGTTTTGTCGACGACCGCGCTGATTCTGGCCGTCGGGGCGAACACCCCTGTCGCGGATGCGGCCCAGGCCGGTGAAATTGAGACGGTGCGCTCGTTGCTCAGACAGGGTGCGGATGTCAATGCGGCTCAGGGCGACGGGATGACAGCGCTTCACTGGGCGGCGTTCAAGGACGACGTCGAAACTGCGGGAATGCTGCTTTACGGTGGCGCGAACGTAGCGGCGGCGACGCGCGTGAACGCCATGACCCCCCTTTTTATGGCGGCTCAGAACGGTAGTGCGGCCATGATCGAAACTTTGCTCGAGGGCGGAGCCGACGCGAACCTTGCCATGACAACGGGAGCGACGCCGCTCATGCTGGCGGCCGCATCGGGAGACCCGCAGGCGGTGCAGGTCTTGATCGGTCACGGTGCCGAAGTGGATGCGAAGGAAACCGAAAGGGGACAGACCCCGTTGATGTTTGCGGCTGCTCTCAACAGGACCGAGGTGATCAATGTCCTGATTGAAGGTGGTGCCGACGCAAGCATCGCGACCACGGTCGTGGACGTTGTCGCGCGGAATCGATCCTCCGCACGTGGCGGTCGCGGTCGAGGCCAGGTCGCAGCCGGTCAGGGTCGAGGCCGCGCCGGCCGAGGGGCTCCCGGAGCCGGTTCCCAGGCACCCCTGCTTTCCGCATCGGGCCTTGGTGGCCGTCCAGGGAACGCAGGAAGTGTCCGTCGCGGGCAACCGCAGGCGAGGGGACGTTTTCCCGGTGGCATGGGCGAACGCGTTCCAGCCGTGGAGACCATGGGTGGCTTGACCCCCCTGCTTTTTGCAGCACGCCAGGGTCATTTCGAGGCGACCGATGCTCTGCTCGGGGCGGGTGCCGACGTCAACCAGGTGAATCCCGGCGACGGAAACAGCCCACTTCTGATAGCGACGATAAACGGCCACTTTGATCTGGCAAAGCATCTGCTCGAACAGGGAGCGGATGCGGCACTCGCCAGCAAGGCGGGGGGAACGGCCCTGTACGCTGCGGTGAACGTAAAGTGGGCGCCGGATGCAGGATACCCGCAACCCGATACCACGCAAGAGCAGGTAACGTATCTGGATTTGATGGACGAGCTCTTGGCGCGTGGAGCGGACGTGAACGCTCAACTGAAGAAGGAGCTGTGGTTCACTTCCTACAACTTCGACCTGTCAAGGGTGAACTCGACCGGAGCGACCGCCTTCTGGCGGGTTGCCCAGGTGAGTGACGTCACCGCGCTGCGATTCCTCGTGGAGCACGGTGCCGATCCGAACCTTTCGACCAATGACAAGGTGACCCCCCTCCACGTGGCGACCGGCGGTGGTGTCCACGGCAACGACGAAGTGACCGCGCCCGGCGGCTGGATGCCGGCTGTGCGATACCTTGTGAATGAGCTTGGAGCGGACGTGAACGTCAAGGACAACAGGGGCTTGACCCCGCTTCACAACGCTGCGGCGATCGGTCACAACGAGATGGTTCAGTTCCTGTTCGACCAGGGTGCCGACCCCACGGCCCTCGGCAACAACGGAGAGACCGTTGCGGATATGGCGAACGGTCCAAGGCAGCGTATCCAACCGTTCCCGGAGACGATCGCGCTTCTGTTGAAGATGGGTTCTCCCTTCAACGACAATTGCGTGTCGTGTTGAGACATGGGCAGGGCGCACTGGCGGCGGGTTTCTGACCGTCGGTGATCCTGAGGAGAGGCTTCGAGGCGGCTGGGTGGACATCCTGGAATCGTGGATGTTTCCCTAGCCGCCTTTCGGTTTGTTTGCTCCCCGAAACGGAGCCCGACAAAGCGCCGTTTTGAATCTGTAAAAGCCGATTCGTCTCCGACACGAAACTGGTTCCCATGGGGCCCCTCGATGCTTGCTCAAATTGCCCTGAAGTGAGGAGAAGAATACGAAGCCTGGAATAGTATTATCTTCGTCTGCACTCCGGTTACTTCGTGTCTTCGTGGTGAAAGAAAACACTCGGCAAATCGGACGACTGGATCAGACGCAAATCGCATCTTGTAACCGGATCGTATTGTGTCCTAACCTTGGTGGCGATGAAAATCAAGACAACTGCAATCATGACCTCAGTGTGCGTGATGATAGGTATTGTTATCTTGCAATCTGCACTTCCAGCTCAATCTCAGAGTTCGGTCCTGGACGGAGTTTTCTCGGAATCACAGGCGATTCGGGGTGAAAACATCGTCCAGGGTGTCGGATGTGACTATTGCCACGGCGGTGGGCTCGCCGGGGGAAAAGAAGAAACGCCGCCCCTTGTCGGCGGTGAATTTACCGGGAACTGGTCCGGGCAGACGCTTGCAGATCTGAACCGGATGGTCCGCGACATGCCGCCTGACGGTTCGGCAGAATTGACCTCACAGAATGCCGTTGACGTAATGGCTTACCTACTTTGGCTCAATTATTATCCGCCCGGAGAGACGGAACTGCTGCCCGGGGGCGGGCTTGAACAGATTCAGATCGTTCTCCCGTGACAGGCTGTTCAGCCTGTGGTTCGATTCGTTAAATCCACGTGGATTTGCCTCATTAAGGAGGGTAAATGAAAGTTCGCTTGATTCTCGTAACAGTCGTAGTGACGTTGCTGGCCGGAATGGTTCTCGGTCAGGGGCATGGACTGGAGCGGCTGAACCCCATGATCGACCTCATGGAACAGGGAAAGCCCGTATTCGGTTTGTACATGCCAAGGGACAGATCAGGTGCGGCGTCACCGATGGATCTGGCCAAACAGGCCATGGGCAATGGGAAAATCGATTTTCTCTTTAACGGCGCCGTGCCTAGCGGGTTACCCGAGTTCCTGACAGGCTTAACGGCCGGAGGGATCCTCCAGGACAACCGGCTGATTCACCCGATCATGCTGAAGATTCACAAGATTTCAGAGAATCCCCGGGGCGCGGTCGACGACATCAGCGAACAGCTGAATCTTGGCGTCAGTGGCCAGATGTTCGTCGAGGCAGAGAGTGCCGAGGAAGTCCTGTTCGGCCTGACAGCCATGCGGTACGAATCCAAGGGCGGGACGCGTCCCGACAGCGTCGGTAGTGCCCCCGCATTCTGGGGGATGAGCGAGCAGGAATACAGGGAAAAGGCCGATCTCTGGCCGTTGAACCCGGCTGGCGAGCTGGTCAACTGGACCATCATCGAGAGCGAGAAGGGTTTGGTAAACACGCGCGAGATCGCTTCCGTCAAGGGAATCGGCGTGCTGTGGCCCGGCTCCGGAACTCTCCGCGGCGTGACCTCGCGAAGAGATGCCAACGGAGAACGGGTGGCTGATCCGGTTGCCCACGAGGCGTCGATCCAGAGAGTCCTGGCCGCGTGTAAAGAATTCAACGTGGCATGCGGCATCCCGGCCACCCCGAATGACATAGAGAAGCGCATCAAGCAGGGCTTCAGTGTCTTCGTAATGGGTTGGGGAGACGCCGGGTTTGAAGCAGTCGACATCGGTCGTCGCGCCTCGGGCCGTTCCGACACGATGCAGTAAAGCTGCGCGTCATCGTCGGACAGCAACCTGACCATTACGTTGCCGCGGTGTGAAACGTTTTGGTCAACGCAAAGACGCAAAAACGCAAAGTGTTTTTTCCTCGGATGTTGTGGACGTCCGAGGTGCGAGCCCCGTGTACGATCCGCCAGAAGAAGAACCTTGCGTCCTTCGCGTCTTTGGTGCGCCAGGCAAAGCTTGGGCATTCTAGCTGAATGAAAGGAGTCAGCCATGTGAATTGCTCGTTCAACATGTAGCCAAGAAGGCAGTGGTTATGGGGTAACCCGTAAGCTGAAGCCCTTGGAGGCGAA
>PVBE011079504.1_pt1 | contig 18447 bp, 18 predicted proteins | sample 1631181 | NCBI WGS metagenome assembly PVBE01 (sample SAMN08397723, study PRJNA350692) | Marine metagenome, whole genome shotgun sequencing project. | isolation source: water | place: Pacific Ocean | collected 2012-04
CAACAGGATCACCACGTCACGCTTGTGCTCGACCAGGCGCTTGGCCTTCTCGATCACCATCTCGGAGACCTGGACGTGGCGCGAGGCGGGCTCGTCGAAGGTCGACGAGATGACCTCGCCGTTGACCGAGCGCTGCATGTCGGTCACTTCCTCCGGCCGCTCGTCGATCAACAGCACGATCAGGTAGATGTCGGGCTGGTTAGCCGAGATCGCGTGCGCGATCGATTGAAGCATCATGGTCTTGCCGGTGCGCGGCGGGGCCACGATCAGGGCGCGCTGTCCCTTGCCCAGCGGCGTGATGAGATCGATGATCCGCGACGTCATGTCCTTCTTGGTCGGATCTTCGAGCTCGAGATTGATCTTCTCTTCGGGATACAACGGCGTGAGGTTGTCGAAGTTGATGCGGTGACGCACCTTGTCCGGATCCTCGAAGTTGATCAGGTTGACCTTGAGCAGCGCGAAATAACGCTCGCCGTCCTTGGGCGAGCGGATCTGGCCCTCTACGGTATCGCCGGTGCGCAATGAGAAGCGGCGGATCTGGCTCGGCGAGACGTAGATGTCGTCGGGCCCGGGCAGATAGTTGGCCTCGGGCGAGCGCAGAAAGCCGAAGCCGTCCTGCAGCACCTCCAGCACACCGTCACCCGAAATCGGAATCTCGTTGTCGGCGAGTTGCTTGAGGATGGCGAACATCATGTCCTGCTTGCGCAGGTTCGATGCATTCTCGATCTCGAGCTCCTCGGCATACGCGAGCAGGTCGGTGGGCGTCTTTTGCTTGAGTTCTTGAAGGTTCATCTGAGCTACCGATGAATTCGGATTACAGTGGGAAGAAAAGCCTGGCAGGGCTGTTTACACGCATGACCGCTTGCGACGGCCGTTCTTGTTGGATTTTTGTTGGATAGAGTTGCGGCCCGAGGCACCGGGCCTTTACCGCACAAGGACTTAACGAATGGTTAGCGGCGAGTCAATCGAAGATTTGGTGATCGAGGCGTGTATTGTCAACCCGGCCTGACGAAAACCAAGATAACGATGATAATCATCACCAGCGTCGGGACCTCGTTGGCAATGCGGTAGAAGCGGGCGGGACGTGTGTTGCGGTCGTCCGCGAAGTCGCGGCGCCAGCGCGCGAACAGGCCGTGCAGGCCGGACATGATCACCACCAATGCGAGCTTTACGTGGATCCACCACGCCGACCAGTCGATCACGCCCGGCGTCACCAGCAGCAGCCCGCCGAAGGTGAACGCGGCAACCATCGCCGGGTTGATGATGGCGCGGAGCAGGCGGCGCTCCATCACCTTCAGCATCTCGGACGCCTCCGAGCCCGGCGCCTTGTCAGCGTGGTAGACGAACAGCCGGGGCAGATAGAGCATGCCCGCCATCCATGCGATCACGCTGATGACGTGCAGCGCCTGGATCCACGGATAAACGCCCGACAGCCAGTCCATACCGTCTACGCCGTCCCGCCCGCGACCGTCATCGGGCAGTCCCCGAACGCGGCGGGACAGGCGCGCTCGCCCTGCTCCGAGACGATCGCGCGATCGGACGCGAGCGCCGTCCGAACCAGGCGCGCGAGGCCATGAATGAACGCCTTGTCGATGCCGACCGTCGGCGCGCGGACGTATTTGGGAACGCCGCAGGCGGCCGCCAGCTCGGCGTAGTCCATGTCGAGCTCGACCAGGGTCTCGGAATGCTCGGACACGAAGGCAATCGGAACGACGACGACGGGAACGCCGTCGGCGCCGGCGCGGCGGATCTCGTCATCGGTGTAGGGCCCGAGCCATTCGAGCCGCCCGACCCGGCTTTGATAGCATACCGCGTAATCGAGCCCGTCGATCGCGAGCGCGGCGACGATCGCCGCGACGGTGTGCTCGACCTGGTCCTGATAGGGATCGCCAGCGGTAACGAACTTCTTGGGCACGCCATGGGCCGAGAACAGCACCCGAGGCTTAGGGGCGGCGTCGCATTCGGCCATTCCGGTACGCACTTTTTCGACCAGCGCGGCGACGAAACCCGCCTCTTCGGCATAGCAGCAGATCCGACGTGTCGGCGCATCGAGGCCCGCCTTCGCGGCCGCCCGATCCCAATCGTCGAACGAGGAGGCCGTGGTCGAGGATGAAAATTGCGGGTAGAGCGGCAGCAATACCACCCGATCGGGCCGCGACCCGGCGACGCGCGAAGCGGTCTCGGCCGCCATTGGATGCCAGTAGCGCATGGCGATGTATACGCGGGCATCTTCCGTGGCCAATTCCGCCTCGAGGGCGCTTGCCTGCGCCTCGGTCTGCTCCAGCAGCGGAGAGCGGCCGCCGATCTTGGCGTAGGTCGCGCACGCGAACGGTGCTCGTCTCGACGCGATCAGCCGCGACAGAAACCAGCGCGGTAGCGACGGCATCCTGAGGATCGCCGGATCGCTGAACAGGTTGCCGAGGAACGGCCGAATGGCCTCGGGCGCGTCGGGACCACCAAGATTGAACAGCACGACCGCGATCCCGGGCATCTAGGAATCCCGACCGCGAACGATATCGATCAGGCGTGCGACGTGGTCGGGCGGCGTCTCGGGCAGGATGCCATGGCCCAGGTTGAACACGAACGGGCCGTCCGAAAAACTGTCGAGGATCGCCTCGGCCTGTCGGCGCATGTGGTCGCCGCCGGCCAACAGGGCGATCGGATCCAGGTTTCCCTGCACCGCGCAATGGGGTTGCAGCTCGGCCTTGGCCCAAGCGCGTTCCACCGTGTGATCGATGCCGAGCCCGTCGATCTCGGGCGCGCGGGCGTATCTTGCATACAGGGTCGCGGCGCCGCGGGGAAACGCGATCACCCGGACATCGGGATCGGCCGCCTTGACGCGCCGCGCGAGCTCGATGGTCGGCTCGAGACACCAGCGTATCAGCGCATCCTCGTGCAGCGCGCCGGCCCAGGTATCGAACAGTTGGATCACCCGCGCACCGGCCCGTACCTGCCCAACGAGATATTCCGCGGTCGCCTCGACCAAAACATCGACAAGCTCGCCGAACTCTTCCGGCGCGGCATAGGCCCAGCGCTTGACGTTGGCGAAGTTCCGGCTCGTGCCACCCTCGACCATGTAAGTCGCGACGGTCCACGGCGCGCCGGCGAAACCGATCAAGCCGACGTCTCCGGGCAGCTCGGCCGCCACGCCACGGACGGTTTCATAGACCGGGGCGAGCCGCTCGTGAACCGCTGTCGCGCTCAGCGCTCGCAGATCGTCGACCGTCCGGACCGGCTCCAGCACCGGCCCCGTACCTTCAATGAAATCGACCTTCTGGCCGAGCGCGAAGGGTATGACCAGGATATCGGAAAACAATATCGCCGCGTCCATGGCAAACCGCCGTATCGGTTGCAGCGTCACCTCGATTGCCAGCTCGGGAGTGAAACAGAGGTCGAGGAATGACGTTACGTTTTTCCTGATCTCGCGATACTCGGGAAGATATCGACCCGCTTGGCGCATCAGCCAGATCGGTGGTGGCTTCCGACACTCACCCGCGAGGGCTCGCGTCAGAGGAGTCGCTTGGTCGGTCAATGCCGGAAGCTCCGGAGCTGAGTTAAGGTTTCGCAGGCCTCTCTTATCATTCTACGATTCATATAAGAAAGGTAGTTGATGTAGTAGGGCCTGTGAAAGTCGGGGAAAACGGCTGCGCCTGTTCGGTGACCTCGCGTCGGGAGTTGGGGATAATCGATGGGAAAACACGAAAGCCATATGATATCGCAAACGGCCCAATCACCGAATGGCATTGCATGGCGGGCGGGGTTCTTTTATTCACTGCCGTGTTGAACCCGATCGGTGAATCATGGGTATGGATCGCATCTTGTTGTGGTTCTCGGCACTCGGCGAATTGCGGATATCCGTTCGGACAGCCGATTGAGCAATGGGGATCAAATCGGGTCACTGGTCCGAATGGCGTTGTTTTCCCCAGACGTTCCACAGCATTGGAGTGATCGTGACGGAAATGTACCACCTTCACCTGGTGTCCGATTCGACCGGTGAAACGACTCAGGGCGTGGTCCGTGCCGGCATAGCGCAGTTCGAAGGCGTCGGGGTCAACCAGCATCTGTGGCCCATGGTGCGATCGGAAGCCGAGCTCGAGGTCGTGTTGAAGGCAATTCGCGACAATCCGGGCGCGGTCCTGTTCACGCTGGTCAACGAAAGCACCCGCGCCGCGTTGCAACGCGAATGCTCTCGGCTCCACGTGCCGTGCATCTCGGTCATCGACCCGGTCATCGACGGTCTCGCACGATATTTCCATCGTGAAAAAAGTGGCCGGCCGGGCGGTCAGCACTCGCTCAACGCCGAATATTTCGATCGTATCGAGGCGATGAACTTCACTATTTCCCATGATGACGGCCAATCGGTATGGAGCGTGAACGAGGCCGATATCGTATTGATCGGCGTATCGCGGACATCGAAGACACCGACTTCGATGTATCTGGCCAACCACTGGGGGATCAAGGTCGCCAACATACCCATGATACCTGATCTGGACCTGCCCAGGGAGCTGTTCGAGCTGACGCATCCGTTCTGCATCGGGCTCACGGCGGCGCCCGAGCGGTTGGTCCAGGTACGGCGTAGCCGGCTGCTGTCGCTCAAGCAAGACGAGGAGACCGATTATGTCGACATCGACACGGTCAAGCGCGAGATCACCGACGCGCGCAAGATGTTCGCGCGCCAGCGCTGGGCAGTGATCGACGTCACAAGACGCTCGATCGAGGAAACCGCGACCTCGATCTTTCAGCTCTACAGCCGCCATGTCGAGCAAGCCACGAGCGCACAAGAAGGCGCGACCGAACCCGCCTGACGGAGCAACGCCGCCGTGAATTCGACCGCCGAGTCCACCATGCCGCGACCGCCTGGCCTTGCCCGACGGACCATCGTGCTGGCATCGGCGAGCCCGACGCGCAAGGCCATGCTGGAACGCGCCGGCCTCGCGGTCGAGATCGATCCGCCGCGTATCGACGAGGACGAGATCAAGCGATCCATGCGCGCGGACGGCTTCGACGCCACAGCCGCGGCCGCGGCGCTGGCCGAGCAAAAGGCGCGGAGCGTCGCGCGGCGTCATGCCGGCTCACTCGTCGTCGGTGCCGATCAGATCCTTGAATGCGACGGAAGAAGCTTCGACAAGCCGGCCGATCTCGATGCCGGGCGGGATCAGCTTCGCGCGCTCGGCGGGCGCCGTCACGACCTGGTCAGCGCGGCCTGCATCATCCTCGACGGCGAACGGTTGTGGCACGTGGTCGACCGGGCGCGGCTCTGGGTTCGCCCGCTCGGCGAGGACTTCATCGATGACTATCTGCGTGCCGTCGGCGCCGCCGCGCTCACCGGCCCCGGCAGCTATCAGGTCGAGGGGCTCGGCGCCCAGCTGTTCGAGCGCATCGACGGCGATCACTTCACCATCCTCGGCTTGCCGTTGCTGCCGCTGCTCGATTTCCTGAGAGCCCGCGGCGTGGTGGCGGCATGACCATCACCGGCGCTGCCAGGCTCGCCGGCGTAATGGGCTGGCCGGTCAGCCATTCCCGATCGCCGGTGCTGCACAATTTCTGGCTCCGCGAGTACGGCATCGATGGCGTCTACATGCCGCTTGCCGTCGCGCCCGAGGCGTTCGAGCGCGCGCTCGGCGCCTTGCCGCTGATCGGCTTTGCCGGCGTCAACGTAACCGTGCCGCACAAGGAGGCTGCATTCGCCGCGGTCGACGACGCCGATCGCTTGGCCCAGCGCATCGGCGCCGTCAACACCATCGTCTTCGATGACGATGGGCGCTCCCACGGCAGCAACACCGATGCATTCGGTTTCATCGAGAGCCTTCGTACCAAGGCGCCCGGCTGGTCCGGTGCGGCCGGGCCGGCGGTCGTGCTCGGCGCCGGCGGCGCGGCGCGGGCGATTATCGCCGCGCTCCAGGACGAGGGCGCGCCCGAGATCCGCATCGTCAACCGGACCCGGGAACGCGCGCAGCGTCTGGTCGAAGAGTTCGGATCACCGTTGACCGACGTCGCATGGCAGGCCCGCGCCGACGCGCTCGATGGCGCGGCGCTGGTGGTCAACACCACGACCCTCGGAATGACCGGGAACCCGCCTCTCGATCTGTCGCTCGATTCGTTGCCGCGCGACGCGGTGGTCAACGACATCGTCTACGTACCCTTGATGACGCCATTGCTGACGGCAGCGGCTTCGCGCGGCAATCCCACCGTCGACGGGCTCGAGATGTTGCTGCACCAGGCGCGGCCGGGGTTTGCGCGCTGGTTCGGGACCGAGCCCGAGGTTACCGACCGGCTGCGTGCGGCCGTCCGGGGCGACTGAGGGCCGACAGCGATGGTCATCCTCGGCCTCACCGGCTCGATCGGAATGGGCAAGTCCACCGCGGCCGCGATGTTTCGCAAGCTCGGTGTCCCGGTCCACGATTCCGACGCCGAGGTCCACCGCGTACTGGCGCCTGGCGGGCGCGCCGTCGAGCCGGTCGAGGCGGCCTTCCCGGGCGTCACCGTCGACGGCGGCATCGACCGCGCCCTGCTGCGCGGGAAGGTGTTCGGCGACAGCGAGGCGCTCACCCGGCTTGAGACAATCATCCACCCGATGGTGGCCGACGTCAGGCACCGTTTCCTCGCCCGATGCGCCTCACGGCGGGTCGCCTTGGTGGTGCTGGACATCCCGCTGTTGTACGAGACTGAAAACGACCGTTACTGCGACGCGACGGTGGTGGTCTCCGCGCCCCGGTTCCTGCAGGAGGCCCGGGTGCTGTCGCGTCCCGGCATGACGCGCGAGACGCTGGACGGCATTCTCGCCCGCCAGATGCCGGACACCGAGAAACGTCGGCGCGCCGATTTCGTGGTGCCGAGCAACCTCGGGCGCGCCGTGACCTTGCGCCGACTCAAAGAGATCGTCACACTGCTCGCCAAGCGCAAAGGCCGCAAATGGCCGCCGCCGCCCTACCTTCCGATACGGAGAAGACCGGATGCGTGAGATCGTCCTCGACACTGAAACCACCGGCCTCGATCCCAAGGCCGGCCACCGCATCGTCGAGATCGGTTGTCTCGAGCTGGTCAATCACGTGCCGAGCGGCGAGACCTTCCAGTGCTATCTCAACCCCGAGCGCGGCATGCCGTCGGACGCGTTTGAAGTCCACGGGTTGTCCGACGAGTTCTTGTCCGACAAGCCGTTGTTCGCCGACGTGGCCGATGCGTTTCTCGACTTCATAGCGGATTCGCCGCTGGTGATTCACAACGCTCGTTTCGATATCGGATTCGTCAACGCCGAGCTCGGAAACATGGGCCGTGACGGTCTCGAAATCGCCCGCGCCATCGATACCGTAGAGCTCGCCAGGCGCAAGCAACCGGGCGCGCCGGCCAACCTGGACGCGCTTTGCCGGCGCTTCGGCATCGACAACTCGTCGCGGGAAAAGCACGGTGCGTTGCTCGATGCCGAGCTGCTCGCCGAGGTCTACCTCGAGCTGATCGGCGGGCGCCAGCCGGCGCTCGGCCTGCAGCGCAACGAGAGCCACGCGCCCGCGCCGCGGCGCGCCGAGCCGACCGCGCGACCACCCCGCGAGCACGGCCCGAGCGCCGACGAGCTGGCGACCCACGCCGAGTTCGTCGATACCTTGGATGACCCGCTCTGGCGGCGCTAGCCCATGCCCGACCAAAAAACGGTTTAGTCGCCGGCGCCCTCGGGCATGCCGTGCTGTTCGAGATACATGCCGGCAAAATCCAGCGGATTGATCAGCAGCGGCGGGAATCCGCCATCGCGCGTGACGTTGGCGACGATGGCGCGGGCAAACGGGAATAGGTGCCGTGGCGCTTCGATCAGGAGGATCGGCTTGACCGTGTCCTGGTCCGGGGCGTTGACCGTGACGATGCCGCCATAGGTGAGCTCGACAATAAAAACGGTCTTGTCGTCGATCTCGGCTTCTCCGCGGATGAACAGGGTGACCTCATGGACATCGTCGCCGAGATCGCGCGTGTTGGTGTGAACCTCGATATTGACCTGGGGGTTTTCCTGCAGCGCCGCCAGGACCTCGGGCCCTTGCGGATTCTCGAAGGATAGATCCTTGATATACTGGGCGCCGATCATCAGGCCCGGCAGATTGCCGGCGTCGCCATTTGTCGCCGCCGCGTCGTCGGGCGCGTGATCGGGGGGTTCGTCGTTCATCGGATGCTCCGGTCGGGGAACGCAGTGGCTATCACGGATCGCCGGGGCTCGCAACCTCGCCCGGCGGTGAATTGCTTTCCCGTGGAAACAGGCCCGTGGAAACAGGACAGTATCCAGGACTGTTGGTATAAACCCTGGTGAGCGGCGGCCCGAAACAAGGGAACGGAGAACGCAAAACAATGCGGATTATTTCATACCGGAAGGATGGTGCGCCGGGCGTCGGCGTGATGGTCGACGACGACGGGTTCGTCGATATCGGCAAGGCCGCGCCCGACCTGCCGGCGACGCTGCGCGGAATTCTCGAGCTGGAGGACGATGGCCTTGCCCGCGTCCGCGAGGCAGCGGCTGGCAAGCCAGCGGACATTTCGCTGGGCGACGTGGAGCTCGACCCGGTCATCCCGGAGCCGCATGCGATCTGGGCGCTGGCGCTCAATTTCGAGATGCACCTGGAAGAAACCAGCCTGACGACGTCGAACGAATATCCGCAGATTTTCCTTCGCACGCCGGCGAGCCAGACCGGGCATGGCCGGCCGCTGCTGTGCCCGGACCCGGCGATCGCGATGCCGTTCGACTACGAAGGCGAGCTCGCGGTCGTCATCGGCAAGAAGGGCCGCCATATCAAGGCGGACGCCATGGCGCCCCACATCGCCGGCTATTCGATCTACAACGAGGGCTCGGTCCGCCAGTTCCAGCAGCACAATCGCCAATTCGGGCTCGGCAAGAACTTCGAACAGTCGGGCAGCTTCGGCCCGTGGCTGATGACGTCCGACGAATTCGGAGACCCCGACGATCACACCCTGATCACCCGGCTCAACGGCGTCGAGAAGCAGCACGCATCGCTCGGCGAGATGATCTTTTCGGTCGGCGAAGTGATCCAGTATCTGTCGACCGGCTACGCCCTCCGGCCGTCCGACGTCATCGTGATGGGAACCCCGGGCGCCATCCTGCCACCGCCCGACTGGCAACCCGGACCCAACGATTCCAAGCGTGTTCGGGGGCGTACCCACATGAACCCGGGCGACACGGTCGAGGTCGAGATCAGCGGTTTGGGAACACTCGTCAATCCAGTCGTCGCCGACGGCTGGACACCTTGACGGGTGGCTCAGGCGCGGCGGGCCTTGATGCTGTCGTAGATCCGCGCGAGGCGGTCCGGCGAGACGCCGAGGTGAAACAGCGCGTGGATCCGGAGCCAGCCCGCGACGATCGCCACCGGCGAGCGGCCGGCGAAGCGTTTGGAAGAGGTCACCAGCGGCGGATCGTCGATGCAGATCGTTGGTCCGGCGCGCTCCAGCCGGCGGACGAAGTCGTAGTCCTCCATCAGGGCGATCGGCCGCATCCCGCCTAAGAGCTGGTAGACCGATCGGCGAACGAAGATCCCCGAATCGCCGTAATAGAATCCCCTGGCCCGGATCCATGCGTAGAACCGCGTCAGCCAGGCGTCGAAGCCCGTGCCGCCGTCGAAGTCGAGCCGGAAATTGCCGCCGACCGCTTCGGGCCGCGCCGCCAGCATCTCCCCGAGCCGCGCGAGCCCGCCCGTCGGAAAGCACGAATCGGCGTGCAGGAACAAGAGCGTTTCCCCGCTCGCCACCGCCACGCCGGCGGTAATTTGGTGGCCGCGTCCGCGCGCCGCATGGACCACAAGCGCGCCCATCTCGCGGGCAACAGCGGTGGTCGAATCCGCGCTGCCGCCGTCGGCGACGATGATCTCGGCCACAGACCCGCCGGCGCGAAGGTCGGCGAGCAAACCGGGCAGACGCTCGGCTTCGTTTAAGGTCGGGATGATGACCGAGATCACCGGTCGAACGTCTCGCCCGGACGGATCAGGCCGATCCGCTCGAACGTCCGGCAATGGGTGCGCCAGCGCGCCGCCATGTAGCCGCGCCAGGCGCGGCGGAGAATTGTGCCGCCTGGGCGGTCACTGGCGCTCGGCTGCGCGATGGCGCGCCACAACGCCCGGACGTCGAGGTAGATCGCGCGGCGCTCCTCGACGTCGAGGCTTGCCAGCGCGCGCGTCAGGTAGAGCTGGCCGAACGCGACGTGCCGGGCCTCGTCGCGCCCAACCGTGGTCGCGATCCCGCGCAGCAGCGGGCACGGAAACGCCCTGGCGGCGGCGCCGTGGAGCCGTACCGCCTCGCCCTCGAGGACGACGTTGAAGGCGACCATCATGGTGGGAACCGAGTGATGCCACTCGAGCGCGTTCTCGATCGAGGCGGCCAGCGCCTCGTCCATCGGCGCGATGTCGCCGAGGCGCTCGAGGTAGCGGGCGTACATCGAAGCGTGACGCGCCTCGTCGCGCGCCTGGCCGTCGACGAATCTTACCGCGGCCGGCTCGGGAAGCGCCGTCGCGAGGTGCGAACACGCAAGCTGGGTCGCACGCTCGGCATGGAGTAGTTGGCTCACAGCCTCGACATAGGCGCGCCTGGTCGCCCAGCGCGGTCGGATCGGTGCAACGGACCAATCGACGGCCTCGTCCCCCGCCCGATCGGCCTTGCGAATCAGAGATTCGAGCGCGGCATTGAAGTCCGAATCGCGCAGCGCCGTGGCCGCTTCATAGCCCGATGTCACGAGGATCCAACCATAGCGCCGCGCACAGGTCGCGCACCGCGTCGACCTCGCTTTCGCTGAACTCGCCATCGGACCGGCTGATCACGAGGCACATCTGGACGACCAACCGGGCGGCCTCGTCGTTGCCGGCGATCCGCCCGACCGCTTCCAACGCCTTGGCCTTGCCGGCCTCGGCGTCGGCGGTGAGGGCGTCGACGTAGTCGCGGCACAGATCGACCGCGATATGGGGGTCGTAGATCTGCAGCTCGTGCACGTTCTCGAGCAATCCGTCGAGCGCGGACATCTCGGAGAACTTGACCTCGCCGTCCGCCATCGCGACCAGCGCGCTTGCCGCCATCGTCGCGTTGAGGAACGATCGGTTGCGAAGTCGTTCCCGCTCGCGATCGAACGCCACCTTTGCATTTCGGATCAGGCTGGCCACGGTCTCGCCCTCCGCGCCGGAAGCTAGCATATCGAGCGGCTCACGCCACCCATTCGCTGACCGGCGCGGCCGCTTCGTGCAACGGCTGGGTGACGATGTCGACCAGGCTCGGCCCGCCGTGCTCGACCGCCTGGGCGAGCGCCGGTCCGAGCTCCGCCGTGTCGCTCACCCGCCACGCCTTGATGCCGTAGGCCTCGGCGACGGCGGCGTGATCGGTGCGCGAGAAGTCGACCGAGAAATAGCGCTCCGCGTAGCCCGTCTTCTGGCCCGCCTTGATCCAGCCATAGACGGCGTTCGACAAGACAACGAACGTCACCGGCACGCCGAGCCGGGCGACGGTCTCGAGCTCGCCGGCGCAGAACCCGAAGCTGCCGTCGCCCATCACCGCGACGCACTTGGTATCGGGGCGCGCGAAATGGGCGCCGACGGCGGCCGACATCGCGTAGCCGAGCGCGCCGTGCGCCCGGTTGGAGACAAACCGGCGCCCGGTCGAATCGAACTCGTAATAGGCCGAGAGATAGGGGCACGGCGTTCCCGGATCGGCGACCACGACGGCATCGACGGGCAGCGCCGCCTGGAGCGCGGCGACCACGCGCTCCGGCCGGATCGGCGTCTCGTCCGATCGCGCCAGCGCCAGGAAGGCCTCACGCTTCTCGGCCCGCCGCGCGGCCACGAAGCCGGCATCGAGCGAGCGTTCGGGGGGCTCGCGAAGCGACGCGGCGATCTCGGCGTCGAGCGCGCCGAGCGCGAGTTTGGCGTCGCCGACGACCGCGGCGTCCGCGCGATAGTTGACGCCGATCGTCTCGGGATCGGAATCGATGTGGACGATCCTCGTCGCGCCGGGCGCCGGATGGCGCCAGCGCTCGGTCGTCACCGAGCCCGCACGACAACCGACGAAGATGACCAGATCGGCCGCATCGACGATGGCGCGGGTCTCCTTGGTGCCACCGTTCGAGCCGACGACGCCGGCGGCGAGCGGATGGGATTCGGCGATGCTGCCCTGGCCGCTGATGGTCGTCGCGACGGGCGCGCCGAGGCGCTCGGCAAGGGCGCGGAGCTCGGTCTCGGCGCCCGCGATCACCACACCGCCGCCGCACACGAACAAAGGGTTGGCGGCGGCGCGGATCAGCTCGCCGGCTTCGCGCACCGCCGCCCGCTCCGGCGCGGCGCGGCGCGACGGATAGCGCCCCGTGGCGGCGTCGGCCCATACTTCCGCATCGTCGACGGGATCGCGCTGAACATCGAACGGCAGGCCGATATGGGCCGCGCCCGGGGTGCCCGAGGTCATCGCCGCGAAGGCGCGGCGCAGGGTGCGCGGGATGTCGTCGGCGCGGTCGATCACGGCGTTCCACTTGGTCAGCGGGCGGAATAGCGCCTCCTGGTCGATCTCGGTCAGGGTGAAGCAGCCGCGCGCGGCGACCGAGACGTCGGTGGTGACGGCGAGCACCGGGATCGAGGACTCGTTGGCCTCGACGACACCGGGCAGGATATAGGTCGCGCCGCCGCCCGACGGCCCCTCGCACACGCCGACGCGGCCCGAGACTCGGGCGTAGCCGTCGGCCATGTAGGCGGCCGAGCGCTCGTCGCGGGTGAGCACGTGTCTCATGCCGTGATCGAGTCGGGCGAGGGCGTCGTAAAGCGGCAGGCTGGTGTCGCCGCACAGCCCGAAGATCACCTCGACGCCGTGCAGCTCGAGCATGCGGACGAACGCTTCTGCGCCGGATAGTTGGTTCATGCCTCCTCGCGATCCCGTTCCCGGTTGATTGGTATTACCCCATCGGCGGCCGTGCGTTAAGCTTCGGATGACGATTGGAGGACACACTCGGGCCATGGAGCGCGATCGTCAGACCGTCGAAAATGCGCCGGCCGGACTGGCGAGCCGGTGCGGGCTGAACTATTTACTCATCGGATTCGGCTGGCTCAACGTCGCGCTCGGCGCGGTCGGGCTGGTGGTGCCCGGCATGCCGACGACGATTTTCCTGCTGGTCGCGCTGTGGGCGTTCTCCAAGAGCTCCGAGCGGTTCAGGACATGGCTCTATGAGCACGAGCGCCTGGGCCCGCCGATCCGCGCTTGGCACGAGCACCGCGTGATCCCGCCGCGCGCCAAGGCGGCGGCGCTGGTGATGATGCTGGCGAGCCTCGCGATCATGGTGGCGACGGTCGACTGGCGGCTGCCAGCGATCGCCGGAGCCGTAATGGTTCCGGTCGCGCTGTTCATTCTGTCGCGGCCGAGCCGGCCGGCGGAACAGGCGCCCCCCGTTTCCTGAGCCTTTGCTCGAGCCGGGAGTTTCGAGCTGACCAACCGGCATTCGAATCCGTCGATCAGCGTCCCTTGAATTTCGGCGCGCGCTTTTCGAGGAACGCGGTGATCCCTTCCGAAAAATCCTCGCTCACGGCGCAGTCAGCGAAATACGCGGCCTCGGCGTCGAGCTGTTCCGCCAACGGGCGATCGAAGGTGGCATTCAACAGCGCCTTGGTGTTGCCATAGGCGTGCGTCGGCCCCGCCGCCAGGCGCCCGGCAAGCTCGGTCACGGCGGCATCGAGCTCGGCGGCCGGCACGATCCGGTTGACCATCCCCCACTCGCGCGCCTCCGCCGCGCCGAAACGGTCCGCCAGCAGCGTAATCTCGAAGGCGCGCTTGAGCCCGACCATGCGCGGCAGCATGTAGGTCGACGACCCGTCGGGGCTGGCTCCGATCAGGCTATAGGCCAGCGTGAACACCGCGTCCTCGGCGGCGATAACCAGATCGCACGCCAGCATCAGGCTGACGCCGAACCCGGCGACCGCGCCGTGGACGCCCGCGATCACGGGTTTTGGCATTCCGCGGAGCGCGAGGATAGACGGATGGACCTCGCGCACGAAGCCCTCGAAGCGGTCACGCTGGCGCGAGCGGTCGGCGTCCTCGTCGAGCCAGGCCTTGAAGAACACGAGATCGCCGCCGGCCATGAAACTGTCGCCGGCGCCGCGGACGACGACGGCGCGGATCGTCTCGTCGTCGGCGATCGCGTTGGTGACGGCGCCGAGCGCCGCCGCCATGTCGCGGTTGATCGCGTTGAGCCGCTCGGGCCGGTCGAGCGTGATCGTGCAGATGCCGTCCGATACAAGGGCAACGACGGTGGAATTGGGGGACGAGATCATGGCAAGGTCCTTTGAGGTCGACACCGGTGGCGAGGACGATCATAGGCGAATTCGTCGCCGATCGGGATCCCCCTCCCGCCAGTCGTAAATCATCAGGGGATCCAGTCGAGGCGTGATATCGGCAACATTAGCGGCTAGTCTAGCAGCCCGCCATCGGCAACGCGACGCGGAGGATGAAGGATGAAACTCGGGATCGTCGTCGGTTATTCAGGCTCGACGTTTTCGCTCGACATGGACTTGATCGGCGAAGCCGAGAGGCTCGGCTACGATTCGGTCTGGACCTCGGAAGCTTACGGATCCGACGCGATCTCGCCGGCCGCGTGGATTCTGGCCCAGACCTCGTCCATCAAGGTCGGGACCGCCATCATCCAGATGGCGTCCCGCACGCCGACCATGGCGGCGATGACGGCGAACACCTTGCAATCGCTGTCGGGCGGGCGGTTCATGTTGGGGATCGGCCCTTCGGGGCCGCAGGTGATCGAGGGTTGGTACGGCGTGCCCTACGGCCGGCCGATGACCCGGACGCGGGAATACGTCTCGATCATCCGCAAGATCCTGGCGCGCGAAGAGCCGCTGGTCCATGACGGCGAGCATTACCAGATCCCCAGCACCGGCAAGGGCACCACCGGGCTCGGCAAGCCGCTCAAGAGCATCCTGCACGGTGATCCGTCGCTCAAGATCTTCACCGGCGCCTTCACCCCGGCCGGCGTTCGCACCGCGGCCGAGGTCGCCGACGGGTTCTTTCCCGTGTGGATGAACCCGGAGCGCTTCGACGTCTTCGAGGACGCGCTGGCCGATGGCTTCGCCAAGGCGGGCGGCGGCAAGGGGCTCGATGACTTCGAGATCATGCCGTTCGTGACCGTTTGCCTGGGCGACGACCTGGAGGCGTGCCGGATGCCGGTCAAGAAGAACCTCGCGCTCTATGTCGGCGGCATGGGCGCGCGCGACAAGAACTTCTACAACGACTACTCCAAGCGGCTCGGCCACGAGGAGGCGGCAGCCAAGATTCAAGACCTGTTCCTCGACGGCAAATACAAGGAGGCCGCCATGGCGGTGCCGGACGAATACGTCGACCAGATCGCCCTGGTCGGGCCCAAGGAGCGCATCGCCGAGCGCCTGCAGGTCTGGCGCGAGGCGTCGGCCAAGGGCCACGTCAGCGCGATCCTGCTGAGCGAGGCCTCGCCCGAGGCGGTCAGGCTGATCGCCGAAGAGGTGCTCTAGCCGCTGGAGGGTTTGCCACGCGCCTTGGCCGTCGCTTCCGCTAGCGGGGCCAAGGTATCGGGGTCGCATACGACGCCGTAGTCGCGCGCCGCCGCCTCGACCGAGACATAGCCCTGGCGGACGTCGTGCGCGACGTCGGCGACCGGCCGGTCGCCGGGAGCGCCGAACCCACCGCCACCGCCCGAGCGCATGGCGAAGGCATCGCCCGGACCAAGCCGCGCGGTCAAGACCTTGGCGTTGGGGAAATCGTCCCGCCATTCACCGTCGAGCCGGATGGCGACCGAGTTGCCGGCCGCGTCGAGCCCGCCGTCGAGTCCCCACGGCCGGCAGTGGACCCGGTCGATCTGGGTGTTGACGGTGATGTCGGCAAGCGTTCGGACCACGTTCTCGAGGCCGAGCCCGCCGCGGTGACGGCCGGCACCGCCCGAATCGGGGCGCAGCGCGTGACGCTCGAACAGTACCGGGTACTTGGCTTCGAGTTGCTCGCACGGGCTGTTGTGGGTATCGCCGTCATTCATGCAGATGGTGGCGCTGACCCCGTCCTCGCGCGACTTGGCGCCCCAGCCGCCGCCCGACGGGCCGACGAAGGCGATGAAGAACTCCGACGTCGCCGGGTTGAAGCCGTTGAACATGGCGATGATCAGATCGGCGTGGTGGCCGGCGACGACGCGGTCGGGGATCGCCGGCGCCAGCGCCCGGAACACGGTATCGACGATGGTCATCGGAAATGTCATCCACCAGCGCATCGGCGCCGGCTTCTGGGCCGAGACGATGCGCCCGACAGGGACGATGGTCTTGAGGTTGCGGAACGAGCCGTCGTTGATCGGGTAATCGGTCGGCGAGGTCAGGCACTTGAAGGCGACCTGGGTGCAGGCGTGGCCCGTGGTGATGCCGGAGTTGTAAAAGCCCCGGACCTGCTTGGATACATCCGACAGATCGATGGTCATCTCGTCGCCCCGGACCTCGGCGCGGACACGGATCGGGACCGGCTCGGAGATGTCGACGCCGTCGTCGTCCATGAACGATTGGGCCTCGTAGACGCCGTCCGGGATTGCCGCGGTGCGGGCCCGCGCCGCGGTCTCGGACTGATCCATGATCGCCGCGATCGCCGCCTCGACCTCGGCCCGGCCGTAGCGCCCGACGAGCTCGAGGAAGCGCCGCTCGCCGGTCTTGATGGCGGTGAGCTGGGCCCGCAAGTCGCCCATCGCGCGGTCCGGCAGGCGCACGTTCATATGCAGGAAATCGAGCAGGTCCTGGTTGACGACGCCGGCCTTCTGGTACTTCAGGATCGGGATCTGGATGCCCTCGGAGAAAATATCCGTGGTCATGCCGTCGAGCTTGCCGCCGATGTCGGGCCAGTGCGCCATGCAGCAGGCGAACGCGATCAGCTCGCCGTCCTCGAAGATCGGCAGGCTGAAGGTCATGTGGTTGAGGTGGCTGCCGGTGATATAGGCGTCGTTGGTCACCAGGATGTCGCCGGGCTCGATGCCGTCGGCGCCGAAATGGGCGAGCTTGGCCTTGATGGTCTCGGCCATGCCGCGGATGAACATGGGCAGGCCGAGCCCGATCGAGACCGTCTCGCCACGGGCCGTGAACAGCCCGACGGTGAAGTCGAGCGCCTCGTAGATGATCATGTTGTAGGCGGTCCGCATGAGATGGGTCTTCATCTCTTCGGTCACCGCGAAGACGCCGTTGCGGACCAGCTCGACGACGACGGGATCGACCCTTTTCGTTATATCAGTCATAACGATACCCTTACACGCAACTTCCAGAATTCAAGCTGTTTTTCCCTCTCCGCCGCTCGGGGCGGAGAGGGGATTCTTGCCTCGCCATCAAGGGCTCGTCTATAGCCGATTGTCATGCACCCCAAAGGGCATCGTCTTGGGCACCGTCTCGCCACACCGCGCCATCGATCCGATGATTGCGGGTGTTCCGAGGCGGCGGGGTTGTCAAGGACGCCCTTCGGGCGCCGGCGAAGCCGGTCGAGATCCTTGACAACCCCGCCGCCTCGGAAAATGATTCGCCATCGGATCGAAGGCGCTTCCCGTACGTTGGGAATTTGGAGCGGTAAGGGTTGAATTATCACAGTTGATGACTTGACCCCGGCTCACGCCAATCGCAATTCTAACGTGCCCGTCGCCACCCGCCGGCATAGGATCTTTCCCTTATTGCGGGCAATGAGAGGCAGTCATTTTGTCGAAAAGGAAGTCACTACCAGCGGGTGTGGAAAAGGAGGTGCTTGTCCGGTCTCTACGTCGCTGTTGCTTATGTTTCTTCCATAATCAAAATGATACCGTCCGACGGGGCCAGATTGCACATCTCAATCGCGATCCTAGCGATCATTCGGTCAACAATCTTGTCTGGTTGTGCCTTGATCATCACGCCGAATACGACAGCCGGTCATCTCAATCGAAGGGTTGGAAAGCCAACGAAGTGTGTGATTGGCGTAATAGAATGTACGCGCGTCTCCAAGAACGCCTTGGCGATACTGGCCCTAGGCCTAGTTCTTTCGTGACCGGGTCTACTGTTGAAGATTACGAAGCACCGACTGGCTCCGAAAGCCAAACCGATCAAGATCCGAGGCCATGGCGCTTCCCACTTTGGCAAATTGCAGATCGGCCAGAGTTTTTTGCGTATTCAGCACGAAACAACTGCGACGGCGTCTGCGTGATTGAGCGCATCGACCTCCCCGATGAACGCGTGGTTGTTGCTTGCATTCAGGTCGCTGGCAATCCCGGCGCCAGCATCACCAATACGGTCGAAACAATTGTTGAACAAGTATGCGGTCGGTTCGAGATATCTCCAGAACGCGTCATCTGGCTAGAGAATTATGAAATTTTCGACCCAGAGGAATGGAAATTGGTCACTTTTGGCGACGTGAACGTCGATGGAAGCGTGAGGGATCCATCGTGGAAACAAATGTCTTTTCAAGATTGGGATAATTTGCAGCTTCGAC